>Ga0164243_10001324_pt1 | contig 42294 bp, 39 predicted proteins | sample OricompcompostOP_FD_108781 | JGI IMG/M metagenome (GOLD analysis project Ga0164243, IMG submission 108781) | Organic Plus compost microbial communities from Emeryville, California, USA - Original compost - Organic plus compost (OP) | ecosystem: Engineered > Solid waste > Mixed feedstock >... | reverse complement strand
TGCCGTCGCCGAGCCGGAGCGTCCACATCGTACTGTGATCCAGATGGTAGGCGGACTCCTTGCGCGCCTTGGCCGCGATCGCCGCGAGCCGCTCGTCGCCGGACCCCGGCTCCGCCAGCGCGGTGTAGAGCGGCAGCTGGAACGCGGATAGCAGCAGCAGCTTGGCGATCAGGACGCCGAAGTCCGGCTCGGGACGCTCGACCAGCCGGCAGTTGCGGAAGTCGGCGGCGTCGCGCAGGTAGGCCAGCGCGTCCTCGTCCCGGCCGGCGCCCTCGATCTCGCCCGCGTAGGTCAGCAGCAGCCGCGCCGCGCCGAGCTGGTCGAGGGCGATGTTGGCGAGCGCGACGTCCTCCTCCATCTCCGGGGCCGCCGCGTACCACGCGCCGAGCCGCTGGGCGGTGACCAGCGCGTCGTCGCCGAGCCGCAGGACGTAGTCGAGAGGCGTCACAGGTGCTTCGCCCCGTCCGGGACCTCGTAGAACGTCGGGTGGCGGTAGACCTTGTCGGCGGCCGGGTCGAAGAACGCGTCCTTCTCGTCGGGGCTCGACGCCGTGATCGCCGCCGCCGGGACCACCCAGATCGACACACCCTCCTGGCGACGGGTGTAGAGGTCCCGGGCGTTGCGGAGGGCCATCGCCGCGTCGGGGGCGTGCAGGCTGCCGACGTGCGTGTGCGACAGACCGCGGCGGGGTCGCACGAAGACCTCGAACAGTGGCTCACTCATGCCGCCGCTCCGCTCGCTACGCTCGCTCATGCCGCCGCTCCGCTTCGCTCCGCGCCGTCATGAGGCACCGACACGCTGAGCAGGCCGATTCGCTCGCTACGCTCGCTCATGCCGCCGCTCCGCTTCGCTCCGCGCCGTCATGAGGCACCGACACGCTGAGCTGGCCAATTCGCTCGCTACGCTCGCTCATGCCGGCACCGCCTCCCTCGCGCGCTGCTTGGCGGCGTACGCGGCGGCGGCCTCGCGGACCCAGGCACCCTCGGCGTGGGCACGGCGGCGGTGCGCCATCCGCTCCGCGTTGCACGGACCGTCGCCCTTGATCACCCGCATCAGCTCGTCGTAGTCCGGCGGCGTGAAATCGTACGACCGGCGCTCCTCGTTCCAGCGCAGCGCGGGGTCGGGGATCGTGAGGCCGAGCACGGTGGCCTGCTGGACGCACATGTCGACGAAGCGCTGCCGCAGCTCGTCGTTGGAGAACCGCTTGATCTTCCAGGCCATGGACCGCGCGGAATGCGTCGAGTCGCCGTCGGGCGGGCCGAACATCGCCAGCGACGGATACCACCACCGGTCGACCGCGTCCTGGGCCATCGCGTGCTGCTCCGGCGTGCCGTGCGCGAGGACGTGCAGGATCTCGTAGCCCTGCCGCTGGTGGAACGACTCCTCCTTGCAGATGCGGATCATGGCGCGCGCGTACGGCCCGTACGAGCATCGGCAGAGCGGCACCTGGTTGACGATCGCGGCGCCGTCGACCAGCCAGCCGATCGCGCCGATGTCGGCCCAGGTCAGCGTCGGGTAGTTGAAGATCGAGCTGTACTTCTGGCGGCCGTCGAGCAGCATCTCGACCAGCTCGTCGCGGGTGACCCCGAGCGTCTCGGCGGCCGCGTAGAGATAGAGGCCGTGGCCCGCCTCGTCCTGGACCTTGGCGAGCAGGATGGCCTTGCGCTTCAGCGAGGGAGCTCGGGTGATCCAGCCCCCTTCGGGCTGCATCCCGATAATCTCTGAATGTGCGTGCTGGGCGATTTGTCGTATCAGCGAGCGCCGGTAGTCGTCGGGCATCCAGTCGCGCGGCTCGATCTTCTGGTCGGCCTCGATGACGGCGTCGAAGTAGCTCTGGAGAGCCGCCGGATCGCCCTCGATCCGACCCCGGTGCGCGGCGGCGCGCAGCGCCGCTTCGGCGGCCTCGACCTGCGCCAGGAGGTCGCCGCCAGGCCCCTCGTCCGGGCCCGCGAAGTCGTTGCCGTACACGTTCATAGTGTTACAGCCCTGCGACTCAGAGGCCAGCATCTGTAACAACTTCCCGCATGCCAACTACTTAACGTGACGGTAGGCATACCGGGGAGTAGCGTCTATTTCCACAGTGGACAATGACCTGCGTCACCCGACCGGCGGAGACATGCGGAAGTCTTGCGGCATAACGGGTTAAAACGCCCCAGTACCGGTCCGCCTATCGAAAATCCGCCCGTGCCATTCGTCCGTTCCGCGCCGTAAACTCTGTCGGGTAGATCGCCCGCCCCCACGGACGGTTACCGAGAGCCACCCCCCTGGCCAGATATCAACCGGAGAACACCCCTCATGCGTCCTCGCGTGGTCCTGGTGCTCGCCATCGCCGCACTGCTGGTGGGCGGCATTCTGCTGGTGCCGGCAGCCGCGGCCAAGCTCGGCGCGGGCGACAGGACGGCCGCGGCGGCCTCGGCCTCCGCACCGCCCACGATCGCGCCGAAGGTGGTCGAGCCGCCGCAGCCGACGCTGGCGCCGGGGCCCGTCAACGTGGCGGTCGACGGCTTCTACGCCTGGGCCCTGATGGATCTCGACACCGGGGCGATCTCCGGCTCGCCCAACAGCGCCACGGAGACCAGCTCGACCGAGTCGATGATCAAGAGCTGGATCGTCTCCGACTACCTGCGTCAGATCGACGAGGCCGGCTCGCCGCTGACCGACAGCCGGAAGTCCCAGATCCAGCGGGCGATCCGCGACAGCGATGACAAGGCCGCGAGTTCGCTCTACAGCGCCGCGGGCGGCGTCGCGTCCACCCGGCGGATGATCAGCATGTGCGGGCTGGAGAACAGCCACCTCGGCAAGGTTCCCGGCTACGCGGGCTGGTGGAGCTTCACCGAGATGTCCGCGCAGGACGTCACCCGGCTCGGAAAGTGCATCCAGTCCGGCAAGGCGGCGGGCAAGAAGTACACGCCGCTGGTGCTGAGCGAGATGACCAAGGTGCGGGGCACGACCGCGGCCAAGGACCAGTTCCGGACGTACGGCGGCGGCCGCTGGGGCATCATCGACGGCCTGCCCAAGGAGATCGTCGCCAACGAGGGGCCGATCAGCATCAAGAACGGCTGGACGCCGCTCGTCTACGACGGCAACTGGCACATCAGCTGCCTGGCGATCAGCAAGGAGTGGGTGCTCGCGGTGCAGACCCGGTATCCCGCCGGCAAGGGACTCGACTACGGCGCGAAGGTCTGCGCGAAGACCGCGACCCAACTGGTGACGCCGAAGGTCGGCGCGGCGCTCACCATCCCGGCCAGCGGCGCCACGCAGGGCTGACGCGTTGACCCGACCCTCCGGAAGACGCCACGCGCGCCGCCGTACCGCGGTCGTCGCCGGCGGTGTCGTCCTCGTGGCCGTGGTCCTCACGGGTCTGCGCCTCCTGCCCGGGTCACCGCTCGCGGCGCGCGCGGCGGCACGCTGGCAGGCCGCGCCGTCGAGCAGCGCGGCGTCGACCGCGGGCCAGCCGGCACCCCCCGCGACCACCCCCTCGGTCACACCGCCGTCGCCCACGCTGTCGCCGCTTCCCGTCCGGGCGACCGACGTGGAGATCGACCACACCGGCTGGTACTCGTGGGCCCTGCTCGACACCCGCACCGGCGAGCTGTCGGGTCCGGCCGACCGCACCGAACTCAGCACCACGGCCTCGTTGATCAAGGCGTGGATCGGCGCCGACTTCCTGCGCCGGGCGGCGGAGCGGGGCGAGACGCCGAGCGACAGCCGGATGGCGCAGGTGCGCACGATGATCCGCGACAGCGACAACACCGCGGCGCAGTCCCTCTACAACGCGATCGGCGGCTCGGCGTCGATCAAGCGGCTGATCTCCACCTGCGGGCTGAAGGACAGCCGGGTCGCCGCCGACGGCGGCTGGAGCCGCACCATGCTGTCGCCGGCCGACGTCACCCGGATGGGAGCCTGCATCGCCGACGGCCGCGCGGCCGGCCCGACGTGGACGGACTATCTCCTCGGCGAGATGCGGGCGGTACGCGGCGTCGGCGACTTCGGCATCCGCAAGGCGTTCCCGGCGGCGGACCGCAAGAGCATCGCGATCAAGAACGGCTGGGTCGACCGGCAGCGCGAGCAGGAGTACCACGTCAGCTGCCTGGCGATCGGCGACGGCTGGGTGATCGGCGTGATGGCCCGGTACGCCATCGACAAGGGCTACACGTACGGCGCCACCATCTGCCAGAAGGTCGGCGAGCAGCTCCGCGCGGCCGCCGGCTAACCGCTAGCGGGTGAAGAAGGCCGGGCCGGCCGGCGGCAGCTCGGGCACGGCGCCGGCGGCAGCGGCGCGGCGGGCGAACTCACGCAGGCCCGCCACCTGGCGCTCGCCGAGGGAGAAGTCGAGCACCCGGAAGTACGACGCGAGCGTGTCGGCGTCGAACGGCTCCCAGCGCGCCGCGGCCGCCGCCACCTCGTCCAGCTCCGAGAGGCAGAGGTCGCGGGAGCGCAGGAACGCGTCGTGGACCTCCTTGACCCGCCCCGGGTGGTCGGCGGCGAAGTCGCGGCGCGCGGCCCAGACCGCGAAGACCATCGGCAGCCCGGTCCACTCGCGCCACGCCTGACCGAGGTCGGTGACGGCCAGCCCGCGCCGCGGCGCGTCGTAGAGAGCCCGCAGCGCGGCGTCACCGATCAGCACGCCGGCGTCGGCTTCGAGCAGCATCTGGGTGAGCTCGGGCGGGCAGCGGAAGTACGCCGGCTCGACCCCGTACCGCTCGCTCAGCAGCATCTGGGCGAGCAGGACGCCGGTGCGCGAGGTGGAGCCGAGCGCCACCCGGGCACCGTCGAGCTCGGTCAGCGGCCGGGTCGCGACGATGTTGACGGAGAGCACCGGCCCGTCGCTGCCGACGGCCAGATCAGGCAGGAGCACCAGCTCGTCGGCGTGCCGCAGATACTCCACCAGCGAGATGGGTCCAATGTCGAGATCACCGGCGACCAGCGCGGCGCTCAGCTTCTCGGGCGTGTCCTTGTGCAGGTCGACGTCGATCAGCGCACCGGAGCGCATCAGCCCCCAGTAGATCGGGAGGCAGTTCAGGAACTGGATGTGCCCGACACGGGGCCTGCGGATCTCCGTCATGGTGCCCCCACCGTATCCCGCGCTCCGGGACACCGCTCAGGCGACCGCGTCCGCTGTGACGCGCTCAGCCGGACCGCCTGGGCGGCCTGGCCGGATGCGGATGGGACGCACACAGGGCCTCGCCGGAAATTCCGTCGCCACGGCGGTGACCTCGGCGTACGCTGGACCGCCGCCGCGTGCAGCGCGGCTACCGGGCACTGCCGGCACCGCCCGGGCCGACCCTCGGCCCCGCGGAGTTCCGGGCGGCCCAGGTCTCCCCTGGCCCTGAATCGACGCCCGCACCGCTGCCGGAAGGTATTCCTGGGATGACCCTGCCCGCCGATCTCACGACCGATCTCGACGCCGAACGTGCCCATCTCGCCGCCTCCCGCGCCGCGCTCGCGCGGATGCGGGAGCGGGCCGAGTCTCTGTTCAGCACCGGCGACAAGGTCGCCGGTGACGCGTACACCGCCGAGACGCTCGGCCGCACGCTGGCCCGGCGGGTGGCGGAGCTGGCCGACGACCCGGACACGCCCCTCTTCTTCGGGCGGCTGGACTTCGGCGACGGGCCGGCGGCCGAGGAGCACGCCGGGCACCGCTACCACGTCGGGCGGCGGCACGTCACCGACGACGCCGGTGAGCCGATGGTGCTCGACTGGCGCGCGCCGGTGTCCCGGGCCTTCTACCGGGCCAGCGCGCGCGATCCGCAGGGGGTCGCCGTGCGCCGGCGGTTCGGGTTCAGCGCGGGGGTGCTGACCAGCTTCGAGGACGAGCGCCTCGACCGGGGCGAGGAGCTGGGCACCGCGAGCCGGATCCTGACCGCCGAGATCGAGCGGCCGCGCGTGGGGCCGATGCGCGACATCGTGGCGACCATCCAGCCCGAGCAGGACGAACTGGTCCGCGCCGACCTGGAGACCTCGATCTGCGTCCAGGGTGCCCCCGGCACCGGGAAGACCGCGGTCGGGCTGCACCGCGCGGCGTACCTGCTCTACCTGCACCGCGAGCGGCTGCGCCGCTCCGGCGTGCTGGTGGTCGGCCCGAACCGGGCGTTCCTGTCGTACATCTCGGCCGTCCTGCCCGCGCTCGGCGAGATCGACGTGGAGCAGGCGACCGTCGAGGATCTGACCGCCCGGGCCCCGGTTCGCGCCGAGGACGACCCGGCCACCGCGGCGGTGAAGCACGATGCCCGGATGGCCGCGGTCCTGGCGGCCGCGCTCGACGCGCGCGTCACCCTGCCGGAGGAGCCGATGACGGTGCCGGACGGGTCGTACCGCTGGCGCATCGGCGCGGAGGTCCTGCGCCGGGTGGTCGAGGAGGTGCGCCGGGAGGGGCTTCCCTACGGCACCGCGCGCGAGCGGGTCCGGGCACGGGTGGTGAGCCTGCTCCAGCGCCAGTCCGAGGCCCGCCGGGGCGACTCGCCGGGTGACGCGTGGCTGCGCCGGATGGCGCGGTCGAAGCCGGTCACCGAGCTGCTCGACCGGGTCTGGCCGGCGGTCACGCCGGAGGCCCTGGTCGCCGCGGTGCTGACCGACCCGCCGGCCGGCGTCCTGACCGACGAGGAGCGCGACCTCATCCGGTGGCGCACGCCGCCGCGCTCGGTGAAGAGTGCCCGGTGGACGCCCGCTGACCTGGTGCTGATCGACGAGGCCGCCGGGCTGATCGAGCGGCAACCCAGCTTCGGGCACGTGGTGGTCGACGAGGCGCAGGATTTGTCGCCGATGCAGGCGCGGGTGATCGCCCGGCGCAGCGAGCACGGCTCGGTGACCGTGCTCGGCGACCTGGCGCAGGGCACCGCGCCGTGGGCCGCCGCCGGGTGGCGGGAGACCCTGCGCCACCTCGGGAAGCCGGACGCGGCGGTGGTGCCGCTCACCGTGGGCTTCCGCGTGCCGGCCGCCGTCGTGGCGTTCGCGAACCGCCTGCTTCCCGCCCTCGCGGTCGACGTGCCGGCCGCGCGCTCCCTCCGCCACGACGGCGACCTGACGGTGCGCGAGGTGTCCGACGTGGAGGAGGCGGTGGTGGCCGAGGTGCGGGCGGCGCTCGCCCACGAGGGTTCGATCGGCGTGATCGCGGCCGACGCCGCGGTGGCCGGGCTCCGCGCCGCCCTCACGGCGGCCGGGGTCGACACGGCGTCCGCGGCGGACGTCGAGTCCGCGGCGCGCGTCACGGTGGTGCCCGCCTCGGCCGTCAAGGGCCTGGAGTACGACCACGTCGTGGTCGCGGAGCCCGCCGCGATCGTGGCCGCCGAGCCGCGCGGCCTGCACCGCCTCTACGTCGTCCTCACCCGCGCCGTCACCCGCCTCGCCGTGGTCCACTCGACCCCGCTGCCGCCACCGCTGACCTGACGGGTCACCAGCGGAGGCGGGCGACGCGGCCCTGCTCGCCGGAGGCCCAGCAGACCGCGAGGCCGCCGCAGTCCACGGCGTCGAAGCTGCCGGCGTCGAACGGCGACCAGTGGCGGCCACCGTCGTAGCTGATGTCGCTGCCCGTCGGGCCCACCGCGAGCACCGGGCCGAGGCGGGTCATCCACGCCGCGCCGGAGCGGTACTCCCCCGGGACCGTCCGGGCCACCGCCCACGTGCGGCCGCCGTCGCGGGTGACCACCGCGCCGGACGGCGCCGACGAGGGTGCCGCGTAGTCGCCGCCGACGGCGACGCCGGTGTCGCGGTCGCGGAACGCCAGCGAGTAGATGCCGGCCGAGGGGCCGCTCGGCACCGGGGTGCCGGTCACCCGCCATGTGCGGCCGAGGTCGTCGCTGCGGAAGACCCGCGCGGTGGCGCCGCCGCCGGTCGCGAAGTAGGCCCGGCCGCCCGCCGCGACCAGGCACGTGCCGCTGGCCGCGAACGCGAACTCGCCGGGCAGCGCCGGCGGCATGCCCGTGGGCGGCAGCACCGACCACGTACGACCGGCGTCGCTGGTCGCCGCGATCCGGAACCGGCCGTCGACCGGGTCCGAGAGCGCCAGCCCGTGCCGCTCGTCCAGGAACGTCACGCAGTCGTAGAACGCGGCGGGATCGCTGTTGCGGAACGCCTCCGTCCAGGTGGCCCCGCCGTCGGCCGTGCGGTAGATCCGCGAGTCGGTGCCCGGGCCGATCGACAAGACGACCGCGCGCCGCGCGTCGAACGCCTCGACGTCGCGGAACTCGAGACCGGCCGCGCCGGGTGGGTCGACCCGCTGCCAGGTGCGGCCGCCGTTGACCGTGCGGAGCACCGTGCCGCCGCTGCCGCCGGCCCACACGGTGCTGGCGCTGACGACGGAGAGCCCTCGCAACCGGGCCGTGCTGCCCGACGGTGACAGCTCCCACGACGGTCCCGGGTCGCCGGCGGCGGTGAACCCCGCCGAGACCGCCAGCACGCCGAGGGATACGACAGCCATCGACGTTCTTCGCAACCACATGGGTCGAACTATAGCGAGCGCAACGGTATGATCAGCGGCCCGTTCTCGCCATCGACGACCTTCACCCGGGCCCGGTAGTACCGCCCCAGCGTCTCCTCGGTCAGCACCTCGCGCGGCGCACCCGCCGCCACCACGACACCGTCGGCCAGCAGCACCAGCCGGTCCGCGTACCCGCCGGCGATCGACAGATCGTGCATCGTGGCGAGGACGGTCAGCCCGTGGTCGCGGCGCAGCGCGTCGACGAGCTCCAGCACCTCCTGCTGGTGCCCGATGTCCAGCGCGCTCGTCGGCTCGTCCAGCAGCAGGAGCGACGGTTCCTGGGCGAGTGCGCGCGCCAGGAAGACCCGCTGCCGCTCGCCGCCGGACAGCGTCGACAGCTCCCGGTCGGCGAAGCCGGCCAGGTCGAGCCGGTCGAGCACCGCCGCCACCGCCGCCAGGTCCGCCGCGGACTCGCGGCCGAGCAGCGACACGAACGGCGTCCGCCCGAGCAGCACGTAGTCGAAGACCGACATCCCCGGCGGTACGACCGGCGACTGCGCGACCGTCGCCACGGTCCGGGCGAGGGCCCGCCGCCGGTACCGCTCGATCGGCGTACCCAGGAGCGAGACCGCGCCGCCGGCCGGCAGCAGGCCGCCGACCGCGCGCAGCAGGGTCGACTTGCCGGCGCCGTTCGGGCCGATCACCGCGACCCACTCGCCGGCCGCGACCGTCAGGTCGACGCCGCGCAGGATCGGCGCGCGGCCGATCGTGACCCGCAGCGCGCGCACCGCGATCGCGGCCGTCACGTGATCACCCGCTTGGCGGTGCGGAGCACGATCACGAAGAACGGCCCGCCGACGAACGCGGTGACGACGCCGATCGGGATCTCCGCCGGCGCCGCCACCGTCCGGCCGGCGAGGTCGGCGAGCGCCAGGAAGGCGGCGCCGAACAGCATCGACAGCGGCAGGATCGCGCGGTAGCTGCTGCCGGCGAGCATGCGCACGATGTGCGGCACGACCACGCCGACGAAGCCGATCAGCCCCGACACTGACACGGTGGCGGCGGTGCCCAGCGACGCGGCCGCGATCAGCAGGTAGCGCGAGCGCTGCGGATGCAGGCCGAGGCCGCTCGCCTCGTCGTCGCCGACCGAGAGCACGTCCAGCTCGCGGCGCATGGCGAGCACGACCACCGCGGTGACGGCGGCGTACGGCAGCAGCAGCTTCACCTCGTGCCACCCGTTGGTGGCCAGGCGGCCGAGCAGCCACGAGTAGATCGCCCGGATGTCGTCGGCGTTGCGCTGCATGAGGTAGGTCTGCCCGGCGGCGAGGAAGGCCGACACCGCCACGCCGGCGAGGATCAGCGACGCCGGCGTCCGGTCCCGGCCGGCGGCGCCGAGCAGGTAGGTCAGCGCGACCGCGACGAGCGCGCCGGCGAAGGCGGCCAGCGGCACGCCGGCGGGCAGCGACCCGATGTCGCTGTCGCGGAAGGCCACCACCGCGGTCACCGCGAGCCCGGCCCCCGCCGCCGCACCGAGCAGGTACGGGTCGGCGAGCGGGTTGCGGAACGCACCCTGGTAGCAGCCGCCGGCCAGCGCCAGCATCGCCCCCACGAGCAGCCCGAGCACGACGCGCGGCAGGCGGAGCTGGAGCAGGATCGCGGCGTCGCGTTCGGACAGTCCACTGTGGATGTCCACACCCGGCAGCAGGTTGAGCAGTTCGGCGGCGACGCCGCCCGGTGGGAGGGACACGGGGCCGAAGGCCAGCCCGGCGATCGTCGCGGCCACGACCGCGACGACGCCGGCGGCCAGCCACGGCCACCGTACCCCTGGGACCCTGCGGGTTTTCAGGCCGGCACCTTCGCGACGGCGTCGGCGATCGCGCGGAGCAGGTCGACGGTGCGCGGGCCCCAGCGCGACGCGATGTCGTCGTTGAGCTCGACGATCTGCCCGGTCTTCACCGCGGTCATGCCGGACCAGCCGGGCCGCGCCTTGACCGTCTCGGCGTTCTGCTTGCAGCAGACGGTGTCGGCCAGGAAGATCATGTCGGGGTCGGCCTTGACCAGCGACTCGGCCGCCAACTGCGGGTAACCGCCCTTGCTGCCGTCCGCGTCCGCCGCGTCGGCGACGTTCTCCATGCCGAGCATGGCGAAGAGCGAGCCGACGAATGTCTGCGAGGTGAGCGAGTAGAGCTCGGGCCCCAGCTCGTAGTAGTAGGTGAGCTTCTCGTCGCGCTGCGGCACGTCCTTGACCAGCTTGTCGATCTCGTCGCGCATGCGCTTCGCGAGGTCCTCCGCCGCCGGCCGGTTGCCGGTCAGCGCGCCGATGTCGGTGATCTGGCGGTACGTGTCGTCCAGCGTCTTGCCGGCCGCCGCGAGGTAGACCGGGATCTTGAGCTGGGTGAGCTGCGCGACGACGTTGTTCATGTCGTTGGAGAGCACGACCAGGTCCGGCTGCTTCTGCGCGATCGCCTCGGCGTTGGGCTGGAACGCGGACAGGTCGCTCTTCGGCGCCTCGGGCGGGTAGTTGGACTGGTCGTCCACGGCCACCACCTGCGGGCCGGCGCCGATCGCGAAGAGCACCTCGGTGGCGGTCGGCGAGAGCGCCACGATCCGCTCGGGCTTCGCCTCCAGCGTCAGGTCACCGACCGTGACCGGGAAGTCCGCCGCGCGGCTGATGTCGGTGTCCGGCGGCGTGCCGCCGTTCTCCGTGCCGCCGCCGGAGCCGCAACCGGTGAGGGCGAGCGCCGCGGCCACCGCGACCGCGACGAATCGGGGGGTACGTCTCATCGTCATCTCCTGTCGGTCGAGGCTGGTGCTTCGCCGACAGGGGAGCCGCTGGCCGCCCGTCCGCGAGGCGCCCTTCCTCGAGAGCGCTGGTTCGCGACCGGCCGCAGGCGACCTGGCTCGTCCCCCGTCCGGGGGCTTCACAGTTGCGGGACAGCGCCGGGTTCGCACCGGCTTCGCTGCGGACGGTCGATGAGCACGGTAACGCACCGCCGACCATGGTCGGCAGCCCGAGTAACCAAGGCCACCGAGTGCGAAGGAGGGGCCCCTTGTTAACGCTCCGCGTTAACAAGGGGCCCTTCCTTGCGGTTGTCAGCTCGCCGTGATGCGGACGTCGTCGACGCCGGCCTCGACCAGGCTGGCGGTCGAGAGGTCGGCGGCTTCGACGAGGATGCGGACGGACTGGCCGGCGTACGCCGACAGGTTCGCGTTGGCCGTCGCCCACGCGCCGTTGCGGTTGCTCGCCGCACCCGACTGCGTGAACAGCGCCGTCGTGCCACCGCTGTGCACCACGCTCACGCGGAAGTAGTCGGACGACGACGAGTTCGACCCGTGCGCGAGGTACCACGAGAAGCTCAGCGTCAGCGTGCCGGTGGAGGGCAGCGTGACCGCCGGCGAGCGGACGCTGGTGACACCGCCGTCGACGTCGTAGGTGCCGGCGTCGGTCCCGGCCAGCGCGCCGGTGACCAGGTCGTAGCTGCCGCTCACCGTGGTGCCGAGCTGCTTGGCGCCGCTCGACGTGGTCGCCGCCGGGTCCGCCCGCTCCCACTGCCCGGCGGTCGCCGTGTCGGTGCCGGACGGGTTGGTGGTCCACCCGGTCGCCGTCTCGAACGTGTCGGACCAGACCGTGGTGCCGCCACCGCCGCCGCAGTACTGTGCCTGCTTGCCGATCGCCCGGTAAGGGCAGTCCGCGTACTCCGCGAGGATCAGCACGGCCTCCCGGTTGCGGCTGGTCTGGGCGGGAATGACCTCGTCCGGCGGGTAGAAGCCGCCGCCGGACGCCGATCCCGGGTACATCTCGAAGGTGTACGCCCAGATCTTGTGCGTCGCCCACATCCAGTCGAGGCTGTCACCGTCGGTGATGTACAGGTCGGACGACTGCTCCGGCGTGTAGCCGTTCGTGGCCGCCATCTGCTGGCCGATCGTCGCGAACGTGTTGTAGTCGTCGGCCGTCATCCCGGCGGCCGTGTTGGCCGTCGTGTACCCGTACGGCCAGAGGACCAGTTCCGAGTACGTGTGGAAGTCGATGTTGGCCTTGATCTGCTGTACGCCGCCGACCACCCGGCTGTTGACGAAGTCGCGCAGGGCCCGGGTCTCCGGCGCGCTGAACGCCGACGGGCCGCGGTACGTGTCAGAGCTGGTCGAGCCCGACGATCCGCCGCAGCAGCCCCAGTTGTAGCCCCAGTTCCGGTTCAGGTCGGTGCCCACATAGGACGAGCCGCTGTTCGGCTGCCGGTTCTTCCGCCAGCTGCGGTACGAGCCCGTGGCGATGTCGTACTCGCTGCCGTCCGGGTTCACCGTCGGGACGATCCAGAGCTCCCGGCTGTTGACGATGCTGGTGATCCGGGAGTCCGACCCGTAGTTGTCGGTGAAGAGGTTGAGCAGGTAGATCGCCATCTCGACGGTCAGGTGCTCGCGCGCGTGCTGCTGCGAGTTGAACAGGATCTCCGGCTCGGCCTCGTCGGTGGCGACGTTGTCGGAGATCTTGACCGCCATCAGGTCGCGGCCCTCGTACGACGAGCCGATCGACAGCTTCCGCGCGATCGCCGGATGGTCCGCGACGACCTGGTTGACCACCGCGGTCAGCTCCGCGTAGTCGTGGTAGTTGGAGTCGGCGGGCGGGAACGCCCGCGCCGTCGGGCCGCCCGCGACGGCCGGTGGCGGCGCCTCCTTCTCCAGCCGGAAACCGAGCCGCTCGATCGCCGCGGCCTCGGCCGCGGTCGCCGAGACCGTCAGCACGCCGTGCTCGACGTAGTCGATCGCGGCGCCGGTGCGCGCCACCGCGTTGCGGTCGGCGAGCGTCTTCGGGCCGAGCACCCGGTACTGCACCGCAGCCGGCGCGGCGGCATCGCCGCCGGGTGCCGGCTTGGCGGCGGCGTTGCTCGTCAGCGCGAGCGCGCCGGCCACCGCGGCGGCGAGCAGGACCGATGTCCTGCGGAGCGATAGGGCCATGCATGACCTCCTGGGGGTTGGCGGAGGAACGTTGGTGAGACCTCACCACCCCACTCATGGTCATATCAATATCGATCGTTGTCCGGTTCCATGCCACAATGGTCGTCACGCCGGCAACGAATTGCAGCCATCAGCACTCTGGTGAAAGTTCCTTTCAGCCGCGATAGTGACAGCCATGAACACATCAGCGCGTACGGCCGTCGCGCTCGCCGGGGCAGTCGCCCTGATCGCCGGGTTCGCCGGGTTCGCCGCCCCGGTCGGAGCGGCGCCGCGGACACCGGTGCACGACGAGCAGATCACGTACCAGGGCTGGTCGACCTACCGCGACTGGCGCACCGGCAGCCACCAGGGCACGGTGGCGGTGCCGGGCATTCCGGGCGTTCCCGGCCTACAGGGCGGGGTGACGATCCTGCGTCCCCAGGGCACCACCGACTACACCGACCCGCACACCGGCACCACCCGCACGTGGGAGTACGCGACCTGGACCTCGCCCCGACGCGACGTCGGCTTCGACGCCAGCGAGCTGGTCGCGTCCTGGAACGCCGAGACGCCGGGCGGCACGTGGATCCAGATCGAGCTGCAGGGCACGTACAACACCGGCGACCAGACCCCGTGGTACGTCATGGGCCGCTGGGCCTCCGGCGACCAGGACATCAAGCGCACCTCGGTGAACCGGCAGGGCGACCCGTGGTCGACGATCTGGACCGACACGTTCTCGATCGACGACGTCGCCAACGGCGTGCTGCTGCGCTCCTACCAGCTGCGGCTGACGCTCTACCGGGCCCCCGGGCAGCACCGCTCGCCGCGGGTCTGGTCGCTCGGCGCGATGTCGTCGTACGTCCCGGACCGGTTCACCGTCGAGCCGAGCGCCGGCCGGATCGCCTGGGGCCGCGAGCTGCCGGTGCCGCGCTACTCCCAGAACGTCCACGAAGGACACTATCCGGAGTACGACGGCGGCGGCGAGGCGTGGTGCTCGCCCACCTCGACCGAGATGGTGGTCGAGTACTGGGGCCGCAGGCCCTCGGCCGAGGACACGGCGTGGGTCGACCCGACCTACCCGGACCCGACGGTCAACCACGCCGCCCGGATGGTCTACGACTACACCTACGACGGTGCCGGCAACTGGCCGTTCAACACGGCCTACGCCGCCACGTTCCCGGGCCTGGAAGCCAAGGTCACCCGGCTGCACTCGCTGGACGAGGTCGAGCGGTTCATCGCGGCCGGCATCCCGGTCGTCACGTCGCAGTCGTTCCTCGCCAGCGAGCTGGACGGAGCCAACTACGGCACCTCGGGTCACCTGTTCGTGGTGGTCGGCTTCACGCGGGACGGCGACGTGATCGTCAACGACCCGGCGTCGTCGTCGAACGAGGCGGTCCGCAACGTCTACCAGCGCGAGCAGTTCGAGCAGATCTGGCTCCGGACCAAGCGGATCAACGCGTCCGGCGGCGTGTCCGGCGGGTCGGGCGGCATCGCGTACCTGATCAAGCCGTGGTGGAAGCCGTGGCCGAAGGTGCCCGGCTCGACCAACTGGTGAAGCGAAGGAAGGGCCCCTTCTTAACGCCCAGGCGTTAAGAAGGGGCCCTTCCTTCAGGGCTTCGGTTCCTCGTCGCCGGCCAGCGCGGAGCGGAGCTTCGCCTTCTCGGCGCGGCGGCGGTCGACGGCGTCGGCGAGCTGCTGCGCCATCTGGTCCCGCCAGTGGCGCAGGAAGAGGAACGACACCGCCGCCGAGAAGACGAGCGCGATGAGCAGCTTGAGGAACAGGTCGATCTGGACCGGCCAGAGCGCCGCCAGCACCACGACGAGCAGGCCGATCCGCGCGAGGGTGTACTTGACCGCCGGACTCATCGTCCCAGCGTAAGCGGTTGCTCAGGACATGACGTCCTGCGGGTGGGCCCGGCGCTCGGCGAGCGACGGCGGGTCGCCGTACTCCCGGACGACGTTGTAGCGGGTGTCCCGCTCGACCGGCTTGAAGCCGGCGTCCCAGATGAGGTTGAGCAGGTCCTCGCGGTGCATCGTGTTGGGCGTGCCGTACGCGTCGGCGTCGTGCGTGATCTTGTACTCCACCACCGAGCCGTCCAGGTCGTCGGCGCCGAAGTTGAGCGAGAGCTGCGCAACCGACAGGCCGTGCATCACCCAGAAGCACTTGACGTGCGGCACGTTGTCGAAGAGCAGCCGGGAGACGGCGAACGTCTTCAGTGACTCCGCCGGCGCCGCCATCGTCGTGCGCTCCTGCAGCCGGTTGCGGATCTTGCCGTCCTTGGAGTCCACGAAGTCGTGCTGGTAGCGAAGCGGGATGAAGACGACGAACCCGCCCGTCTCGTCCTGCAGCTCCCGCAGCCGGAGCACGTGGTCCACCCGGTGCCGCGGCTCCTCGATGTGCCCGTACAGCATGGTCGCCGGGGTCTTCATGCCCTTGCTGTGGGCGAGCTTGTGGATGCGCGACCAGTCCTCCCAGTGGCAGTCGTGGTCGACGATGTGCTGCCGCACCTCCCAGTCGAAGATCTCGGCGCCGCCGCCGGTCAGCGACTCCAGGCCGGCGTCCATCAGCTCGTCGAGGATCTCGTCGGCGGACAGGCCGCTGATCTTCTCGAACCACTGCACCTCGGTCGCCGTGAAGCACTTGAGCTTGACGTTCGGCAGCGCCGCCTTCAGCTCGCGCAGCACCTTCGGGTAGTAGCGCCAGGGCAGCGTCGGGTGCAGGCCGTTGACGATGTGCAGCTCCGTGAGCTGCTCACCCTCCATCTCCTTGGCCTTTCGCACCGCCTCGTCGATGCGCATCGTGTACGCGTCCTTCTCGCCGGGCTTGCGCTGGAAGGAGCAGTACGCGCAGCTCGCCGAGCAGACGTTGGTCAGGTTCAGGTGCCGGTTGACGTTGAACATCACCCGGTCGCCGTTGAGCTGCGTGCGCTTGTGGTGGGCGAGCCGCCCGAGCCAGGCCAGGTCGTCGCTGGCGTAGAGATCGATGCCGTCCTGCCGGGTCAGCCGGACTCCGGAGTAGACCTTTTCCTCGAGCTCGCGCTTGCGTCCCACGTCCATGCAGGCGAGCGTACGTGTTTTCGTCCGGCGGTCGCTTCGCGGCCACGATCGTTCACCGGTTCTCAGCGTCTCGTTACCGCAGGCACCATCGACATCCGCCACAGTTCTGAGGTAGTAACGACTGTGACGCGATGCACCAGACGCCGCTCCCGCCCCAACCGGGGCGTAAGGCATGATCTCGGTCATCGGTCGTCACACGGGCACGACCTGGGAGGATCATGAGGCGCCACGACGGCCGGCAGATGCGGGTTTTGCGACCGGTGGCGTGGGCCGCGCTGCTCACCGCGACGGCTGCCGCCGCCGCCGGGTTGAGCAGCCCCGCGTTCGCCGACCCACCCCTGCCCAACACCGTCCCGGACAGCGGCGCGCGGCCCCTGCCCATCGGGGCCTTCCAGCTGCCCGGTCAGGCGCCGACGACCGGTGTCACCGTTCCCAGCCCGAGCGCCACCGGGCCGCTCGCCGCGCGGATCAACGCCAGCGTGACCGAGGTCTCGCTCCTCGGCGAGCAGGTGCTGGCGCTCCAGCAGCAGCGCGACCGGGCCGCCGCCGACGTCCAGCTCGCCGAGTCCAACCTCCGGCAGCTGCGCGACCGGCTCGCCGAGGCACAGCGACACGCCGACGCCGCCGCCGCCGAGGCGCTCAAGGCCGCCGCGGCGCTGCCCCCGGGGGCGTACGACCCGGAGCTGCGCGACCTCGGCGCGCTCAACCGGCTGCTGACCGGTGGCACCGCGGGCCCCCACCCGGAGATCGCCGGCGGCGAGGTCGAGCGCGCGCGGCAGGCCGAGCAGAACGCGGCGTCCTACTACGCGGCGATGAAGGCGAAGTACGACGACCTGATCAACCAGGTCGGCACGCTCGAACGGACCCGCAAGACCAAGGAGGACGCGCTCCGCAAGCTGCGCGAAGACAACCTCGAGGCCGTCGCGGCGCTGGAGCGCGAGCAGGAGCGGCGCGAGCAGCAGCTCGGCGCCGGCTACATCTCCGGCGAGAGCATCGCCGGCAAGACCGCCAACCCGAAAGCGCTCAAGGCCGTGCAGTACGCGCTGGCCCAGCTCGGCGACCCGTACGTGTGGGCGGCCGAGGGTCCGGACTCGTTCGACTGCTCCGGGCTGGTGTGGGCCTCCTACCGCGCGGCCGGGTATTACCAGCTGCCCCGGGTCGCCCGCGACCAGTACTACGCCACCCGCGGGCAGAGCGTCCCGCGTACCGCACTGCTCCCCGGCGACCTCATCTTCTTCGCGTCCGGGTCCAGCTGGCAGACCGTCCACCACGTCGGCATCTACCTCGGCAACGGCAAGATGGTGCACGCGCCGACGACCGGTGACGTGGTCAAGGTGTCGACCGTGTGGTGGTCGCGCTTCTACGCGGCGACCCGGGTGTTGCCGGCGGTCGACGCGCCGACGACGCGGCCGCCCACGCCGAAGCCGACCGGCCGGCCGACCACACCTCCGCCGACCGGCGGGCCCACCACACCTCCGCCGACCGGCGGGCCCACCACACCGCCACCCACCGGTGGGCCGACGACACCGCCGCCGACCGGTGGACCCACCACACCGCCACCGACCGGCGGGCCCACCGAGCCGCCGAAGACCCCGGACCCGGAGCCGACCGGGGACCCCGAGCCGACCCGCGATCCCGAGCCCACCGGTGACCCGGAGCCCACCGCCAGCGTGGCCGCGGCGACGCCGGCCGGCACGTCAGGGAGCTGACGCCGGCCCGAGTGCGGTTGTGCCACGATGTGACATTGGCACGCCGCGCCGGCGCGCGCGGCCCGCGGCGGGCAGGGAGGCAGCGATGGACGACAAGCCGCACCGGTCCGACGACGCACGACCCGAACCCTCGATCGACAAGCCGGCGGTCAACCCACCGTCCGGCGGCCTGGCGGCGGAGCTGCCGCCGCTGCCGCCACCACCGCCGGTGGGCACGCCACTTCCCGCGGCGCCAGCCGAGGAGCTGCCCCTGGCGTACGAGCCGCCGCCACCGCCGCCACCCGGTGGAGCGCTCTGGCCGGCGGCTGCCGCAGAGCCGCCGGATCCGCCGGCGGCCCGCCCGGCGCCGCCCGCCTGGAGCCGCGCGACGCCGGTCGCGGAGATCTCGTACCTGCCGACGCCACCGGCGCCGTCCGGCTCGTCCGTGGTGGGCCGCGCGACGGTGCCCACGGCGGAACGGCCCGACAGCGCGCACGTCCCGGCGCGGCCGTCCTCGCCCACGACGTACCGGGTGAACGAGGCGCCGCCGCCTCCGCGGCCGCCGGCACCGATCACGCCGCGGCCGGCGGCCGGGCCGGTGCCGCCGCTGGACCGGCGAGTGCCCAAGATTCCGGCGCCGGACGAGTCGCCCTGGTCCGGGTTCGCCCTGCCGTTCCACAAGGAGCGGGCGGAGCGCGGACCGGCGGGCGGACCCGCGTACCTGGTGCCGAGCCAGCGTTCGGCGGATCCGCCGCCCGCCGGCGACGGTCAGGCCACCGAGGGCGGCGCCGTAGCGCCGGCCGCGTCGTCGGCGGCGGCTCCGCCGGACACCGGCGGTGTCGGCACGGCACGGGCGAGGGCGACGGTACCGGGTGTGCGGAAGCCCTCCGCCGAGGAGCTGGCGGATGCCGCGGCGGTGGCCGCGAGTGCGCGCGTGTACCACGCCGGCCGGACCGTGCCGCCGCTGCCAACCGCGCCGCGCGAGTCCCGGCCTGCCTCGTCACCCGAGCCGGGTCCGGGGTCATCGCCGGAGCCGAGGCCAGAACTCCGGCCCGAGCCATCTCCCGGACCGCAGCCGGAACCCGGGCCATCGCCCGAGCCCGGACCCGAGCCGAGGCCCGGACCGTCACCCGAGCCAAGGCCGGAACCCCGGCCTGAGCCGGGGCCGGAACCCCGGCCCGAGCCGCGGCCGGAACCCCAGCCCGAGCCGCGGCCGGAACCCCGGCCCGAGCCGTCGCCCGAGCCTGGGCCGTCGCCCGAGCCCGTCGAACCGCCCGAGCCCGTCGAACCGCCCGAACCTGTCGAACCGCCGCGGCCGGGCGAGCCGCGTCCCGAGAAGCCGCCGACGCGGCCGAGGCCGGCGCCGAAGCCCGGGCCGAGCCCGTTCCCGGTTCCGGAGCCGCCGCCGGCACCGACGCCCTTCCCGTCACCGTTCCCGGAGCCGACGCCCGCGCCTGAGCCGGGTCCGTTCCCGCGACCCACGCCACCGCGACCGGAACCTGCCCCGCCCGAGCCGACGCCGCCAGGCCCGACCCCGCCCGGTCCGGGGCCGACGCCGCCGCGGCCGGGGCCACCGCAGCCGGGTCCGCCACCGGTGCCGCCGTCACCGGTGCCGGAACCGCCGCCGCCCGTACCGCCGCGGCCGGAACCCCGCCCGCCGGTGCCGCCCGGCCCGCCGGCGCCGCCGCCGGGTCCGCCGCCCGGACCCTCGCCGGTGCCGCCCTTCCCGCCGCCGCCCGCGGGTGTGGGAAACCCATCACAGCCGGGTCCGCCGCGCGAGACCTCACCGCTGCCGCCGTTCCCGCCGCCCTCGGCGGCGGCGGGGCCGGTGCCGCCCGGGCACGACGTCCAGCCCGCGCTCCAGCTGCCGTTCCCGCCACCGCCGCCACCGCCGGCCGCACCCGCGGCACCGGCGGCACCGGTACGCCCGGCAGCAGCGGCAACACCAGCACCGCCGGCCACGGCGGGAACGCCGGCGGACGCGCCGGCCGTACCGCCGGCTCCGGCGCTGCCGAGTTGGCCTGAGTCGATCAACCCGACGGCGCCGGGCAGCCATGCGGTGGCGGCGGAGTACCACCGGTGGGCACGGGGCGAGCGGCAGGGCCGGCTGTACGGCAACCCCGACGGCACCGAGCCGCCCGAGATGACGATGGCGCTGCCGGAAAGCCACCCGCTGGAGACCTCCGGGTCGCTGACCGGGCACATCCTGGCCCAGGGGCGGGCCGACGCCACACCGGCCCCCCGCAACAGCGCCAAGGTGTGGATCACGCTCGGTGTCGGATTCGCGATCCTCGTCGGGGTCGGCGTGCTCGTGGTCCTGCTGGTCGGCGACGCGTTCAGCACGATGTTCGACGGGCTGATCGACTGACCTGATCGCGTGACCCCGCGCACGGCGGGCGGGATCGATGCGACATCGGGCGGCCACGCCCCGTACACTCGTATCTCGATTCATCGACCGGCGCGCTACCGCGCCCTTGGGCGATCTTGCGGAGCGCGACCGAACGCGCTGAGCCACGCGCGCGAGATGGCCCTCCCCCACGAGAGGCCCCACGTGACCGCGTTCGCCGACCCCACCCTGTTCCCGTCCATTTTCGACGCACCCGCCGACCCGGAGCCGGCCGACGGCTTCGCCGCGCTCGGGCTCCCCCGTGCGCTGGTGCGCACCCTCGCCCGCGAGGGCATCGTCGTCCCGTTCGAGATCCAGAAGGCCACCGTCCCCGACGCGCTCGCCGGTCGCGACGTGCTCGGCCGGGGCCGGACGGGCTCCGGCAAGACGCTGGCCTTCGGCCTGCCGGTGCTGGCCCGCGTCGCCCGGGGCGACCGGGCCCGGCCGCGCCACCCGCGAGCCCTGGTCCTGGTGCCGACCCGCGAACTCGCCATGCAGGTCAACGACGCGCTGCTGCCGCTGGGCAAGGCGGTCGGCGTCTACCTGAAGACCACGGTCGGCGGCGTCCCGTACGACCGGCAGATCGAGGCCCTCGACCGCGGCGTGGAGATCGTCGTCGCCACCCCGGGCCGGCTCAACGACCTCATCGCCCGCGGCGTCTGCCACCTCGACGACATCGAGGTCACCGTCCTGGACGAGGCCGACCAGATGGCCGACATGGGCTTCCTGCCCGAGGTCACGGAGATCCTGGAGAAGACGCCGGCCGGCGCGCAGCGGCTGCTCTTCTCGGCGACCCTCGACGAGGACGTCGACGGGCTGGTCAAGCGCTTCATGACCGACCCGGTGACGCACTCGACGGAGCCAGCGGTCGCCACCGTCACGACGATGGACCACCACCTCCTGCTGATCCCGCCGCACGACAAGTTCCGCGTCGCCGCGTCGATCGCCGCGCGCGACGGGCGGACGATGATGTTCGCGCGTACCCAGCTGGGTGTCGACCGGCTGGTCGAGCAGCTCGCGGCCGTCGGCGTCCGCGCGGGTGGGCTGCACGGCGGCAAGACCCAGCGGGTACGCACGCGCACGCTCGCCGAATTCCGCGAGGGCCGCACCAAGGTCCTGGTCGCCACGGACGTCGCCGCCCGGGGCATCCACGTCGACGGTGTCTCGCTGGTCGTGCACGTCGACCCGCCGCGCGACGCGAAGGACTACCTGCACCGCGCCGGCCGCACCGCGCGGGCCGGCGAGTCCGGCTCGGTGGCCACCCTCGTGCTGCCCAAGCAGCGCCGGAGCACGCTGGCGATGCTCGGCAAGGCGGGCGTCGAGCCGGCCGAGACCCGGGTCCGCGCCGGCGACGCCGTCCTGGCGGAGCTGATCGGCGCGCGGGAGCCGAGCGGCGTACCCGTGGTGGAGGAACCGACCCCTCCGCCGCCCGCCCGCCGCGGGCCGCACCGCGGCGACCGGCCGCGCCGGGGCCCGCGCCGCACGCACTGACCGGTCCGCGGGGCCGCGATGTGTCGGTGGGTGACGGTACGGTGATCGCATGGCGACGTTGCCCAAGGTTCTCCTGTGGACCCGCACCGACGTTCCCGGCTCCGAGGTCGTGGTCTTCGACGACCGGCGCGGCCTCGTGGCCCGCGGCACCCAGCAGGCCGTGGACCCGATCCCCTACACGGCGCGCTACGAGCTCGTCGCCGACGACACCTGGCAGACCTCGCGGCTCGACGTGAGCTGCGAGGGGGCCGGCTGGATGCGCACCGTCCGCCTGCAGCGCGCCGCCGGCCGTTGGCGCGCCACCACCGGCGAGCAGGGCGACCTCGACGCCGCGCTGGTCGCCGCCGGCAAGCCCCGCACCGGCTTTCCCGGCATCGAGGACGCGTCCCGCCTGGAGCGTGCCCTCGACGTCGACCTGGGCGGCTCGCCGCTGACCAACACCCTGGTCATCCGCCGCCTCGGCCTGCTCAACGCCGCTCCGGACCGGCCGTTCACGGTGCTGACCGCCTGGGTCCTGCTTCCCGGTCTGGAGATCGTCGCCTCGGAGCAGACGTACACGCCGCTCGGCGGCACCCGCGTCCGGTTCGAGAGCGACGACTTCCGCGCCGACCTGACCGTCGACGCCGACGGCTACGTGGTCCACTACCCGGGCCTGGCGCAACGCGGCTGACGGTCACCGGATCCGCGTCCCGCGGAGGACGACGGCCGCCGGCCGTGCCAGCTGGTCCGGATCCTCGCGCGGGTCGTGGGCGTAGGTGACGAGGTCGCCGCCGGTCGCGGCTCCGAGGAACCGGCGCGGCCAGACGCTGGCCGCCGCCAGGGCGTCCTTCGGTTCCAGCCCCAGCTGGGCGAGCAGCGCCACCTCGCCGTGCATCGACCCGGTGACGTCGGTGCCGGCCAGCACCGGCACGCCGAGCCGGACGGCCCGGGGCAGGAGGTACGCGACCCGCTCGTGGCCGTCCAGCAGCCGCGCGCGGCGGGCGTCGGGGATGTGCGGAGCGTCCATGAGCACGCGCAGCGCGCCGACGGTCGGCGTCCACGCCGTACCGCGCCGGGCCATCGCCTCGACGGCGGCCTCGTCCAGCCCGAAGCCGTGCTCGATCGAGTCGACACCGGCGGCCACGAGTGGGCCCGCGTCCGGGATCGTCGAGTGGACCGCGACCCGCGCTCCGGCGCCGTGCGCCGCCTCGACCACCCGCGCGATCGCCTCGAGCCCGTAGGTGGCGTGGGTGTCGGTCCCGGCGACCACGTCCGGGAAGTCGGCGATCACCTTGACCCAGGTCGCGCCGCGCGCGACCTCGGCCATCGCCCGCGCCACGAGTTCTTCCTCGGCGACCGGCGCGTCCAGCAGGGCCGGGAAGTAGCGGCCGGCCGGCGCGAGGAACCGCCCGGCCGCGTGCACGGCGGGCATGCCGGCACCGGGCTCCAGCCGCAGCGTCAGGCCGGCCGGCGACCCGACGTCGCGCACGACGGTGATGCCGGCCCGGGCCCACGCTGTGAGGTTGTCGCGGGCCGCGGCCGCGTCCAGCGCGACGAGCCCGTCCGGTCCGGCGCCGACCGCGGGGTGGGCGTGGGCGTCGACGAGTCCGGAGAGGAAGAACCTGCCGGGCAGTGACTCGGCGCCGGGAAGCGGCCGGTCGTGGACGGCGCCGTCCGCGTCGATCCACCACCGTCCGGGCTCGTCGCCGAACGGCAGCCCGATCCCCTGAACCGCCCAGACCCCCATGAAACAACGCTAAACCCAAGCGTGAGGAAGGGCCCCTTCCTATACAGAAAGCGTTAGGAAGGGGCCCTTCCTTCGCCGGGCGGGGGCCGCGCGGGCGATGCGTTTGCGGCATGGGCGAGACTGCTATCCATGGCGCGTGGCTTTCCGTACCCGGATTTGAAGGACTTCATCGCGGCCCTCGAGGCGGCCGGCGAGCTGCGCCGGGTCGCGGTCCCGGTCGACCCGACGCTGGAGGTCAGCGAGGTCGTCACGCGGACCGTGCGGGCCGGCGGCCCCGCGCTGCTCTTCGAGCGGCCGACCCGGGGTGAGATGCCGATCGCGATCAACCTGTTCGGCACGGAGCGACGGATGGCGATGGCGCTCGGCGTCGGGTCGCTCGACGAGGTCGGCGACCGGATCGGCGCGCTGGCGAAGCCGGAGCTGCCGGTCGGCTGGTCGGGCATCCGCGAGGGGCTCGGGAAGGTCATGCAGCTCACCTCGCTGCCGCCGAAGAAGGTCCGCACGGCACCCTGCCAGCAGGTGGTCTACCGGGGCGGCGACGTCGACCTCAACCGGCTGCCGGGTCTCCAGGTGTGGCCCGGCGACGGCGGCATCTACCACAACTTCGGCCTGACCCACACCAAGCATCCGGAGACCGGCAAGCGCAACCTCGGGCTGTACCGGTTGCAGCAGCACTCGCACAACACGCTCGGGATGCACTGGCAGATCCACAAGGACTCCACCGCGCACCACGCGGTCGCCGAGCGGCGGGGCGAGCGGCTGCCGGTGGCGATCGCGATCGGCGCCGACCCCGTGGTCAGCTACACGGCGTCGGCGCCGCTACCGGCCGACATCGACGAGTACCTGTTCGCGGGCTTCCTGCGCGGCGAGCGGGTGGAGATGGTCGACTGCCTGACCGTGCCGTTGCAGGTGCCGGCGCACGCACAGATCGTGCTGGAGGGCTACATCGAGCCCGGCGAGCGGCTGCCGGAGGGCCCGTTCGGCGACCACACCGGTTTCTACACCCCCGTCGAGCCGTTCCCGGTGATGCACGTCGAGTGCATGACCACCCAGCGCGACCCGGTCTACCACTCGATCATCACGTCGAAGCCGCCGCAGGAGGACCACGGCCTCGGCAAGGCCACGGAGCGCATCTTCCTGCCGCTGCTCAAGATCATGATTCCGGACATCGTCGACTACGACATGCCGTCGGCCGGCGTGTTCCACAACTGCGTGATCGTCTCGATCCGCAAGCGGTACCCGAAGCACGCGCAGAAGGTGATGAACGCCATCTGGGGTGCGCACCTGATGTCGCTGTCGAAGCTGATCGTCGTCGTGGACGAGGACTGCGACGTCCACGACTACGCGGAGGTCGCGTTCCGCGCGTTCGGCAACGTCGACTACAGCCACGACCTGCTGATCACGCAGGGTCCGGTCGACCACCTCGACCACGCGTCGTACCAGCAGTTCTGGGGTGGCAAGGCGGGCGTCGACGCCACCCGCAAGCTGCCGACCGAGGGCTACACCCGTGGTTGGCCGGACGAGATGACCATGACGCCGGAGATCACGGCGCTGGTCGACAAGCGGTGGAAGGAGTACGGCATCTGATGGTGGCCGCGACGGCGCCGGCACCCAACCGGGTACGCGCCTTCCTGCGTCTGGTGATGATCGAGCACTCGATCTTCGCGCTGCCGTTCGCGTACGTGGCCGCCCTGGCGGCGATGCGGCTCGACGGCGGCCACGTCCAGTGGGACACACTGGTGCTCGTCACGGTCGCGATGGTGGCGGCGCGGACGGTGGCGATGGCCGCCAACCGGATCATCGACCGGCGCATCGACGCGCAGAACCCGCGTACGGCGACGCGGGAACTGGTCACCGGTGCCGTGTCGCTGCGTACCGCCTGGGTGGGCCTGCTGCTCTCGCTCGCCGTCTTCGAGGCCGCGGCGGCGGCGCTCAACCCCCTGTGCCTGCTGCTCTCCCCGGTCGCGCTGTTCCTGCTGGTCATCTACTCGTACGCGAAGCGCTTCACCAACTACCCTCAGCTCTTCCTGGCGGCGGCGCAGGCCGTGGCACCGGTCGGCGCCTGGATCGCGGTGACCGGCGAGTGGTCATGGCCCGCGTTCGTCCTCGGCGTCGCGGTCGGCGCCTGGATCGGCGGCTTCGACTGCATCTACGCCTGCCAGGACCTGGAGGCCGACCTGCGCATCGGCGTGGGCTCGGTCCCGGTCCGCCACGGCATCCGCGGCGCGTTGATCATCTCTGCGGTGACCCACGTCGTGACGGTCGCGCTCCTCGTCTGGTTCGGCACCCTCGCCGACCTCGGCTGGCTCTGGTACGCGGGTGTGGCGCTGACCACCGTGGTCCTGGTGTACGAGCACGCGATCGTGAAGCCGACCGACCTGTCCCGGGTCAACCGCGCCTTCTTCACCGCGAACGGCGTGATCGGCATCGTCCTGTTCGCCTTCGCCCTCCTGGACCTCGTGGCGCTCCAGGGCCTTCGTCCGTGACACAGCGAGTTCGGGCGACTGGCCGGCGCGACGGCCCTGGCCCTGCTCGTCCCGAGCACGGCGTCGACGTGCGCGGGTGGTGCGCCGCACCGGACCGCGGCCGCGCCGGCGCGCGGCGTCACCACGCCGGCCGGATGCGGGCGAGGTCGTCCTCCAGCCGGGCTTCCAGGTCGCCGCCGTCTCCCCACAGCTGGACGACCTCGCTTCCCGCTTCGACGCACAGCCCGGCGAGAAGGTGCGTGGTGCCGACGTCCGGATGGCCGTGGGCGAGCGCGATGTCGGCGGCCGCGGCGTAGGCACCGGCCACCGCGCGGCTCCACAGTGGATCAGCCGGTCGGCCGTCGCGCAGCCGGGCGGCGAGCGTCTCCGCGTCGGCCAGCTCGACCTCGTCGCCCAGCCACACGGCGTACGCGTGTGCGCGGTCGACCGTCACGCCGGCCTCGCGGAGGCGTCGTGCGGCGGTGTTGCGGGCGGCAACGGCCTCCGGCATGCGCAGGTCACGCTCTGCCAGTCGCCGGTCGAGGTCGACGAGCGCCACCAGCAGGTGCGCGGCCGTGACGGCACGGTGGCCCATCCGGACAGCCTGACGCTCCTGTGCCGCTTCGACCTCGGGCAGCAGGAGGCCGTACCGGGCCAGCCGCCGCATCCGCGGGAACGCCCGGCGGGTCCACCGCCCGCTCCACAGTCCACTGTCCACATAGTCCAGGTTTGGGTAGGGTGGACCGGACCGCTCGCAGGCCCCGCTGTCCCGTAGCTGCGCGGTGATCCGCCGGTAGGTCGACGGGAAGAGGCGCACGGCACGGTTGTCCGGGTCCGCGAGCACGGCACAGACCAGGTGCCCGGCGTTGACGCGGGTCACGCCGGCTGAGAGCGCCTCCGCCAGGGCCTCGTGCAGCGCCACCCGCAGACCGCTGGTCCACTGCGGAATGTCGGCGCCGCGCCGCGCCGTACGCCAGGCGACCTCACGCAGGGTCGCCTCCACCTCGGCCGCGCAGTCGGCCTGCGGCCGCGGCGCCTGCCGCCCGTCGCGCACCGGACCGGGACCGCTCGACGAGGCAGCCGGCGCGGCGAGGTCGGTTGCCTGCTCCAGCACCTGACGCACGTCGGGTGCCCGCACCTCGAGCAGGCAGCGGATCAGGTCGTCGGTGCCGACGACCTTCGCGTGCGCGGCCGCTTCCGACAACGCCGCGTACGCGCTGGCACCGAAGGCGACACGTCCCGGCTCCACCTCGTCCCGCACCGCATCCACCGCTTCTCGGAGGGCCTGCCTGTCGGGCCATCCAACTACATCCGGCCACGGCAGTCCATGAATCGCCGGCAGGCACGTCGAGGATCATGGCTTCGTGACGAACACCCACACGGCAGCCGCCGGCACCCCGTCCCTCGCCGTACCGCCGTTGCTGGCCGCGCTCGACCCGGCCGACCGGGTGTTGATCGCCGGCGCGGGCGGCGGCTTCGACGTCTACGCCGGGCTGCCGCTCGCGATCGCGCTGTGGGCCCGCGGCAAGCAGGTGCACCTGGCCAACCTGTCCTTCACCGAACTGGAACTGCTGGAACGCGACGCGTGGACGGGGCCGGAGGTCGCCGAGGTCACCGCGGACACGCGCGGACCCGACGACTACTTCCCGGAGCGGACCCTGGCCCGCTGGCTCGCGGCCAACGGCCGGCCGGCGACCGTGTTCGCCTTCCCGACAGTCGGTGTGCAGCCGCTCCGCGCGGCCTACCGCCATCTCGCGGAACGCCTGCGCCTCGACGCGATCGTGCTGGTGGACGGCGGCACCGACATCCTGCTCCGCGGCGACGAGGCCGGGCTCGGCACGCCGGTGGAGGACATCACGAGCCTCGCGGCGGTCGCCGGCCTCGACCTCCCGGTCAAGCTGGTGACCTGCCTCGGCTTCGGCATCGACGCCTACCACGGCGTCGTCCACACGCAGGTGCTGGAGAACCTGGCCGCGTTGGAGCGGGACGGCGGATACCTCGGTGCGCTGTCGATCCCCGGTCAGAGCCGCGAGGCCGAGTTGTACCGTGCCGCGGTCGCGGACGCGCAGGCGGCCACGCCGGCGCGGCCCAGCATCGTCAACGGCCAGATCGCCGCGGCCACCCGTGGTGCGTTCGGCGACGTGCGGTTCACCCACCGCACCGGCGGCAGCGCGTTGTTCGTCAACCCGCTGATGGCCGTCTATTTCACAGTCGAATTGGACAGGCTGGCCGCGAGGTGCCTGTACCTGGACCGGATCGAACACACCCACAACATGCGCGAGGTCGCCCTGCGCATCGAGGAATTCCGCTACGACGTGACGCCGCGCGTGTCGCGGGCATTTCCGCACTGAGCGATCCAGGACTCGACGGCCGCCGGGATCGGGTAGCGCGGCGATTCGAGCGACCAGTCGATCGTTCCCCGTACGGAATGCGCCACCCCCGCCACGTAGCGGGCCACCGCCGCGTCGATGCGCGTCCCGAAGCTCGGCACCGACGCGCGCAGTTCGACGAAGCGGGCCATCCGGGCCCGCCAGCGGTCGATGACCTCGCGGATCGCGGCGTCCCGGCCCACGCCTCGCTCGCGGGCCGTGGCGAGGACGAGGTTGTGGCCGGCGGATGTGGCCTCGTCGCGTTCGAGGGAGAGCAGGTCGTTGTACCACGACAGGAGGTCGTTTCCCGCCGCGCTGATCTCGCGCAGGACGGGGTGGTGGAAGACGGGCTCGGGAACGTGGGACCGTCCGCCGGCGGAGAACTCGATCAGGGCGTACGAGACGTACGTGGCGGAGGTCGCCCGACGGAGCTTGATGTATTCCACGATGCCCGGTCGGCGGCCGGCCCACTTGTTGCTCGCCTCCAGCAGGACGCCGTCGAGATGGTGGCGGACCGCGTCCCGGACACGATCGACCGACGCCTCCGGCAGCCTGGCGGTGATCACCCGCCACGGTTCGAGCAGCATCGACCGCATGCGCGGGGAGAGGCCCGGTGCCGGTGCCCGCCCGTCGCTGTCGATCGTGGCGAGCACCGCGTCGACGATGGCTCGGACCCTGTCGAGCGCTGGCGCGGCGGCGCCGTCGACCGCGTCGTCCAGCAGGAAGAACCAGGTGAACAGCGCGGCCAGCTGGCGCAGGTCGGCCGGCGACGCGTCGGGGTGGAGGCGGGCGGCGTAGCGGGCGAAACCGGAGCGGCCCAGCCGCTCGGCGGTCGAGCGGGCGGCGCCGTGGGACACGAGCCATCCCGCCAGCCAGGCCTGCGCGTCGTCGGCGTGCGGGGACATGCGGGACGGAATCGGGCAAAACACGCCCACGGGGCGGCACATAGGCTTGACCGTATGCGAACCCCGTGGGTGGTTGGGATCTCCGGAGCGTCTGGTACGCCATATGCCGCTTCGGTGCTCCGGGCCTTGTTCGACGCGGGAGAGGCGGTCGACCTGGTCGTGTCCCGGGCCGCGCGGCTGACGATCATGGACGAGACCGGTGCGCCGCTACGGGACGGGCACTGGAAGGACGACCTGTCCCGGTGGCTCGGCCGGCCGCTCGGCGACGTCGTCTTCTGGCCCGCCGGTGACCTGGCGGCGGGGCCAAGCAGCGGATCGTACCCGGTGAAGGGCATGGTCGTGGTGCCCGCGAGCACGGCGGCGTGCGCCGGGATCGCCCTGGGGCTCTCCAAGGACCTCCTCCAGCGGGCCGCGGAGGTGAACCTCAAGGAGCGGCGGCCGACGGTCGTCGTCCCGCGGGAGACCCCGGTGACTCGTAGCCATCTGCTCCACCTCCTCGCCCTCGACGCGGCCGGCGCGGTGGTGCTGCCGGCGTCGCCCGGGTTCTACGGAGCCGGGGCGGGGGCCACCGCCGCCCAGCTCGTGGACTTCGTGGCCGGCAAGATCCTCGACGTGATCGGGGTCCCGCACGATCTCTCGGCCCGCTGGGCGGGCCTGGGCGGCGGCCGGGCCTAGTGGCAGCCGGCCGCCGCCGGCATGCCGCTAGTGGACCCCCGCGTTGCCCGGGCCGTGCGGGCCGTTCGGTGACGGGCCGGTGTTGCGGGGACGGTTGGCGGTGTCGTCGATGTCGTCCAGCACGCCTTCGCCCTCGAGGAGGGCACGAACCTCTGACTCCCTGAATCGCCGGTGTCCACCCGGCGTCCGGATACTCCCGATCCGGCCCGCGGCGGCCCACCGTGTCACGGTCTTGGGGTCGACCCGGAAGAGCGCAGCCACCTCGCCCGGAGTCAGCAGACGGTCTCCAGTGTCCACGGTCCCCTCCTCGCGTCAGCGAAAGCCTCTCGAACTGGTCAGAATGTGCGCCCCGGCAGTGCGCGAGAGGCTTTCATAGGGACGTACGGCCATTAGAGCACCGCGAGCGTGCACTGTCCTGAATTCGGGGAAAACGCACTGTTGGGTCTTTTACTCGGTAAAATTGCGAGCCGTACTCGCCTTTGACCATGTTTCCTCCGTACCGGCGGATCGTCCACTCACCTGCCGAGTTAGGGTCTACAGGCCGTGGATGCCATCGACCTGCGACTCGTGGAGTTGCTGCGCGGCAACGCCCGGCTGTCCTTCGCGGAACTCGCCCGGCAGGTCGGGCTCTCCGCACCCGCCGTGCACGAGCGGGTCGGAAAGCTCGAATCGTCCGGTGTGGTCCGTGGCTACCGCGCGGACGTCGACCCCTCCGCGGTCGGCCTCGGGGTGACCGCCCTGATCGGGGTCACCGAGGAGTCGACCGCCGACGCCGAGGACGTGCTCGCCGAACTGCACACCATGCCCGAGATCGAGTCGTGCTACTTCCTGGCCGGCGCCGAGCCGTTTCTCCTCACCGTCCGGGTCGCCACGATCGCGGAGCTGGAGCGCTTCGTCCTCCGGCTCAACCGGACGCCGGGGGTCGCGTCCACGCGTACCGCCGTGGCCCTGTCGGTCAAGTGGGAAAACCGGCCGCGTCCGCTGGCTGGCTAACCTGCATGCTGTGGAGCTGGTGGAGCGGTGCAGCGACGGGGATCGGGCCTGGGTGACGGCGGCGGTGGCGGCCGTCGAGGCGGACGCGAACCGGTCCGCCGACACGCACCTCCTATCCTTCCCGCTCCCCCGTGAATGGGGCGTCGACCTTTACCTCAAGGACGAGTCGGTGCATCCGACCGGATCGCTCAAACACCGGCTGGCCCGCTCGCTGTTCCTCTACGCTCTCTGCAACGGCTGGATCGGCCCGCGCACGACGGTGGTCGAGGCGTCGTCCGGGTCCACGGCGGTGTCGGAGGCGTATTTCGCCCGGATGCTCGGCCTGCCGTTCATCGCCGTGATGCCGGCCTCGACATCGGCCGAGAAGATCGCCTTGATCGAGTTCCAGGGCGGCAAGTGTCACCTGGTCGCCGACCCACCGGCCGTCGTGGCGACCGCCCGCCGCCTGGCCGATGATCTTGACGGCCACTTCATGGACCAGTTCACCTACGCCGAGCGGGCGACCGACTGGCGCGGCAACAACAACATCGCCGAGTCGATCTTCGCGCAGATGGCGCTGGAACGGCACCCGGTGCCCGCCTGGATCGTCGTCGGCGCCGGCACCGGCGGCACGTCGGCGACGATCGGGCGGTATGTCCGGTACCAGCGGCATGCGACCAAGGTGTGCGTCGTGGATCCGGAGAACTCCGCCTTCTACCCGGCGTACTCATCCGGCGACTGGACGCTGCGCACCGGCCTCGGGTCGCGGATCGAGGGCATCGGCCGGCCGCTGGTCGAGCCGTCGTTCCAGCCGCAGGTGGTGGACCGGATGATCCAGGTGCCCGACGCGGCGTCGCTCGCCGCGATGCGCGCCGGCTCCGCCGTCCTCGGCCGCCGCGTCGGCGGATCGACGGGTACGAACCTGTGGGGAGCCTTCGCGCTGATCGCCGAGATGCGCCGCACGGGAGTACGGGGCTCCGTGGTCACGCTGCTCTGCGACGCCGGCGAGCGCTACGCCGACACCTACTACTCGGACGCGTGGGTCGCCGCGGCCGGCCTCGACCTCGCGCCACACCGCGCGGTGATCGACCGCTTCCTCACGACGGGCGTCTGGCCCTAGAGGGGTCCGTGCCGGGCAGGTGTCCTGGGCCCGCGCGCAGGCGAGGGCACCGTCCAGCAGATCCGGCCGGGCCTGGTCGCGCGCGATCCGGTGGGCCACCGCGCGACGCCGGTCTTCGAGCACGCGCCGCCGCACCGCCTGGTCGGCGCTCAGCAACCTGCTCCTGGATGCCGGTTTCGCGGAGGTGTCGCTGGAGGTCCGCACCGCCGTCCTCACCGGTCGACCGGCCCTGCCGACGCTGACCGGGCTGGCCCGGGCCGCGACCGAAACCGGTGCGGTCACCGCCGCGGGGGCCGACTCGTGGCTGGCCGAGCAGCGCCACCGCGCCGGGAACAGCCGCCTGACCCTCGCACTCCCCGTCTTCGTCGCCGCCGGCACGGCACCCTCGTCATGATCACGCCGGCAGCCGGCATGATCGCCGGAAAGTGTCGGAGGGTCGTGGTTGGCTTCGCGCATGGCTGGACAACCGATTCTCGTGCTGGGTTCGACAGGCAGGGTCGGCCGCCGGGTGGTAGCGGCGTTGCGGAGTGCCGGGGCCACCGTCCGGGCGGCCTCGCGGGCCGGCCCCGTGCGGTTCGACTGGGCCGAGCCGGAGACCTGGCGTCCCGCCCTCGCCGGAGCCGGCGCGGTCTTCCTCATGGCGCCGGACGGGGTCGAGGTGGCACCCGGCTTCGTCGAGGAGGCGGCGGCGCTGGGCGTGCCGCGGGTCGTGCTGCTCTCCAGCGACAGCATCGAGGCCATGGGCGACGAACGCCTGCTCTCCGCCGAACGGTTGGTGCGTGCCTCCGGAGTGCCCTCGTGGACCATCCTGCGTCCACGGTGGTTCAACCAGAACTTCGACGAGGGCTTCTTCCGCCCGGCCGTCCTGGCCGGTCGCGTGACGCTCCCGGTGGGCGACACCCGTCAGGGCTTCGTCGATGCCAGTGACATCGCGGCGGTGGCCGCGAAGGCGCTGACCACCGACGGCCACGACGGCCGCACCTACACGCTCACCGGCCCGGATTCCCTGTCGTTCGCCGAGGCGGTGGCCACCATCGCCCAGTCCTCGGGCCGCCGCGTCGAGTTCGCGGGCGACGCCGAGACGTATGCGGAGGAACAGGCGGCCCTCGGCCGACCACCGTCCGAGGTGGACGCGGAGATCGCGGCCTTCGCGGCCCTGGCCGACCTGGGCGACGCTGTCCCCACGGACGACATCACCCACGTCACGGGCCGCCCCGCCCGCACCTTCACGGCCTACGCCGAAGCCGCCGCGGCCGCCGGAGCGTGGAAGGAGCCGCCCACGACTGCGTAGAAGCTCGCGCCGGTTTCCGCGGGACGCCCCCCATTGCCGGGCACCGGGCGGTCCCGGCCCGTGCGGTTCCACCGGTTGCAGCCGCGTTCCGGGCAGCTGGGCCTGACCGCGGCCGCAGCAAACGTGCCCATCGCTGCCGTCAGAGGGCAGCGGTGCGTACGGCGCACCCGGGACCCGGCCGCACACCGCGGCCGACGCCGTCAGCGCTACCTGGCGGCGTCCGGGTCCGCGCGCCAAACGGCGTGATCGGTCAGCCGTCCCGGCCGACGCGGCGTCACAGACCGCCGTACGAGTGCAGACCGCTGAAGAACAGGTTGACCCCGAACAGGTTCATCAGCATCGTCAGGAAGCCCAGCACCGCGATCCACGTCGCCGTGGTCTTGCGGACGCTCGGGGTGGCACGCGCGTGCAGGTAGCCGGCATAGACGATCCAGGAGATGAACGCCCAGACCTCCTTCGGGTCCCAGCCCCAGTAGCGGCCCCACGCCGCCTCGGCCCAGATGGGGCCGGCGATCAGCGCGCCGAAGGTCCAGATCGGGAACGCGAAGGCGTGCAGGCGGAACGACAGGCGTTCCAGGACGGCCGCCGCGGGAAGGCGCTGGCCCAGCGAGAACGGGAAACCGACCTTGCCGCGGTCGTAGCCGTCACGGATCAGGAACAGGGCGGCGGGCACGAAGCCGACCAGGAAGATCCCCGAGGAGATGGCGATGGCGCTGACGTGGATCGCGAGCCAGTACGAGTTGAGCGCCGGCACCAGCGGGCCGATCGGCACGTAGAGCAGGAGGCCCGCGACGCCGAGCAGCACCACCATCGTCAGCGACACATAGAGATTCAGGTGGCGCAGGCCGGGGCGGCGGGCCAGCACGACGAGCCACGCGACCGCGGCGACTGACGTGGAGGCGATCGTGTACTCGTACATGTTGCCCCACGGCAGCCGGTCCGCGGCGATCCCGCGGGCGACCAGGCACGCCACCTGCGCCACCGTCGCGAGCACCGTGGCCACCGTCGCGGCCCGCCCGATCCACACCGCCCGCCCGTCGCGGGCGGCCACGACCGGCTCCGGCGAGACGGACTCCACGACCGGCGGACCGCCCGCTCCCACCAGCTCGCGCTCGGCGACCCGGGCCACGACGCCCTTGGAGCCGAACGCGTACACGGCGGCAGAGCAGATCATCGCCACGAGGTAGCCGAGCATGGCCACCACCAGCAGCTGGTCGGACAACGCGGCCATCACGCCTTCTCTCTCACGGCGGCGACGGTGGACGTGAACTCCTCGGCGAAGCCGGGGTAGTCGGTGCGCGGCAGGCCACCGACCTCGAGCAATCTACTACGAGATGTCGGAGTGGGGGAAGCGAGCCGGAAGAAGACGCGCCGCCGCTTGCCGAACAGCGACAGCATCAGGCCGCCGAGCGCGAACACCGACGCCACCAGTGCGATCCCCTGGCCGGGGTCGTGCCGCACCGACAGCGTCACGTACTTCTTGGTGCCGAGGAACTCGACCGTCGAGCCGTCGTCGAGCGTCCACTTCTCGCCGGGCCGCAGCAGCTTGGGCTCACCCACCACCGACAGCCGGCCGGAGTCGATCTGGCCCTGGTCGAGCTGGTAGACCGAGCTCGGGATGCCGGCGTCCAGACCCAGGTTCCCGCGGTACGCCGTGAGCAGCAGCCCGGGATTGTCCTCGGCGGGGAAGCGCGACCGGAGGAACGGTGGCTCCGTCGGCGCGGTCGGCAGGTAGATCCCGTCGAACCCCACCTGCAGCGAGGGGTCGCGCACGCCGGTGGCCGGGTCGACGTTGGCGTCCGGGAACGAGATCGCGCCGGTGCTGGTCTGCATCTCGTCGGTGGAGAGGAACGGCGCGTCCTTGGTCTGCGTCCGCCCAAACCGGTCGGTGTAGCGCACGATCGGCGCGTACCCGTGGCCGAGCAGATAGACCGAGGCGCCGTCCAGCCGCAGCGGCTCGTTGACGGAGAACGACTCGCTGCGGGCCGGGCCCTCACCCTCGACCGTGACCGTCGCGCGGAAGCTCTTCGGCTGCCCGTTGTCCTGGAACGTCGCCTGGAAGTCGTCGAGCCGCAGGCAGAACGGCGGCAGCCCGCCCTCGTCGACCCGGGGGCCGAGCTTGGACTCGTCGTACTGCTGCAGGCTGTTGCAGAACGCGGAGTCCGGGCCGGCGACGAGGATGCGGTTGCCGTGCCAGCCGTACCAGGATCCGAGCGCGACCGCGACGAGCACCGCGAGGAACGCGAAGTGGAAGACCAGGTTCCCGGTCTCCTTGAGATAGCCCTTCTCCGCGGAGACCGTGTCGTCGCGGACCGCGACCCGCCAGCGCTGCTTGCGCAGCGCGGCGGCGACGGCCGCCACGTCCCCGTCGTAGTCGGCCACCCGCGTGTGCTGCGGCAACCGGTCGAGCCGGGCCGGCACCTTCGGCGGTACGGACCGCAGCGCGCGCCAGTGTTCGCGCAGCCGCGGCACCAGGCAGCCGATCAGCGACGTGAACAGCAGCAGGTAGATCGCCGCGAACCAGGGCGAACCGAACACGTCGAAGCCGTCGATCCGCTCGACCCAGGGAGCCAGCGACGGGTGCTCGCGGTAGAAGTTCTGCACCTTCTCCAGCTCGACGTTGCGCTGTGGCAGCAGCGAGCCCGGAATCGCCGCGACGGCGAGCAGGAAGAGCAGCACGAGCGCCGTGCGCATGCTGGTGAGCTGCCGCCACGCGCCGCGCGCGACGCCGGCCAGCCAGGCACCCCACCCGGGCGGACGCGGCGGCGGCGCCGGGGGCGTTTCGGGACGGGCCTGCGTGGTGGTCATCAGATGCCGATGCTTCCGACGCCGACGGTGGTCTGCAGCCAGATGAGGAACCCGTTCCAGCCGCCCGTGACGAGCGCGAGCCCGATCGCCACCAGCAGCACCCCGCCGGCCCGGGTCACCCAGCGGCTGTTGCGGCGGATGGCCTTGAAGAGCCCGAGCAGCCGCGTGAAGAAGAGCCCGAACACGATGAACGGGATGCCCAGACCCAGGCAGTACGCGACCGCGAGCACCACGGCCCGGTCGGTGGCGCCGGACGTGGTGGAGAGCGCGAGCACGGCCGCCATCGTGGGTCCGGTGCACGGCACCCAGGAGAGCGCGAACACGGCACCGAAGACCGGCGCGCCGATCAGCCCGGCCCTCGGCAGGGCCCGGATGCGCAGCTCCCGCTGCAGGCCGGGGACCAGGCCGAGGAACCCGAGCCCGAGCACGATCACGACGAGCCCGAAGACGACTTCGATCACCCGGCGGTGCTCGACCATCGCCCAGCCGACCCGGGAGAGCAGGATCGCGATGAGCACGAAGACGACGGTGAAGCCGATGACGAACAGCATCGTGCCGGCGAGCAGGCGGCTCTTGTTAGGAAGGGCCCCTTCACCCCCGGAATCCGTTAGGAGGGGGCCCTTCCTTTCGAGTTCGGAGCCGGCGAAGCCGGTGACGTAGGACAGGTAGCCGGGGACGAGTGGGAGGACGCACGGCGACAGGAAGCTGACGAGCCCGGCGAGGGCGGCGCCGCCGATGGCGAGCAGCAGCGGGCCGCTCATCGCGAGGTCGCCGAACGTCTCGCCCATCAGTGCGCCTCGGCCGCGACCCGCTCGACGACCGGCTTGAGCTGGTCCTCGGTGACGGCGCGGCGGATCACGTACGCGATGTCGCCCGACCGGTCGATGATCACGGTGGCCGGGATCGAGTTGGGCGGGATCTGGAAGCCGAGCGCCAGCTTGCTGGACGGGTCGAACACGCTCGGGTAGGCGACCCGGTCGGCGTGGAATGCCAGCGCCGCGTCGCGGCTGTCGCGGATGTTGATGCCGAGGAACTCGACGCCGCTCGCCTTCGTCGCCTCGTACACGTTCTCCAGGTCGTCGATCTCGGCCCGGCACGGCGCGCACCAGGAGCCCCAGAAGTTGACGACGACGACCTTGCCGCGACTGGCCGCGAGGTCGTAGCTGCCGCCCTCGAGCAGTTCGCCGGTGATGGCCGGCGCCGCCGGACGGTCACCGGGGTCGCACTCGATGAAGCCCTCGGCGGTCGTGCGGCACACGTCCTTCCACGTGCTGCCGGAGCGGCCGCCCACCACGAAAGCGAGCGCCGCCACCGCCACGACCAGGGTGGCGATCCCGATGGCGAGGCGGCGCCTGCGCATCACGCCCCCTTGGCCGACCGTGCGCCGGGCGAGAGCGCGACCAGGTGAGCGGCGGGCTCGGAGTAGCCGATGCCGACGACCTTCGCGCCGTCGAAGTGGAACGAGGTGAGGCTGCACAGTCCACATTGGCGCCGGCGCGGGTCGTGCCAGAGGCGCTTGCGCTCCACGTACCGCCGGAGGGTCCAGATCGGCAGCTGGTGCGAGACGCAGACGGCCTCGTGCCCCTCGGCCGCGACCCGGGCGGCGTGGACGGCGGCGAACATGCGCTCCGCGATCGCCCGGTACGCCTCGCCCCAGGACGGGGTGAGCGGGTCCCGCAGGACCCACCAGTTGCGCGGGTCCCGAAACCCGCCGTCGCCGGGCGACACCTTCTTGCCCTCGAACCAGTTGGCGCTCTCGATCAGCCGCTCGTCGACCGCCACCGGCAGGCCGAACTGGGCCGCGATGGGCTCGGCCGTCTCCTGCGCGCGCTCCAGCGGGCTGGCCACGACGTGGGTGACGTCGCGCTCGGCGAGCGCCTGGGCCGCCGCCTTGGCCATCTGCCGGCCCAGTTCGCTGAGCTTGAAGCCAGGGAGCCGGCCGTAGAGGATCTTGTCGGGGTTGTGCACCTCGCCGTGCCGCAGCACGTGCACCACCGTCGTCGTCACGTCGCTTCCCCCGCCGCCGCTGCCGCCTGGGCCGCCGCCGGGAGGGCCGCGGCCAACACCTCGAGGGCGGCGTCGTCGATCGCCGCCGAGACGAACCAGGCTTCGAACGCGCTCGGCGGCAGGTAGACGCCGGCGGCGAGCATCGCGTGGAAGAACGCCTTGAACGCGCCGACGTCCTGGGTGCGCGCGGCGGCGTAGTCCGGGACGTCCGCGTCGGTGAAGAAGATCGAGAACATGTTGCCGGCGTACGACAGCCGGTGCGGCACACCCGCGGCGGCGAGCGCCTCGCCGGCGAGCTTGCCCACCGTGCCGGCGAGCTCGTCGAGGCGCCGGTAGACGGCGTCGTCGGCGAGGCGCAGCGAGGCGAGCCCGGCCGCGCAGGCGAGCGGGTTGCCGGAGAGCGTGCCGGCCTGGTAGACGGGGCCCGCCGGAGCGAGCCGGCCCATCACCTCGGCGGAGCCGCCGAACGCGGCCGCCGGCAGCCCGCCGCCCATCACCTTGCCGAACGTGAAGAGGTCGGCGTCGACGGGCTCGATGCCGGCCCAGCCGCCACGGGACACGCGGAAACCGGTCATCACCTCGTCGACGATGAGCAGCGCGCCGTGCGCGTGCGCGACGCGGGCGAGGGCCGCGTTGAAGCCGTCGCGAGGCGCGACGACGCCCATGTTGCCGGGGGCGGCCTCGGTGATCACGGCGGCGATCTCCGCGCCGTCGGCCGCGAACGCCGCCTCGACGGCGGCGATGTCGTTGTACGGCAGGACGATCGTGTCGGCCGCCGCGGCGCCGGTCACACCGGGCGAGTCCGGCAGCGCGAACGTCGCGACGCCCGACCCGGCCGACGCGAGCAGCGCGTCGACGTGCCCGTGGTAGCAACCGGCGAACTTCACGATCTTGGAGCGGCCCGTGTAGCCGCGGGCCAGCCGGATCGCCGACATCGTGGCTTCGGTGCCGGAGTTGACCAGGCGAACCTGCTCGACGGGCGTCCGCGCGACGATCTCGGCGGCCAACTCGACCTCGCCCGCGGTGGGCGTGCCGAAGCTGGTGCCGCGCGCGGCCGCCGCCTGCACGGCCTCGACGATCGCCGGGTGCGCGTGGCCGTGGATCAGCGGACCCCACGAGCAGACGAGGTCGAGGTAGCGCCGGTCGTCGGCGTCGTAGAGCCACGGGCCGGTGCCCCGGACCATGAAGCGCGGTGTGCCGCCGACCGCGCGGAAGGCGCGCACGGGCGAGTTCACCCCGCCTGGCACGATGGCGCGAGCGCGGTCGAACAGGGCCTCGGATGCCGGCGCGTCGGACGGATAACGACCGGGGCCGGCCGAATGTGTCTCGGTCACGGTGCTGCCCATTCTGACAGCGTGTAGGAGATGCCGGTCAGGCGGCCCCGCTCGACGGGCCGGGACACCTAGATCGCGATAGGCTGCTGGCGTGGAACGCCCGGAGTTGTCGATCACCGTGCGGCGCACGCCGGAAGAGGTCGTGCTGAGCCTCGCCGGTGAGATCGACATGCTGACGGCGGCCCGGCTCTCCAACGCCGTCAACGATGTGCTGGCCGATCCGCCGCCGCGGGTCACGCTCGATCTCGGCGGCGTCACGTTCTGCGATTCCCAGGGGCTCGGCACGCTCGTCGTGCTCAGCCGCAAGGCCAGTCACGCGCAGAGCGTGCTCGTGCTCACGAACGTGGGCGACTTCCTGATGCGTGTGCTCGACATCACCGGCCTGCGCTCGGCCCTGATGGTCAAGCCCGCCACCTGATCAGCCCCAGCGGGCCCGTTCGAGCACCTCCACGGCGCGCTCCCGGCCGCCCGGCTCGTCGGCGCGCAGAAGGGCCGTGGCCGCGTCGATCGCCTCGGTGAGGGTGCGCACGCGCGCGTCGCGCTGGCGCACCTCCTCACTGTGCGCGGCCAGTTGGCGACTCTTCGTCCACAGGTCGACGAAGACCGCGACCTTCGCGCGCAACACCCACGGGTCGAACGGCTTCGTCAGGTAGTCGACCGCACCGGCCGCGTAACCACGGAGCGCGAGCTGGGCGTCACGGTCCGCGGCGGTCAGGAAGATGATCGGCACATGCCGGGTACGCTCGCGCCGCTTGATGTGGCTCGCGGTCTCGAAACCGTCCATGTCAGGCATCTGAGCGTCGAGCAGGATGACCGCGAAGTCGTCGACCAGCAGCTGCTTGAGCGCGGCCTCGCCGCTCTCGACCGCGACCGACTTCACGGGGAGCCCCTGCAGGATGGCCTCCAGGGCGACCAGGTTCTCCTTGCGGTCGTCGACCAGAAGTGCCTTCGCCGTGCCGCTCACCGCCTCACCCTACCTGTCACCGAGCCCCGCCCTCCTGCGTGATGGTGGGGTGACCGCCGCCGTTCACCCAGCCGGCCATGAGATCGATCAGCTTGTCGAGGTCGACCGGCTTGGTGATGTAGTCGGTGGCGCCGGCCGCGATCGCCGACTCCCGGTCGCCGGGCATCGCCTTCGCGGTCAGGAAGACGACCGGAAGGTCCACATTGTGATGGTTCCGGCGGATGATCCGGGTCGTCTCGTAGCCGTCCTGGTCGGGCATCATCGCGTCCATCAGCACGATGTCGACCTCCGGGTGCTCGGCGAGCGTCCGCACGCCGTCGCTGCCGTTGTCGGCGTAGAGCACGGACATGCCGTGCAGCTCCAGCGCGCTGGTCAGCGCGAAGACGTTGCGCACGTCGTCGTCGATGATCAGCACGGTGGCCCCGTCGAGCTGCCGGCCCGCCGGGTTCGGCTGGCTCTCCGGGTCGCTCGCCGGCAGCAGCAGCGGCGGCATCGGCGTACGGACCGGTGCCTGCTGCGGCGCCGGCGGCGCGACCACCGCGTCGGGGGCCAGCACGTCGGGCACGAGCAGCGTGAACGTCGACCCGACGCCGGGCCGCGACGACACGGTGATCGTGCCGCCGATCAGCCGCGCGAGGTCGCGGCTGATCGACAGACCCAGCCCGGTGCCCCCGTACCGCCGGGAGGTCGTGCCGTCCGCCTGCTGGAACGCCTCGAAGATCAGCGACAGCTTGTCGTCGGGGATCCCGATGCCGGTGTCGGTGACCCGGAACGCGATCACGCTGCGGGCCACGTGCAGGGCCGGCGCGTCCAGTTCGGGGCCCGGCTCCGCGGGCTCGATGCGGAGCTTCACCTGGCCGCCGTCGGTGAACTTCACCGCGTTCGAGAGCAGGTTGCGCAGGATCTGCTGGAGTCGCTGCGGGTCCGTGACCAGAGCCGGCGGCAGGTCGGGTGCCACCGACACGTCGAAGCGCAGCCCCTTCTCCTCCGCCTGCGGCGCGAACGCCTGCTCGACGTACGCCCGGATCTCGTCGAACCGCAGCTCCGCCGGCTCGACGTCCATCCGGCCCGCCTCGATCTTCGCCAGGTCGAGGATGTCGTCGATCAGCGCGAGCAGGTCCGACCCCGCACTGTGGATGGTGCGGGCGAACTCGATCTGCTTCGGGGTCAGGTTCTGCTCGGGGTTGTCGGCGAGCAGCCGGGCCAGCAGCAGGAGCGAGTTCAACGGCGTACGCAGCTCGTGGCTCATGTTGGCGACGAACTCGGTCTTGTACGCCGAGGCCGCGGAGAGCTGCTGTGCCTTCTCCTCGAGCCCGATCCGCGCCATCTCGATCTCGCGGTTCTTCGTTTCGATGTTGATGTTCTGCTCGGACAGCAGGCGGGCCTTGTCCTCCAGCTCGTTGTTGGTGCGCTGGAGCTCGGCCGACTGCTCCTGCAGCTCGTGCGCCAGCCGCTGGGACTGCGCCAGCAGCTCCTCGGTGCGGCGGTTGGCCTGGATCGTGTTGAGCGCGATGCCGATGGTCGCGACCAGCCGCTCCAGGAACGTCAGGTGCAGGTCCGAGAAAGCGTCGATGCAGGCGAACTCGATGACGCCGAGCACCTCGCCCTCGAAGAGGACGGGCAGCACGACGAGGTCGCGCGGGGTCGCGTCCAGCATGCCGGAGCGGAGCGTGAGCTGCCCGGAGGGA
>Ga0164243_10001323_pt1 | contig 42327 bp, 39 predicted proteins | sample OricompcompostOP_FD_108781 | JGI IMG/M metagenome (GOLD analysis project Ga0164243, IMG submission 108781) | Organic Plus compost microbial communities from Emeryville, California, USA - Original compost - Organic plus compost (OP) | ecosystem: Engineered > Solid waste > Mixed feedstock >... | reverse complement strand
GAAGTTGGTGAGCATGCCGCCCAGCCAGCGCTGGTTGACGTAGGGCATGCCGACACGGGTCGCCTGCTCGGCGATCGCCTCCTGGGCCTGCTTCTTGGTGCCCACGAACATCACGGTGCCGCCCTTGGCGACGGTGTCCTTGATGAAGGCGTAGGAGCGGTCGATGTAGGCCAGCGACTGCTGCAGGTCGATGATGTAGATGCCGTTGCGCTCCGTCATGATGAAGCGCTTCATCTTCGGGTTCCAGCGCCGGGTCTGGTGACCGAAGTGCACGCCGCTCTCGAGGAGCTGGCGCATGGTGACAACTGCCATGGTGGGTCTTCTCCTGTGGTGAGCCGGGCTCTCTCGGGCACGGCTCGGGGTTTTCAGTTCGTCGCGGGGTGACGGTTGTCGTCCCGCCCTGACGCCTGCGTGCGAACCGACCCGACTCGCGTCGGGACCGAGGCTCGTCACCCGCGGGCGGTCGGAGTCCGAGAAGGCAACTCCGTCGCGGTCTGCCGGCGTGCGAATTTCACTCCGGAGAGTGATGCGCCCAGGGTAGTGGACGCGCGGGGTGCCCCGCCAATCGCGGTGGCGGTGCCGGAACCGTCCACAGGGGCCCGATCGCGGGGCTTGTCCACAGGGCACGGCCCGCCGGACCCCTCCGGACCGCGGTCTGCCGCACCGTCGGGGCATGCCCACTCTGCCTCGTCCCTGCCTCCGCGGCGTCATCGGCGCCCTCGCAGCCGTCGGCTCCGCCCTCGTCCTGGCACTCGGGTCGGCGCCCCCAGCGGGAGCCGAGCCGGACCCCACCGGGGTGTGGCCGCTGGAGCCCCGCCCCGAGGTGGTGCGCGGCTTCGACCCGCCCGACTCCCCCTACGGCGCCGGCCACCGCGGGGTCGACCTGGCCGGCGCGCCCGGCCGGCCGGTGCGGGCGGCGCTCGGGGGCCGGGTCACGTTCGCGGGGCGGCTGGCCGGCAAGGGGGTCGTGGTCGTCGACCACGGGGCGACCCGGACGACGTACGAGCCGGTGGCGGCGAGCGTGTCGGTGGGCGACCGGGTCGCCGCCGGCGACCGGATCGGACGGCTGCTCGTGCCCGGCTCCCACTGCTTCCCGGCCGCCTGCCTGCACTGGGGGTGGATCCGCAACGCCGACGACGTCTACCTCGACCCGCTCCGGCTGGTGGGCGCCGGGCCGGTCCGGCTGCTGCCGCTGTGGCGGGACCTGCCGGCCCCCGCAGCGCCGCCGGTGGCGGTCCGGCCCTACGCGGGAGTGGTCACGCTCGCGGGTGCGCTTGCTGGTAGGCCCGGCGCAGCCGGTCGGTGGTGACGTGGGTGTAGCGCTGGGTGGTGGCCAGCGACGCGTGACCGAGCAGCTCCTGCACCGACCGAAGGTCGGCGCCGCCCTCGAGCAGGTGGGTGGCCGCGGTGTGCCGCAGCCCGTGCGGACCCATGTCCGGCGCGCCCGGGACGTCGGCGAGCCGCTGGTGGACGAGGCGGCGGACCGCGCGCTGGTCGATCCGGCGGCCGCGGGCGCCCAGGAAGAGCGCGCCGCCGGCGCCCTCCGCCACGAGCGCCGGGCGGCCGTCGCGCAGCCAGCGCTGCAGGGCGCGGGCCGCGGGCCGCCCGAACGGGACGGTGCGCTCCTTGCGCCCCTTGCCGAAGACCCGGAGCAGGTCGCGGTCGTGGTCGACGTCGTCGACGTCGAGACCGACGAGCTCGCCGACCCGGATGCCGGTGGCGTAGAGCAGCTCGAGCATGGCCACGTCGCGCAGCCCCACCGGGCTGCCGTCGTCGGCGAGCGCGGTCGCGGCCTCGATCAGCGCCCGTGCCTCGTCGGCGCGCAGGACGGCGGGCAGCGTGCGGTGTGCCTTCGGGGCGCCGAGCGCGGCGCCGGCGTCGGTGGCGGCGCGCCCGGTCCGGGCCAGCCAGCCGGTGAACACCCGGGCCGCGGTGGCGCGTCGGGCGATCGTGGTCCGCGACCGGCCGAGCGTCTGCTGCTTGGCCAGCCAGCTGCGCAGGGTGCGCAGGTCGACCTGCCCGGCGTCGGTGATACCGAGCCGGGCGGCGTGCTCGAGCAGGCCGGCGATGTCGGTGGTGTAGGCGGTGACCGTGTGCGGCGCCAGGTCGCGCTCGGACCGGAGGTGCCGCTCGTAGTCCCCCAGCACCCGGACCAGGCTCTCGGGGAGGGGCTCGGCCTCGTCGTCGCCCACGCTCGAAGTCTAGGAAGCGCTGGGTGCCTCACCGGTGAGCCGACGCGGCGAGCCGCCAACCCTCGTCGTCGAGCTCCACCAGCCCCGCGGTCTCGAGGTGGGCGAGCGCGGTGCTGACCTCCGCGGCCGGCAACCCCGCCACCCTCGCGATCGATGCGGCCGGCGCCCCCGTGGCGAGCGGGACCGCGTCGAGCACCTGCTGGTGCCGCAGCGGCACGGCGTCCCGGGCCCGCACCGGCCCGCGCGGATCGTCGAGCAGGTGCTCCCCCGCGGCGCCGACCAGCTCGAGCACCTCCTCGGCGCTGGTCACCAGCTCGGCGCCGCCGGTGCGGAGCAGCTGGTGCACGCCGCCGGAGGCCGGGCTGGTCACCGGGCCGGGAACACCCATGACGACGCGGTTGAGCCGCTGCGCCCAGTGGGCGGTGTTGAGCGCACCGCTGCGGATCGCCGCCTCCACGACCACGGTGCCGCGGGTGAGCGCGGCGATCACCCGGTTGCGGGCCAGGAAGCGGATCCGCTGGGGCGCCCCGCCGAGCGGCGTCTCCGCGACCACGGCGCCGTGCTCGTACAGGTGCTCGAGGAGCGGGGCGTTGGTCCGCGGGTAGGCCCGGTCCACACCGCAGGCGAGCACCGCCACGGTCGGAGCGCCACCCACGAGGGCGCCGCGGTGGGCGGCGTGGTCGATGCCGAACGCCGCCCCCGACACCACCGGCCGACCGGCCCTCGCCACCCCCACCGCCAGGTCGCCGGCCAGCTCGTCGCCGTACGTGGTCGCCGCCCGGGAGCCGACGATCGCCACGGAGTCGGCGACGGTGTCGAGGCGGAGCGGGCCGCGCACCCACAGGCCCAGCGGCACCCCGGTCCGTTCGTTGAGCGGCGGCACGGACGCCAGGTCGTCGAGCTGGGCCGGCCACTCGGGGTCGCCGGGGATCACGAACCGGCCGCCGAGCCGGGCCACGTGGTCGAGGTCGGCGCGCGGGTCGACGGTGGCCAGCCGGGCGGCGCCGGCCGCCCAGAAGCCCTGGAGGTCCTCGCCGTCGCGCAGGCGGGCGAGCAGCTCCTCGGCGCCGAACCTGCTCACGACGCCGAGGACCCGCGGCTCGCCGGGCTCGAAGGCGCGACTGAGAGCGGCGCGGGCCAGGCGCTCGTCCTCGTGGCTCATCCGGCCCTCCGCTCCCCACGCTGCAGCGTGCTCAGCAGCAGCGGGTCGCGGTTGCGCAGCCGAAGCGCGGTGTCGAGCTCGTCGACGCCGGGCGTGACGTCCGTGCCGGTCGCGACCGAGCGCATGTCGGCGATCGTCCAGGCGAGCCGGTGCACCCGCACTCCCCCGCGGCTGCTCAGCTTGCCCGAGTAGACCTGGTCCTGGAGCTTCCCGGCCGCCGTCGGCCGCAGCGGCCAGCTCTCCCGCAGCGCGGCGCCGGGCGCCTGGCCGTTGAGCCGCCACGCCTCGTCGCGGTAGCGGTGGTGCTGCCGGGCGCGGACCGCGGCGACGCGCTCGCGGATCTGCGCGGACGACTCCGGCACCTCCAGCGGGTCGGGCCGCCGGAGGGGATCGACCCAGCGGGAGATGTCGATCCGGTCGGCGATCGGGCCGGTGATCTTGGCCTGGTAGTCGCGCAGCTTCGGCGCTCCGCAGCGGCACCTGTTCGTCGTGGCGGACCCGGTGTACTCCCCGCACGGGCAGGGGTTGCAGGCGAGCACCAGCAGGCAGCGGGCCGGGAGGGTGACCGACTCCTCCTGCCGGGCCACGGTGATCTCGCCGCTCTCGAGCGGCTGGCGCAGCGCCTCGATGACGTCGCTGCGGAAGAGGGGGAACTCGTCCATGAAGAGCACGCCGCAGTGGGCGCGGCTGATCTCACCCGGCCGCACCTGCCCGCTCCCGCCGCCGATCAGGCTGGCCTTGCTCGCGTCGTGGTGCGGTCCCGAGTAGGGCGGGGTGGTGATCATCCCGTCCCCGGGCTCCAGCGCACCGGCCAGCGAGTGGACGGCGGTGAGCTCGAGCGACTCCTCCGGGGTGAGCTCGGGGAGGATCGTCGGGATCCGCTCGGCGAGGCTGGTCTTGCCGGCGCCCTTCGGCCCGGTCAGCAGCACGTGGTGACCCCCGGACGCGGCGACCTCCACGGCGTACTTGGCGTCGGCCATGCCGAACAGGTCACGGAAGTCGAGCTCCTCCAGCCGCTGCTGACCGCGCCAGGCGAGCAGCCTGCTGCCCGACATCGGCGCGACCGGCGGCGCCTCCGGCACCTCCTCGCCGCGGAGCTCGGCCACGACCTGGCCCAGCGAGCGCATCCCGAACACGGTCATGCCCGGGACCATCGCCGCCTCGCGGGCGTGCGGCTCGGGCACGAAGACACGGTGGATGCCGCGCTCGGCGGCGGCCAGCACCATCGGCAGCACGCCGGGCACCGACCGCAGCCCTCCGGACAGGGTGAGCTCGCCGACGAAGGCGGTGCCCTCGAGCGCCTCGCGCGGCACCTGGTCGCTCGCGGCCAGCACCGCGACCGCGATCGCCAGGTCGTAGTGGGTGCCGCTCTTGCTCAGGTCGGCCGGCGCCAGCAGCACCGTGGTCCGGCGGGTCATCGGCCACTCGAACCCGCTGTTGATGACGGCCATCCGGCAGCGGTCGCGCGCCTCCTGGAGCGAGGCGTCGGGACGGCCGATGAGGACCGTGGCGACCTGGCCGGGCGAGATGTCGGCCTGGACGTCGATGAGGTGGCCCACCGCGCCGTGCAGGCTCACGGTGTGGGCGGTGGCGAACGGCATCAGCTCACTCCTCGCACGTGATCGACCACCGCCGGTCCGCGCGGTGGCCGGAGGACCGCGACCAGGTCGACCCGGACCTCGTCGACGTGGACGTCGTGCGCCCGCGCCCAGGCGCGGGCCAGCCGGTAGAGACGGTCGAGCTTGCCGTCCGTGATCGCCTCGTGGGGCGTCCCGCAGGCGTAGCTGCTGCGGGTCTTGACCTCGCAGGCGACGAGCACGTCGCCATCGCGCAGCACCAGGTCCAGCTCGCCCTCGGGGCAGCGCCAGTTGCGGTCCAGCAGGACCATCCCCGCCTCGGTCAGGTGGCGGGCGGCGACCTGCTCGCCGTACGCCCCCAGTGCCTGTCGGCACGCACTCGTCGTCATCGATCGACCTCCTGCGCACAGGGTGAGGTCGGGAGAGGACGACGGGTGCTCGCGCTCTCGCTACCTGTGGAGAACGGTCCCCGGGACCCCGGCTGTGGATGGTTCGTGCATCAGTCGACGAGGCGCAGCACGCGCGGCCCGGTCCCGGCGTACTCCGTCACGTCCCCGGAGTCCAGGGGCGACAGCGCCTTCGCGTTGATGAAGACGACCTGCACCGACTCGATCGACCCCTTGTCCAGCGTCAGCCCGTTGCCGGCGAGCGGCGGTGACGTGCGGGTCGCGGAGTTGGCCTGGTTGGTCACGAACGCCGGTCGGAACCCCACGATCTGGTATTTGTTGCTCCCGCCGTTCGTCGGCTGCCGGCCGAGCACCGGGACGATGAGGAAGCGCGGCGAGTTGTAGATCTCCGGCGAGAGCACCGGCGCTCCGTCGTAGTCGGCCGAGCTGATCGTGCCGATGTTGGTCGTGTCGTCGGTGAGGTAGCACGAGAGCGTGTCGTTGTTGATCAGGATCCCGGAGACCGTGGTCGGGTTGTCGCTCCCCGGGGTGGCGCAGGTGCTCGAGCCGGTGCGGTGGCTCAGGCGCCCCGGCGTCCCGCTGAGACCGGTGAGGAAGCCCGCCTGTGCGGCGTTCGCGACCATGCCCGGCTTGGTGTCCACGCAGTTCGTGCCCTCGGCGGGCCAGAGCACCGCCCCGGTCTGGGCCGCGGAGCACGTCCAGGGGTCGGCCGGGGTGGGGTGGACCGCCAGGGAGTGCTCGAGGCCCCCTGCGATGTTCATCGCGATCTGCTGCCACTGACCGCTGGCCTTGCTGTTGCTCAGCAGCAGCGACCCGAAGTTGCCCTCGCTGGAGCCCTGCCCGCAGGTCAGCGTCGGCTCGCCGATGATCAGCTGGAGCGCCTTCAGGTCACCCTTCTGGGTGGCGACGGTGGACCAGCTGGCGCCGATCTTGACCCGGACGTACCAGTCGCCCGGGACCGAGGTCACCTGGCTCGGGATGTCGGTGATGCCCACCGAACCGGCGGAGACGCTCAGGTCCGCCCCCGACACCGTGACGAGCTCACCGGGCCCCGGCTCGAAGAAGCCGACGGCGGTGACGTTCGCCAGGTTGCTGCCGTAGATGGTCAACGGCGTCGGGTGCGGCACCGGCGTCGGGATCGCGATCGAGGCGGCCGCCGGCAGGCCCTCCGCCGTCATCGAGGTGAGCGTCGCGGCATTGGTGTCGTCCGGGTGCTGCAGCTGCAGCTCGTTGTCGGCGTGGCCGTTGTTCGGCTGGGCGATGGTCTGGCGCCCGTAGTCGCAGCCGGTGAACGCGTACAGCGGGACCGAGCTCACCCGGGGCGACTTGATCGCGGCGGTCGCCTTGGCCGAGACGATGGTGTCGTCGAACCCGAGGACGTCGGCGAACACGAAGTCGACCTTGCGCGCCGGGCTGACCACGGTGAGCTCGTACGGGTCGAAGTCCAGCGTCGGCTGCGAGCCCGATCGGTCGAGGGTGCCGTACAGCACCTCGCCGTTGCGCAGGTCGCAGTCCACCAGCCCCTGCGCGGTCGGCGCCTCCTGCCACATCTCGGCCTCGTCGCCGAGGCGGCGCAGCACGTCCTGCACCGCCTGGTCCGCTGCCGCCGCGCGCCTGCCGTAGCTGCACGTCAGCGGCGTGGTGCCGGGCAGGTTGTTGCCGGCCGCACCGGCCAGCGCGGCGAAGTCGACCACCTTCTGGACGTCGCGTCGGGCGACGTACGCATGACCGAGGTCGACGGCCATCCCCGCCATGCCGAGCAGGACGACCGTCAGGACGGCGACCACCAGCGCGATCGCCCCTCGCTCGTCGCGGGGCCGTGGCATCAGCAGCCCCCCGCGCTCGGCACGGTGTCCTCGACCCGTGCGGTGGCGGTGCGGATGACCACCCCGTCGTCGGGCAGCGGGACGAACGGCAGCCCGAAGTCCTGGGTCACGAACCGGACGGTCACCGTCACGTCCCCGCCCACGACGCCGGGCACCTCGATCGGTGGGTTGCCGATCGAGGTGTCCGTGTACGTCACCGTGGTCTCCACGGTGAACGGCGAGCTGGTGGCGGAGCCGAGGTCGTCCCGGACCCGCTGAGCCAGCTCCTCGGGGTCCTGGCAGTCACCCACGGACAGCCGGCGGGCGGCGTCGCCGGCAGCGGCGGTCCCGACCTGCATCGAGTAGAAGTACCACCCGTACTGGACCAGTCCGAACACGATCAGCAGCAGCACGGGCATCACCAGGGCGAACTCGACCGCAGCCGCGCCCCGCTCGCGCGCGGGCGCGTTCGAGGTGGACGTCGCTGCCGGAGCGACGTCCCTCGCAGTGCGCCTGGACGTACGCGGCAAGCCGCTCACGCGACCCCATCCCTCCCTCGGTGGCCCGAACCACCACTCCCGACGGCGAATGTAGACAGGGCGAAGGATGCCGAGCAGCAATCTCCGTGAGGACTGCCTCAGCGGACACCGGGGCATAGCCCAAACGGGCCATGCGCTCGTACCCGAACGACCGCCGCTCGGCGGGTGCCGGCGCCGACCTGCTCTGTTCGCGGCAACGGTGCCGCAGTCGCTGGACTGGTCGGAATCAGAGTCTCTGCTGCTCCCTCGCTGCTACGAGGTGTTCACCCGCGAAGGGCAGGCTGGTCGCACTTCGGCGTCCGCTTGGCAAAGACGTCGGCACCGCTGAGGTCCATGCCCAGTGTCTTCAGCAGCGGCGAGAGCAGCACCCGGTCGAGGCCTTGGATCAGCGGGTTGATGAGACCGTCGAGCAGTGGGTCGAGGATGATGCCGAGGACCGCCCCGATCGGCAGCAATCCCCCGAGCACCTTGAGCTGGGAGGTGTCCGTCGACAAGCGTGGAAGCCCGCTGCTGCTGTTGTCGACCCGGATCGGTCGGTCGTAGTCGCTGTCTGTGCTGATGTTGATGACGGCGTCGCCGTTGGAGTCGCTCTCCCCGCGAATCCTGATCGGACCGGACACTCCGGGGATGAGTCCGAACACTGCATCAATCTTGATCTCCAGTGTCAGGTCGACGCGCAACAAACCGTCCGACACCTTTACTGTGATCCCCTCCGGATCGCACCGCACGTCGGTCAACTGCCCCTTGGCACTCGCGACCTGGATGCTGCCGTCCAACGACACTCTGGTGTTCAGGACACCGAGCTTCAGCGTGAGCGCCGCCGCAGACAGCTCCAGACTCACCGCGGAGTTGCTGGCCGTAGCCAGCGGGTCGTTCTTTCGACCGCACCCGAGCCGGGGCGCCTCGATGACGTGCACCTTGGTCTCGACGTCCGCCACCGGGCCGAGGTTGACCCTCGCCTGCGGGATCAGTACGCCGTACTCCCCTGTGGCGAGCTGGGCCCCGGCGGTGACGAGGTCGAGCACGTTGAGCGCTGCGTCGAGGCCACTGGCCCGTCCCGTATCGAGACTCAGGAGCTCGGCGATCGGGATGGTCAGGTCGAGTGGGGCCACCGAGGCAGCTAGCGACTGCAGGAGGGCCACGGTCGCGGTCTGTCCACTCTCCTTGGCCAAGGCACTCGCCGTCGCGAGGTAGTAGTCGGCAAGGCTGACCAGGCGACTTCCTTCCAAGGCCTCCTGGAGCGTAACCGCGCCAACGTTCGCACCGAGAAGGTCGAGCAACTCGACCTGGGCATCGGCGAGCGCCTGATAGTTCCCCGCAGTGAGGTTGATGTTGCTGCCGAGGGCGCCCAGGAGCGGACCCAGCAGCGGAGATGCGCCCGTGTCGAGCGCAGCGGCGTACGAGCCGATCTGGAAGCACGCGCCACCAGCCGTGTCGGCCACGGCGCTGCGCACGGCGCCGCCCCGGCCGGGCACGAACGCGAACCCGACGCTGGTGGCGGCCTCGACCCGGACCGCAGACGGCACGTCCTTGGGTGCGGTCAACCGGACGAACGTCCCGTCCGCGTCCAGCCGACCCAGCTCGACGTGCAGCTCGGGTTCGTCTCCGATGACGCTCTGGTTGCGACGCACGCTGGCGGCGGCCAGGTCGGGCATCAGCGGGGACAGCACGTCGACGGTGCGCCCGTCCAGCTCGCGAGCCAGGTCGAGCGCCACGATGTCGGCGAGCGACTGCATGTCACGCCGGGCGACGCGCTGCACCCCGATGTCGACCACGAAGGCCGCGATCAGCACCATCACCAGGGAGAAGGCACCTACCACGACCGCGACGGCGCCGCGCTCGTCCCGGTCGCGAAGCCGGCGGATCAACTCACCCTCGCTTGCGCCTCGTACGTGAGCGTGTCTGGCATCACGATGCCCAGGCCCGGGAACCCCGGCACGATCGAGTTGTTCTTGTAGTCGTAGGTGAGGACGACCGTCACACACTTGATCTCGGCGCCGGCGTCCGGTTCGCACTTTCCTGGCTCCGAGATGTCGCAGGTGCCGACGACCTTCGAGCCCTTCTTGAGACTGGAGCCCTCGCACTTCACGCCGAAGCTGTCCATGGCCTCGGTCACGGCCTTCGCCGCCTCGGGCGTCTTCTCGGCCTCGAGAAAGGTCACTGCTGCAGCGCGGGCTCCCTCGGCCGCCGCCTGGCTCAGCGACTGGCGGAAGCTCAGCATCACGCCGTAGCTGATGATCCCGAACAGAATGAGCACCAGCGGGAGCACCACCAGTGCGAACTCCACGGCCGCGGCCCCCTCATCGGAGCGCTGCCGTGGACGCCTCCCACGTCCCATGTCTGGTTCCCCCACCGTGCCTCGTGATGGCAGGTCCCTCCCCGCCGACCCTCACGGTAGGTGAGGACGTGCAGGTGGGACCGGGGAAAGTCTGGTTCTTGACCGGGTTCGCCGGTAACTGGCCGATCGGTCATTTCGGACTAGTCACACCGGGCGGTCCGGCCGTGGACGGTCAGTCCTTGGGCGGGTCGATGTCCGCCTTCGCGAGCTCCTCGACGTTCACGTCCTTGAAGGTCAGCACCTTCACGTTCTTGGCGAAGCGGGCGGGGCGGTACATGTCCCACACCCAGGCGTCGCTCATCGACACCTCGAAGAACACGTCGCCGGCCTCGGTGCGGGCCTTCACGTCCACCTGGTTGCACAGGTAGAAGCGGCGGTCGGTCTCGACGACGTACTTGAAGATCCCGACGACGTCGCGGTACTCGCGGTAGAGGGTCAGCTCCTGCTCGGTCTCGTACTTCTCGAGGTCCTCAGCGCTCACGGTCCTCACCCCTCTTCCTCGTCGGTCCCCCGCCGGCCCCATTGTGCCCGCCGCGGCAACCGACTCACCCTCGGAGCACCGGCGTGCCGCACTGCGGCGTGAGCGGGGGCGGGTCAGGCGGGCGGGTCAGGCGTCGACGTCCACCTTCATCGCCGAGGACGGCTGCTCCTCGGGGCACGGCTCCGCCGTCTCGAGCTCGGCGGGCCGGTCCTCGACCCCCGTGGGCTCGCAGCCAGCGGCCCGTCGTACGTTGACGAACCGCATCCGGTGGATCGGCGAGGGGCCGTGCGCGGTGAGCGCGGCGGTGTGCTCGTCGGTGATGTAGCCCTTGTGGGTCCGGAAGTCGTACTGCGGGTACTGCTCGTGCAGCTCGCACATGATCCGGTCCCGGGTGACCTTGGCGATCACCGAGGCGGCGGCGATGCAGGCCGCGACCCGGTCGCCCTTCCACACCGCCAGACCCGGGGCGCCGAGACCGTCCACCGGGAAGCCGTCGGTGAGCACGTACGCCGGCGGCAGGTCGAGCAGCGCGACCGCGCGGCGCAGCGCCTCGACGTTCGCGACGTGCATGCCGAGCCGGTCGCACTCGTCGTGGTCGATGACCACGACCGACCAGGCGACCGCGCGCTTGACGATCTGCTGGTAGCACTTCTCCCGCGCCTTCTCGGTGAGCAGCTTCGAGTCGGCGAGGCCGGGCACGATGCCGGACCTGCCGGGCGGGAGGATCACGGCGCCGGCGACCAGTGGCCCCGCACACGCGCCCCGGCCCGCCTCGTCGACCCCCGCGATCGGGTCGATGCCATGTCTGCGCAGCGCCCGCTCGTAGCCGTAGAGGCCGGCATCGCGGCGGACGGTCATCCCACGAGGCAGCTGGGACACGGTGCTACTCCGGGTCGGGTACGTCGTCGAACGCGTCGGGGGTGCCGATCCGGCCGAACCGGTCGGTCGGCCACACCAGCATGAACACCTTGCCTACCACCAGGTCGACGTCGACGTAGGGGTTCATGGTGCAGTCGGTCTGGTTCTTGAGACACAGGTGGACCGTGGAGTCGGCCGAGTGGCTGCGGTTGTCGCCCATCACGAAGATGTGGCCCTCGGGCACCGGCCCGGCGGTCCAGTCGCAGTTGCCGGTCATCGGGCCGGCGCAGTCGACGCCCTGGTCGTCGGCGATGTACTCGCTCTCGTCGACCGGCTCCCCGTTCACCGCGAGCCGGCCCTGGTCGTCGCAGCAGGTGATGACGTCTCCCGCGACGCCGATGACGCGCTTCACCAGGTGGCCGCCCTCGGGGTACAGCCCGATCTTGGCGAGCGCCTTGGTCAACGGGTTGGTCGGGCCGGAGTCCTCGCCGCCGAGCCAGTTGTCGGGGTCCTTGAAGACCACGACGTCACCGCGCTGCGGAGAGCCCCCGAACCAGTAGGAGACCTTCTGGACCAGGATCCGGTCGTTCTCGACCAGACCCGGCTCCATCGACTCCGAGGGGATGTAGAACGCCTGGACGAACAGACCCTTGATGACGACCGCCAGCGCCAGCGCGACGGCCAGCAGCAGGACCGACTCCTGCCAGACCTTGAGGTGGCGCCTGCGCTCGGGGGCTGGAGCGTCGTCGTCGACCGGTTGCTCCGGCTCGACGGGACGCTCGTCCGTGGTCACGTCGCGAGTCTAGGAACCGTTCCTGAGAGCGGCTCAGGCCTCCCGGCGCTCCTTGATCTTGGCGGCCTTCCCGCGCAGGTTGCGCAGGTAGTAGAGCTTCGCCCGGCGGACGTCACCGCGGGTGACGACCTCGATCTTCTCGAAGATCGGCGAGTGGAGCGGGAACGTGCGCTCGACACCGACGCCGAAGGAGACCTTGCGGACGGTGAAGGTGCGGCCGATGCCGGACCCCTGGAGACGGATCACCACGCCCTGGAAGATCTGCACGCGGGAACGGTTGCCCTCGACGACCTTCACGTGGACCTTGACCGTGTCACCCGCGCGGAACGGCGGGATGTCGGTGCGCTTCTGGGCGTTGCCCAGCTCGGCAATCACGTTGCTCATCAGTACTCCTCGCGAGTGCCACAGGTCAGCCGCGGTATCGGATGTGTTCAGCTGTTCTGGCCCGTCGTGTGGCCGGCGGCGTGCGGTACCCCCTGTGGCAGGTGCCCGACGCAGACCCATCCGCGGTGGTGTCCGGGGAGGCGGTCCTTCGGCCGACGAGGCCAAGGGAAGAGTCTGCCACAGCGACCTGCGGCGCCCGAAATCACCGGCCGGTCAGCGGCGGGGCTTGGTGAGCAGCACGACGCCGGGCTCGATCTCGCCGCGCAGCGAGTAGCCCGCGCGCTTGTACATCCGCTGGTTGCGGGCGCTGCCCGCCCCCGTGAAGAGGCGGTACGTCGTGACGTCCGGCGGGGCGGCGCGCTCGATCTCGGCGAGCAGGAACCGGCCGAGGCCCTGCCCCTGCAGGTCGGGGGCGACCATCAGCCGGCCGATGTCCCAGGCGTCGCCCTCGCGGCGGGCGCGCGCCGCGGCCACCAGCCGCCCCTCCCGGCGGAGCACGAGCACGGTCCACTCCGGCAGCCACGCGCGCAGGTCGTCGAGCGTCTCGTGCAGCGCCGGGATGGGGACCCCCGGGTTGTCGTGCATCTCCTGCACCCAGCAGGCCAGCTGGAGCACGTAGAGCTCACCCGCGTCCGCCGGCACGGCGGCCCGCAGCTCGCCGCCCCCGGGGACCGCGCTCAGCGGCAGCAGGTCCGGCCGCCGCTCCGCCGTACGGCGCAGCGCCTCGGCGCGCCGCCACTCCGCGACCCGGCCGTGGTCGCCGCTGAGCAGCACCTCGGGGACGTCGTGGCCGCGCCAGGACGCGGGCTTGGTGTAGACGGGGTACTCGAGCAGGCCGTCCTCGTGGGACTCCTCGACCAGCGACGCGGCGTTGCCCATGAACCCGGGGAGCAGCCGGACCACCGCCTCGGTGATCGCGAGCGCGGCCACCTCTCCCCCGTTGAGCACGTAGTCGCCCACCGACAGCTCGAGCACCTCGGCCCGGGTGGCGGTGTCGTCGAGCACCCGCTGGTCGATGCCCTCGTAGCGCCCGCACGCGAAGACCAGCCGCTCCCGGCCGGCGAGCTCGCGGGCGACCGCCTGCGTGAACGGGCGGCCCGACGGCGTCGGCACGACCAGGGTCGCGCCGTCCGGGAGCACCGCGTCGAGCGCCTCACCCCAGGGCTCGGGGCGCATCACCATGCCAGCGCCACCGCCGTACGGCGTGTCGTCGACGGTCCGGTGCCGGTCGTGGGTCCAGTCGCGCAGGTCGTGGACGTGGAGCTCGATCAGCCCCTTGTCGCGGGCCTTGCCGGCGAGCGAGAGCTCGAGCGGGGCGAAGTAGCCCGGGAAGATCGTGACGTAGTCGAGGCGCACGACGACCCCTACTCGTCCTCGAGCGGGGTGATCAGGCCGGGCCGGTCGGCGATCACGACCCGGCCGGCCTCGAGGTCGACCTCGGGCACCAGGGCCGTCACGAACGGCACCAGGGCCTCCCGGCCGTCGGTGGTGGTCACCACGAGCAGGTCCTGGGCGCCGTGGACGAGACGGCTGACCTCGCCCAGGCTCTCGCCGTCGGTGCCGACGGCCGCCAGCCCGACCAGCTGGTGGTCGTAGAACTCGTCGGGGTCCTCGGGCGACTCGTCGGCCGGCACCTCGGCGTGCAGGAGCACCCCGCGCGCGGCCTCGGCCGCCGTACGGTCCGCTATCTCCTCGAAGGACACCAGCAGCGTGGTGCGGTGCCAGCGGGACCCGGCCACGGTGAGGGTGGGGACGCCGAACGCCGATCCGCGCGGCGGCTCCGCCCGGAGGACGGAGCCGTCGGCGAACCGGCGTTCGGGTTCGTCGGTGCGGACCTCGACGGTGACCTCGCCGCGGATGCCGTGAGGCTTGCCGATCCGGCCGACCACGACCTCGACGGTCTCGGTCACCGGCCTAGCGGCGGTCGACGTCGACGAAGTCGATGCGCGCGCCGCCCTTGCCGGCGAGCGCGCCGATGACCGTGCGGAACGCGGTGGCCGTGCGGCCGCCGCGCCCGATCACCTTGCCGAGGTCGTCGGGGTGCACCCGCACCTCGAGCAGCGAGCCACGGCGCAGCTGCTTGTCGCGCACCGTGACGTCGTCCGGGTGGTCGACGACGCCCCGGACCAGGTGCTCGAGAGCCTCGGCGAGCATCGCGCTCAGCTCTCGCTCTTCCCGGCGTCCTCGGCGGTGACGGTCTCGGTGGCCTCGGCCTCGTCGGCCGCGCCCTCCGGGGTCTCCGCCGCGGGCACCTCGGCCGGAGCGGCCTCGGCGGCCGGCTCCTCGGTCGCGGTCTCCTCGGCAGCGGTCTCGTCGGCCTTGGCCTCCTCGGCCGGGGCCTCCTCCGCCTTGGCGCTCTTCTTCGCGGGCTTCTTGGTGGTCACGGCCTCGCCCGTGGGCTCGTTGCCGGCCTCCTTCAGCGCCTCGTTGAAGATCTCGAGCTTGTCGCGCTTGGGCTCGGCGACCTTGAGGGTGCCCTCGGCGCCGGCGATGCCCTTGTGCTTCTGCCAGTCACCGGTGATCTTCAGGATCTTGGCGACGGCCTCGGTCGGCTGCGCGCCCACACCCAGCCAGTACTGCGCCCGCTCGGACTCCACGCTGATGTAGCTGGGGTGCTCCTTGGGGTGGTACTTGCCGATCTCCTCGATCACCTTGCCGTCGCGCTTCTTGCGCGAGTCGACGACGACGATGCGGTACTGCGGCACCCGGACCTTGCCCAGGCGCTTCAAACGGATCTTGACGGCCACGTCTGTGGTGTCTCCTCGGAACTCGTGTGTGGTGAAGGCGGGACCTCGCGTGGGGGCACCAGGTCGCGTCCTTCGGGGGCCTCGTCGCGCTCGGTGAGAGGGGCCGGACGCGCAGGACTCAGCGGACGATTGTGCCAGAACCGCGCGCGGTGTCCGAATCGGTGCCAGTGGGGATACTGCATCGGTGACCACTCCGCCGCAGCCCCCGTACCCACCGTACGGCGCGCCCGCGCAGCCGCCGCAGCGACGGCGGCCCAGCGCCTGGTGGTTCGTGCTGGGCGGCGCGCTCGTCGTCGCCGGGATCGTGATCGGCGTCGTCGTGCTCGTGCGGACGGTGCAGGGGTTCATGGAGACCGACGCGACGGTGGACGTCGACGGGCAGACCCACTCCGTGACCGTGCCGACCGACGGCGACCGGATCCTCTGGTACGACGACGGTGAGGCCGACCCGACCTGCGAGGTCGTCGACCGCGAGACCGGCGAGCCGATCACCCTCGAGGATCCGGACGCCAGCTACGAGCGGGACTTCGGCGACGTCGGCGACCAGTTCGGCGCATGGACCTTCGACCCGGGCAGCGGAGAGCTCGACGTGACCTGCACCCCCGATCTCGCGACGGTGGTGGAGATCGGACCGGCCCCCGACTTCAAGGGGTTCTTCGGCGGGCTCGCTGCCGGGATCCTCGTCCCGCTGGTCCTCGGCGGGACCGGACTCGTGATGCTGATCGTGGTCGGGGTGCTCTACGCGACCGGACGGCCGCGCAGCACCACCTGACGCGGCTCGCGCAACACCCTCAGGTCCTCGCGCGGGTCGCGGTCGTAGACCACGAAGTCCGCCGGCGCGCCCTCGTCGAGACCGCCGTTCCAGCCGAGCCACTCCCGGGCCCGCCACGACGCCGCGCCGAGGGCGTAGTCGGCCGGCAGCCCCATCTCGGCCATCGCGATCACCTCGCCGGCGATGTTGCCGTGCCGGCTCATCCCGCCGCCGTCGGAGCCGGCGTAGAGCGCCACGCCCGCCTCGTAGGCCGCCAGCAGGGTGGCGCGGCGCCGGGCGTAGAGGTCGGTCATCGTCGAGGAGTACGCCGGGAACTTCGCCGCGCCCGCCTCGGCGTACTGCGGGAACTTGTCGGTCTGCATCACCGTCGGCACCAGCGCGATCCCCTGCTCGACCATCCGGTCGATGAGGTCCTCGGAGAGGCCGGTGCCGTGCTCGATGCAGTCGATGCCGGCCTCGATCAGCCCGGGCAGCACCTCGGTCCCGAAGCAGTGGGCGGTCACCTTGGCGCCGTGCTCGTGGGCGGTGGCGATGGCCGACGCGAACGCCTCCGGCGGGAACGACGGCGCCAGGTCACCCTCCTCGCGGGAGATCCAGTCCCCCACGAGCTTGACCCAGCCGTCGCCGCGCTGCGCCTCGCGGGCGACGTACTCGCTGAGCTCGCCCGGCTCGACCTCGTGGGCGTAGTTGCGGATGTAGCGCTTGGTCCGGGCGATGTGCCGGCCGGCGCGGATCAGCCGCGGCAGGTCGTCGCGCTCGTGGATCCAGGCGGTGTCCGCGGCCGAGCCGCAGTCGCGGATCAGCAGCGCTCCGGCGTCACGGTCCTGGACGGCCTGCGCCTCGGTCTCCTCCGCGGAGATCGGCCCGTCGTCGTCGAGCCCGAGGTGGCAGTGCGCGTCGACCAGACCGGGGACGATCCAGCCCTCCGCCGCCGACTCCGCACCCGCGACCGGCTCGTAGGTGACGCGGCCGTCGACGACGTACAGCGTGCGCGCCTCGCCGTCGGGCAGCACCGGGCCCCGGAACCTCCATGCCGTCATGGGGCGTGAGGCTACCGGGGCCCGGTGGTGGCTCCTCGACTCAGGGACGCGTGGTGCAGACCCAGGTCAGCTTCTTGCACTTCTTGCCGCACTTCTTCTTGGCGGCACGGACCGCCGGCCCCTTGTAGCGGTGGACGGCCCAGGCGTAGCGGGTCACGTAGCCGTTGCGGTTGTACCGGACCGACACGGCCGCGCAGCCGTTGCGGACCCAGACGGCGCTGCGGCACCGGCCCGGGAAGCTGGAGTGCTTCTTGCACTCGGCACGAGCCCGCTTCAGCGCCTTGCGCTTGGTCGGGTAGTCGTAGCTGAGCCCCCACGCACCGTCGACCGACAGCGCGATCGAGCCGAAGAAGTTGCGCCGCTTCGCCGCCGCGTGGTCCGTGGCCGCGGCCGACGGCGTCGCGCTGCCCACTGCGAGGACCAGGCCGAGCGGGACCACCAGCGCGACCACGAGGCGCCGGGAACGAAGGAGGAGAGAGGTCATTTCAGGAAGCCCCTTTCAGGTCTGTGTCACCGGCTGCTTCCCCGCACAGGGTCGCGGTGAAACCTCAGTGCCGCAATCCGTGTCCGAACCGGTACAGCGGGTCGTAGTGGCGGTCGCCGAGGTTGATCGGCTCCTGCGAGACCCGTCGCGGCCAGCTCACCGGCAGCTTGCCGGTGAACGGACGCCGTCCGAAGAGCACGTCGGCCACGCCGCCACCCTCGCTGCCCGGCAGCCACGACGCGACGAGCGCGTCGATCTGCCGGCGCAGGGGGTCCGGGACCACCATCGGCCGGCCCGACACCACGACCACGGTGCACGAGCGGGCCCTTGAGCAGACCCGGCGGACGGCCTGCTGGTCGTCCTCCGAGAGCTCCATGGTCTGGGGCGGCCGCGGGACGCCGTTGTCGCCGGGGTCCCAGGCCCACTGCGGGCCGCCGACGTCGCCGAACCCCTCGGCGTACGGCGTCTCGCCGACCACGACGACGCCGTCCGCGTGCCGCGGCACCGGCGCGGTCGCCTTCTCGCTGAAGACCACCGGCCTGCGGGTGACGTCCTCGATGCCCTCGAGGATGGTCTGGCCCGGGATCACGTTGGTGGACCCGCCCTGCCAGGTCAGGGTCCAGCCGCCGGCCTGGTTGCCGATGTTGTCGGCGTTGCTGCCGGCGACGTACACCGGCGTGCCGGCGGGCTTCAGCGGGAGGGTCCGGTGGTGGTTCTCGAGCAGGACCTGCGACTCCGACACGGCCCGGCGGGCCACGGCGCGGTGCTGCTTGCTGCCGATCCTGTCGATGTTGCGGCGGTCGGTCATCGGGTGCTCGAAGAGCCCGAGCTCGAACTTCGCGGTGAGGATGCGTGAGACCGCGTCGTCGATCCGCGCCATCGGCACCGAGCCGTCCTCGACCAGGCCGACCAGGGTCTCGATGAACTGCTGGTAGCCGACCGCCTCGGTGGTCGTGGGCTCCATGAACATGTCGATGCCGGCGTTCACCGCGGTCTCCACCTGGGTGGCGAAGTCACCGGGGATCTGGTGGATGCCCCGCCAGTCCGAGACCACGATGCCGTCGAAGCCCATCTCGCCCTTGAGCACGTCGGTGATCAGCTCGCGGTTGGCGTGCATCTTCACCGGGTTGCCGAGGCCGTCCTCGGTCCAGTCGACGCTCGAGAACGACGGCATCACCGAGCCGACGTGGTGCTTGCGGACCGCGGTCGGGTACGGCGACAGGGCCAGCCGCGCGAACTCGTCCCGGGAGACCTCGTCGATGCCCTGGTCGACGGTGTAGTCGCCCTCCCCGGTGCCGAACGTCGTGAGGCCGTCGCCCGCGTAGTGCTTGGCGGTGGCGAGCACCCGGTCCGGTCGGTCGAGCTGCCCCGGCTTCCCCTGCAGCCCGTCGATCACCGTCTCCAGGGAGCGCACCAGCCGCGGGTCCTCGCCGAAGCTCTCGTAGGTGCGTCCCCAGCGGTCCTCACGGGCGACGCACACGCACGGCGCGAACGCCCAGTTGGGCCCGGACGCCCGGGTCTCCTCGGCGGTGATCTCGCCGATCCTGCGCAGGAGCTGCGGGTCGCGCGTCGCGCCGAGGCCGATGTTGTGCGGGAAGACCGTCGCGCCGTACAGGTTGCCGTGGCCGTGCACCGAGTCCACGCCGTACAGCAGCGGGATCCCGAGCCGGGTCTCGAGCGCGGCCTCCTGGAACTCGTCGACCATGTCGGCCCACGCCTCCGGCGTGTTCGGGTCCGGTACCGACCCGCCGCCGGACAGCACGCTGCCGAGCCCGTACGTCGTGATCAGGCTCGGGTCCTCGGCCACGTCGATCCGCTCGGCCTGGGTCATCTGGCCGACCTTCTCCTCGAGCGTCATCCGGCCGAGCAGGTCCGCGACCCGCGCCTCGGTCGGCAGCTTCGGGTTCTGGTACGGCAGCTGCTTCTTCGTGGCGGCGGGCGCGGGCGGTGAGGACGCCGTGCCCGGGGCCGCGAGAAGGGAGAGAGCGAGGACGGTGACCAGCACCGACCCGAGAAGGACGCTTCGCTGGGGTACGCGCATCGGTGGACTCCTTGCCCGATCAAGGCCCGAGAGAGGTTCGTCCGATCAAGGTTGCGGTCACCGTAGGAACCGGGATTCGTCCGGGTCAATGCGGAAAGATCGCGATCCGAGCGTTAATTGCTCCCGTCTCGGGACAAACGCTACGGTCGCGGCATGGCCGGGTCCCTGGAGCGGCTACGCGCCGGCAACCGGCGCGCGATCACCTCGTTGCTCGCGGCCGAGGGGCCGATGAGCCGCGCCGACCTGGCCCGTCGTACCGGCCTGTCCCGGACGACGGTCAGCAACCTGGTGGCCGCGCTGATCGCCAGCGGCCAGGTCACCGAGACCGCCGACCGCGGGACGCCGTACAAGGGCGGCAGCGGGCGACCTCCCCTGCTGGTGGCGCTCAGCGCGCCGACCGGCGGGGTCGTCGGCGTCGACGTCGGGCACGGCCACGTCCGGGTGGCCGCGGCCGACCGGACGGGGACGGTGCTCGCCGAGGAGAGCGCGGCGTTCGACGTCGACGCCCATGGCGCGGACACCCTCGACCGCGCCGCCCGGATGGCCCGGACGCTGCTGCGCACCGCCGGCCTGTCGCGCAGCGACCTGCAGGCGATCGGCATGTGCGTGCCCGCGCCGCTCGACCGACGGTCCGCCCGGATCCGCACGGGGATCCTGCCGGGCTGGCAGGACCTCAACCCCGGCGCCGAGCTGGAGCGGCGGATGGGCGTCCCGGTCTTCGCGGACAACGACGCCAACCTCGGCGCGCTGGCCGAGCTCAACCACGGGGCGGCGCGCGGGGTCTCCGACGTGGTCTACGTGAAGGTCGCCAGCGGCGTGGGCGCCGGCATCGTCCTCGGGGGACGGCTGCACCGCGGCGCGACCGGGATCGCCGGCGAGATCGGGCACGTGCAGGTCGACGAGCACGGGCTCGTGTGCCGGTGCGGGAACCGCGGCTGCCTGGAGACGGTCGTCTCCAGCCAGCGGGTGCTCGACCTGCTCGGCCGCGCGCACGACGAGCCGCTCACCACCGACCGCGTGCTCGAGCTGGAGTCAGAGGGCGACGCGGGGGTGCGCCGCGTGCTCAGCGACACCGGGCGCACCGTCGGCCGGGCCCTGGCCGACCTCTGCAACAACCTCAACCCCGCGCTCGTCGTGGTCGGGGGGCCGCTCGGCACCTCGACGTCGCTGCGCGAGGGGGTCCGTGCCGCCATCGACCGGTACGCGCAGCCCGACACCGCGGCGGCGGTGTCCGTGGTCCCGGCCGAGCTCGGCGACCGGGCGGAGGTCAGCGGGGCGATCGCGCTCGCCGTCGCGCGGGTCGCGGCGGCCTGACGGTCACATCTGGTCGAGCAGCGCGGACGGGCTGATCGACCCCGCCCACGGCGCGACCCGGGCCTGCAGCGCCCGGTCGGCGGTCGCCACCACGACCCGGTCGCCGCGCTCCCCCGCCGCCCGCGCCTGGGCGACGATGGTGTCGTCCCCGCTGCCACCGGCGTGCACCACCCGCACGTGGGCGTCCTTGCCCGGGCGGACGCCGCCCTTCGCCTCGCCCTCGAGCACCAGCACGATCTCGTCGTACGTCGTGTCGGCCACCAGCAGCTGCTCGTGCAGCCGCCGGGCCGCACCCGCGCGGTCCTTCCACCAGCCGTCCGGGCGGCTGCCCACCACGTTGGCGCCGTCGACGACCAGGACGAAGCGCACCGCGGTCTACTTGAGGAACTTCGAGAAGTCCTTCGGCAGCTGGAGCTCGGCGGCGGCCTTCTCGTAGTCGATGGCCTCGCCGTCGGGGTTGCCGAAGGGGTTGCCACCGCCGGCGGCGGCCCGCTCCTTCTCGGCCTTCGCCTGCGCGGCCGCCTTCGCCGGGTTGCCGGAGACGCGGCGGCCCTTGCCCTTGCCCTTCTTGGCCTGCTGCTTGCCCTTGCCGCGCTTGCCGGGGCCGGGCATCCCCGGCATGCCGGGCATCCCTGGCATCCCCGGCATCCCGCCGCCCTTGGCGAACTGCTGCATCATCTTGCGGGCCTCGAAGAACCGGTCGACGAGGCCGTTCACGTCGGCGACCTGGCGGCCGGAGCCCTTCGCGATCCGGGCGCGGCGCGAGCCGTCGATGATCTTGGGGTTGGCGCGCTCGGCCGGCGTCATCGACTGGATGATCGCCTGGATCCGGTCGATCTCGCGCTCGTCGAAGTTCTCCAGCTGCTCGCGCATCTGGCCCATGCCGGGCAGCATCCCGAGGATCTTCGACATCGAGCCGAGCTTGCGCACCTGCTGCATCTGCTCGAGGAAGTCGTCGAGGGTGAACTCGCCGCCCTGCCCGGTGAGCTTCTGCGCGGCCTTGAGCGCCTGCTCCTGGTCGAAGGCCTTCTCGGCCTGCTCGATCAGGGTGAGCACGTCGCCCATGTCGAGGATGCGGGACGCCATCCGGTCGGGGTGGAAGACGTCGAAGTCGGTGAGCTTCTCCCCGGCGGAAGCGAACATCACCGGCCGCCCGGTCACCTGCCGGATCGAGAGCGCGGCGCCACCGCGCGCGTCGCCGTCGAGCTTGGTGAGCACGACACCGTCGAAGCCGACGCCGTCGAGGAACGCCTGGGCGGTCGAGACCGCGTCCTGGCCGATCATCGCGTCGACGACGAAGAGCACCTCGTCGGGCTGGACGGCGTCGCGGATGTCGGCCGCCTGCTGCATCATCTCGGCGTCCACGCCGAGGCGGCCGGCGGTGTCGACGATGACGACGTCGTAGAGCTTGCGCTTGGCCTCCTCGATCGAGGCCCGCGCCACCGCGACCGGGTCGCCGACGCCGTTGCCGGGCTCCGGGGCGAAGACCGGTACGCCGGCCCGCTCACCGTTGACCTGCAGCTGGTTGACGGCGTTCGGGCGCTGGAGGTCCGCGGCCACCAGCACCGGGCTCTTGCCCTGCTCCTTGAGCCAGAGCGCGAGCTTGGCGGCCAGCGTCGTCTTGCCGGCACCCTGGAGGCCGGCGAGCATGATCACCGTCGGTCCGGTCTTGGCGTACCGCAGCCGCCGGGTCTCGCCGCCGAGGATCTCGACGAGCTCCTCGTGGACGATCTTGATGACCTGCTGGGCGGGGTTCAGCGCCTGGCTGACCTCCTCCCCGCGGGCCCGCTCCTTGACCGCGGCCACGAAGTCCTTGACGACGGGCAGGGCGACGTCGGCCTCGAGCAGGGCGATCCGGATCTCGCGCGCGGTCGCATCGATGTCGGCCTCGGAGAGCCGGCCCTTGCCCCGGAGGTTCTTGAACGTGTCGGCGAGGCGGTCGGAAAGTGTGGCGAACAAAGGAGTCCTCAGGCGTCGATCGTTGAGGCTCCCAGCCTAACCGGGCGGCCGCGAGCGCACGAAAGCGCTGACCCGTCACTAACTTAGTGACGGGTCAGCGCCGGGGGTCCGCTCAGCGAACGGCGTCGAGCGCGTCGACCACACCCTCGCCGAAGTAGCTGTTGTCGGCGTCGGTGCCCACGCAGGGCGGGCCGGCGGTGGTGGTGCCGCACGGCTTGTCGTCGGCCTGGGCGCGCAGCTCGGCGATCATGCGGGCGGGCTTCCAGTGCGGGTGGGCGGACCGCATCAGCGCGAGGACGCCCGCCACGTGGGGCGAGGCCATCGAGGTGCCGCTCTTGTAGCCGTAGCCGTTGCCGCTGACGATCGTCGACAGGATGCTCGTGCCCGGCGCGGCGACGTCGATCTCGCCGAGGCCGCGGTTGGAGAAGTTCGAGAGCCGGCTCTCGTCGGTCCCGGCCGGGAACTGCTGCAGGGACGAGACCGTGACCACCCCGTCGAGCTCGGTCGGGATGTCCTCGCAGTCGTTGTTGATCACCCGGTCGACGGCCTCGCCGTCGTTGGGGCTGACGTCGTCGGTCGTCTTGTTGGCGAGGTCGTACGCCGAGTTGCCGGCGGCCGCGGCGTGCACGACGCCCTGCCGGGTCGACCACTCGACCGCACGCCGGACGGCCTCCTTGGCGGCCACCTGGTCGGCCTGGTCGGAGCACCAGAACTGGAACGGGTCGACGTAGTAGCTGTTGTTGGTGACGTCCATGTGGTGCATCCCGGCCCACACGAAGCCGCACACGGCGTACTCGGGGTAGATGTAGCCGTCGTCGTTGACGACCTTGACCGAGGCGAGCCGCACGTTCGGCGCGACGCCGACGATGCCGACCCCGTTGCGGGCCGCGGCGATGGTGCCGGAGACGTGGGTGCCGTGGTCGCTGGTGGTGGGCTGCCAGCCGGTGGGCGAGGTGTCGACGCGCCCGGCGTCGGAGCAGTTCACGGAGTCGGCGACGTCGAGGTTGGGCGCCAGGTCGGGGTGGTCGGCGTCGATGCCGCTGTCGAGCACGCCGACGACGACGTCGCGGCTGCCGTCGGTGACCTCGTGGGCCCGGTCGGCCTGCATCATCCGCATGTCCCACTGCTCGCCCTCGAGCGGGTCGGCGACGACGTCGGTGGTCTGCTCGGTGCCGACCTCGCCGTCGACCTTCTGCTCCCCGTGCCGGGCGGCGCTGCCGGCGACGCCGGGGGTGCCCTCCGAGACCGCGACGGTGCGGGTGGCGCCGACGGACTCCAGCGCCCCGCCGGCGTACGCGCGGACGTCGCTGCGGAACGACGCCACGTCGGCGTGGGCGACGACCACGCCGATCTGCGGCCAGGACTGGACGACGGTCCCGCCGGCCCGGTCGACGGCGGCGAGGACCTTCTTCATCTGGCCGTGGTTGGCGTGCTTGGCGTTGAGCACGTAGCTCATCAGCAGGCCGTCGGGCGTCTCGACCGGCACCGGCGTCGACGGGGGTTGGTCGGCCGGGGCACCGGCCCCGGCGGCGGAGAGCGCCGGGACGAGCAGTGCGGTGGTGGCGGCCGCGAGGGCGAGGCCGCGCAGCCTGGTGCGTGCGGACATGGTGGTCCTTCCCGAGATAGGTGACCGGCACATCCAACCCGATCGCGGCAGGAAGGTCAGCCCTCTCCTCCCGGCGCGTCGCCGGTGAGTGCCGCCCGTACGGCGTGCGTGGCCGCGGCGGCGCGGGTGTCGGAGAGCGCGCCGGCCGACGGCTCCTGCAGGTAGAAGACGTCCACCGCCTGCGGACCGAGCGTGTCGACGTGGGCGGAGCGGACGCTCACGTCGAGCCCGGCCAGCGCGGCGCACACGAGGTGCACCACGCCGGGCCGGTCGGCGGCGCGCACCTCCAGCACCGTGGCCTGGTCGCTGGCCTCCGGGCGGACGACGACCGTGGGTGCCAGCACCGAGGCGTCGGCGGGCCGGAGCCGGGCGGCGGGGTCGAGGCGGCCCTCGACGATGCCCTCGAACCGGGTCCGCAGCAGGCCGGGGTCCAGGTCCGGTTCGGCGACCTCCCAGACGGACACGCCGTACCTGCCCTGCGCCCAGGCGCGCGCGGCGCGCACCGGCACCCGCTGCAGCGCGAACACGGCCGCGACGTCGGCCAGCAGCCCGATCCGGTCCACGGCGACGGCGGTGACCCGGCAGCCGTCGGCGCGGGGCTCGGTCGTGACCGCCACCGAGTCGTTTGCGAGGCCCTCGGGCACCGGCACCTCCTCCGCGGCCGGGGGCGGCGGGGCGACGCCCGGGTCCAGCGCCGCCAGCACCCGGCGGGCGAGCCCGCGCACGAGCCCGGCGCGCCAGGTCGACCAGGCCTTCGGCGAGGTGGCGCGGGCGTCGGCCTCGGTGAGCGCGGTCAGCAGCGAGAGCGCCTCCGCGGTGCCGACCCGCTCGGCGACCAGGTCGACGGTCGCCGGGTCGTCGGGGTCGCGGGTGGTGGCGGTCGTGGCCAGCAGCAGGTGGTGCCGGACCAGCAGCGCGACCAGGTCGGCGGCGGTGGGGTCGAAGCCCATCCGGGTGGCGATCGCCCGCGCGACCGGCTCCCCGGCGACGCTGTGCTCGGTCAGCCCGCCCTTGCCGATGTCGTGGAGCAGCGCCGCCACCATCAGCACGTCGGGCCGGGACACCTCGCGGATCAGCGCCGAGGCCTCGATGCACGTCTCGACGGCGTGCCGGTCCACGGTGAACCGGTGGATCACCGACGCGTGCGGCAGCAGCCGGATCCGCTCCCACTCCGGCAGGACCCCGGCTAGCGCGCCGGTCTCCTCCAAGGTCTCCCAGACATCGAGCAGCCCCCGGCCCGACGCGAGCAGCCGCACCAGCAGCCGTCGCGCCTCGGCCGGCCAGGGGGCGGGCAGCGGCGCCGCCTCCCTGGCCAGCCGGGCCGCCGTCGGCGGTGCGAGTACGGCGTCCAGCTCGGCCGCCGCGGTGGCCGCGCGGAGCAGCAGCACCGGGTCCTCGGCGGGCCGGGCGCCCTTGTCGAGGACCACCTCGCCCCGCGAGATCGCGACCCCGGGCGCGACCGGCTCGAGCGCGGGCCGACGCGCGGTGCGGGGCGGGCTCGGGGCGGCGAGCAGCGCGTCGACCCGTCGCCAGGTCAGCCGCGACAGGTGGGTGATCCGGCGCCCGAGCTCGCGCACGTGCACCTGGGCGGCGCGCTCGTCGGGCAGGTCGAGCGCCTCGGCGAGGACCGACCACGCCTCGGGGGCGATCCGGTCGGTGGCCCGCCCGGCCACCTCGTGCAGCCGGTCCCGCACGTCGAGCAGCGCCTGCCGGCACCGCTCGAGGTCGCTGTGCGGCACGTCGACCAGCCAGGTCGCCACGAGCGCGTTGAGCACCGTGGCGTCGCGGAGCCCGCCGGCGGCCTCCTTGAGGTCGGGCACCGCCATGTGTGCCAGCTCCCCCACGACCCGGTGCCGGTTCCGCACCAGGTCCCGCAGCTCCGGAAGCCGCCGGCGGGCGTCGCGGCGCCACGCGGTGAGCATCGTGGTCCGCAGCCGCAGCGTCAGGTTCGGGTCGCCGGCCACGTGGCGCACGTCGAGCAGCCCCGAGCCCACCCGCACGTCGCCCGCGGCCGCGGACAGCATCTCGGGCAGGCTGCGCACCGAGTGGTCGAGGTGCACGCCGGCGTCCCACAGCGGGTACCAGACCTGCTGGCCGATCCCGCCGAGGTCGACGCCCTCGTCGCCGACCAGCACCACGTCGAGGTCCGAGTGCGGCGCGAGCTCGCCGCGGCCGTACCCGCCGACCGCGACCATCGCGACCCCCGACTCCGGGCCGCCGCACCCCTCGTAGGCCGCAGCACAGAGCTTGTCGGCCTCGTCGGTGCGGGCGGCCCGGTCGCCGGCGGTCACGTCGTCACGACGGTCAGATCGCGGCCTCGTCCTGGTCGCCCGTGCGGACCCGGACGACCCTCTCGACGGGGCTGACCCAGACCTTGCCGTCCCCGATCCGGCCGGTCTGCGCGGTCTTGACGACGATCCCGACGACGTCGTCGACGTCGCCGTCGTCGACCACGATCTCGATGCGGATCTTCGGCACCAGGGCGATGTCGTACTCCGCCCCGCGGTAGACCTCGGTGTGGCCCTTCTGCCGGCCGTAGCCGCTGACCTCACTGACGGTCATGCCCGTCACGCCGAAGGTCTCGAGCGCCTCGCGGACGTCCTCCCACTTGTGCGGCTTGATCACCGCGGTCACGAGCTTCATGCGTTGGCTCCTTCCGATGCCTTGGCTGCCGCCGGGACGCCGGCGGTCAGCGAGCCGCCCCGGGTCATGGAGGTGTGCAGGTCGTAGGCGCTCTCGCCGTGGGCGACGACGTCGATGCCCTCGACCTCCTCGTCCTCGGAGACGCGCAGCCCGATCGTGTGCTTGAGCGCCAGGGCGATGAGGGCGGTCATCACACCGGAGTAGGCGATGGCGACGAGCACGCCGAGGACCTGGTCGCCCAGGGCCCCTGCGCCGCCGCCGTAGAACAGGCCGTCGATGCCGCCGGCGCCCTCCGAGGTGGAGAACAGGCCGATCAGCACGGTGCCGACGACGCCGCCGACCAGGTGCACGCCGACCACGTCGAGGGAGTCGTCGTACCCCATCCGGAACTTCCAGCTGACCGCCCACGAGCAGACGGCACCGGCGATCGCGCCGATGGCCACGGCGCCCTCGATGTCGACCGCACCCGCCGCGGGCGTGATCGCGACCAGGCCGGCCACGACACCCGAGGCGGCGCCCAGGGAGGTGGCCTTGCCGTGCAGGAGCCGCTCGATCAGCAGCCACCCGAGGATCGCGGCCATCGTGGCCAGGGTGGTGTTGGCGAAGGTCCGGCCGGTCTCGGCCAGGAACTGCGCGGTGTTCTCCTCGTCGGTCGCGCCGGTGAAGACGATGGAGCCGACGTTGAACCCGTACCAGCCGAGCCACAGCATGCCCGCACCGAGCATGGTCAGCGTCAGGTTGTGCGGGCGCATCTTGTCCCGCGGCCAGCCGATCCGCTTGCCGAGCACCAGCACCAGCATCAGGGCGGCGACACCGGAGTTGATGTGGACGGCGGTCCCGCCCGCGTAGTCCTGCGCGCCGATCCGGCCGCAGATGAGCGAGTCGTCGGTGCAGCCGAACACCATGTGCGCCATCGGGAAGTAGACGACGAGCGCCCACAGCGGCAGGAACACGACCCAGGCCGAGAACTTCATCCGGCCCTCGACCGCGCCGCTGATCAGCGCGCAGGTGATGATCGCGAAGGTCATCTGGAACATCACGAAGATGTAGCCGTCGGTGGTCACCCCGTCGAGCCACCACATCTCGAACGGGTTGGCGAAGAACGTCCCGTCGCCGCTGAAGCCCATCGACCAGCCGACCGCGACGTACAGGATGCCGACGATCGCTGCCGCGGTGAACGACATCATCATCATGTTCAGCACGGACTTGGAACGCGACATCCCGCCGTAGAAGAGCGCCAGCGCGGGCACGGTCATCATCAGGACGAGGGCGGTCGCCACCAGCATGAAGGCGTAATAGCCGTCCACGGAACCTCCAGGATCTGCAGTCAGGGAGGGTCCACCTGCGGACGACGGCGCTGTCGGGCCCGAGGGTGTCCCTCAATTGCCCACAGCGTCGCGGCGGGAGGTTTCGCGGCGCGGGCGCCGATGTTGCGGGCAGGAAACGAGTTCCGCCGGCGTGTTACGTCGACGTTAACGATCAGCCGACGAGCGCCTCGACGAACGCACGCGGGTCGAACGGCGCCAGGTCGTCCGGCCCCTCGCCGAGGCCGACGAGCTTGACGGGGACGCCGAGCTCGCGCTGGACCGCGACCACGATGCCGCCCTTCGCGGAGCCGTCGAGCTTGGTCAGCACGATGCCGGTGACGTCGACGACCTCGCTGAAGACCTTCGCCTGGACCATGCCGTTCTGGCCGGTGGTCGCGTCGAGGACGAGCAGCACCTCGGTGACCGGGGCCTGCTTCTCGATGACCCGCTTGACCTTGCCGAGCTCGTCCATCAGGCCCTGCTTGTTCTGCAGCCGGCCGGCGGTGTCGACGATCACCGTGTCGACCTGGTGCTCGGTGCCCTGCTTGACCGCCTCGAAGGCGACGCTGGCGGGGTCGGAGCCCTCCGGGCCGCGCACCACCTCGACACCGACCCGCTCGCCCCAGGTGGCGAGCTGGTCCACCGCCGCGGCGCGGAAGGTGTCCGCGGCGCCGAGCAGCACCGAGCGGTCCTCGGCGACCAGGATCCGGGCGATCTTGCCCACGGTCGTGGTCTTCCCGGTGCCGTTGACGCCGACGACGAGCACCACGCCGGGGTGCCCGTCCGCGCCGCTGACCTGCAGCCGGCGGTCCATGTCCGGACCGACCAGGGTGAGCAGCTCCTCGCGCAGCACCTCGCGCGCGTCCGCGATGTCGCCGCCCTCGACCCGGAGCCGGGTGCGCAGCCGCTCCACGACCTCCTGGGTCGGGGCCACGCCGAGGTCCGCGCCGAGCAGGGTGTCCTCGACCGACTCCCAGGTGTCCTCGTCGAGCCGGTCGCGGCTGAGCAGCGCCAGCAGGCCGCGGCCCAGGGCGCCCTGGCCGGCGAGCCGCTCGCGGAGCCGGACCAGCCGGGAGCGGGTGTCCTCGGGCTTCTCGACCGTCGGTGCCGCCAGGGCGGGCGCCTCGGTGACGACCTCGGCCTCGTCGGGCGGGGCGACGAGGACGTCGCCGGGCTCGGCCGGCGGCGCGGGCACCTCGTCGGCGCGGCCGCGCCGGGACCGCCCGACGACGAGACCGGCGCCGAGCAGCACGGCCAGGACGGCGATGCCGATGATCAGGTAGAGCAGGTCACCCATGGCTCCATCCAATCAGCCCCCACCCGGCCGGGCTGAATCCGGCCGGGCCCGCCCCCGGGGGGGCTGGCCCGGCCGGTCGCGTCACCCGAAGACGCGGTTGCTCTCCTCGCCCTGGTGCTCCTCCTCGAGGAGCGGCAGCGCCTCGGCGGCCCGGTTCATCGCGTCACCGAGCCAGGGTGCCCCGGGCACCTCCTCGCCGCGGTGCGGGAAGGCGACGTAGACGGTCACGAGAGCGGCGACGAGAAGGATCAGCGACATCATCAGGATGATGACCAGCACGACGTGTAGGACCTCCGAGTAGGACGGCGTCTGTGGGGTTGAGTGTGGTTCCAAGGTGGCACATCCGGCCAAGCGACCGCTCCCGGCAACACGCCGGGGTGGCCCACCTCACCCGCCGGGGCTCACTCGCGCAGCAGCGGCGTGACCGCGGCGCGGATCTCCTCGGGGATCGGGGTGGTGGTCCGCTCCCCGCCGGTGTTGTCGACGTACACGTGGACGAACCGGCCCTCGGCCGCGGCCTCGTCGCCGTCCCCCTGGAACAGCCCGATCCGGTAGATCACCGACGAGGTCCCCACCTTGTCGACGACCAGGCCCATCTCGACCGGCTGCGGGTAGCCGATCTCGCGGAAGTAGCGGCAGGACACCTCGGCCACCACGCCGATCGCGGGCAGGGTCCGGATGTCGGTGCCGACGGCCTCGGCGAGGTGGGCGTTGACCGCGGTGTCGATCAGCTCGAAGTACCGGGCGTTGTTCATGTGCCCGTAGACGTCGTCGTCGGCCCACCGGGTGGTGGCGGTGCGCCAGGCGACGTAGTCGGCGCGGGTCGGGACGCCCTCGGGCACTAGGAGGCCTGCTCCTCGCGGAGCCGCTGGCTGATCACCGTGCTGACCCCGTCGCCGCGCATCGAGACGCCGTAGAGCGCGTCACCGACCTCCATCGTGCGCTTCTGGTGGGTGATCACCAGCAGCTGGGACTGGGCCCGCAGCTCCTCGTAGATCTCCAGCAGCCGGCCCAGGTTGGTGTCGTCGAGCGCGGCCTCGACCTCGTCGAGGATGTAGAACGGCGAGGGGCGCGCCTTGAACAGCGCAACCAGGAACGCCACCGCCACCAGCGAGCGCTCGCCGCCGGAGAGCAGCGAGAGCCGCTTGACCTTCTTGCCCGGCGGCCGGGCCTCCACCTCGACGCCGGTGGCGAGCATGTCGCCGGGCTCGGTGAGCACCAGCCGGCCCTCGCCGCCCGGGAACAGCCGGGCGAAGATCTGCTCGAACTCCTTGCTGACGTCGGCGTAGGCCTCGGTGAAGACCTGCTCGACCCGCTGGTCGACCTCGCGGACGATGTCGAGGAGGTCCTTGCGGGTCGCCTTGAGGTCCTCGAGCTGCTCGGTGAGGAACTTGTGCCGCTCCTCCATCGCCGAGAACTCCTCGAGCGCCAGCGGGTTGATCCGGCCGAGCTGGGCCAGCTTCCGCTCGGCGCTGCGCAGCCGCTTCTCCTGCTCCTCGCGGACGTAGGGCACCGGGTCCGGGGTCGGCTCGCCCTCGGGCACCTCGCCGGTGAACGGCACCGGGTTGTCGGGCCCGTAGTCGGCGACCAGCGCGGCGGCGTCGAGACCGAGCTCCTCCAGCGCGCGCTCCTCGATCTGCTCGATCCGCATCCGCTGCTGGGCGCGGGCCATCTCGTCACGGTGGACGGAGTTGACCAGCTCGTCGTGCTCGGCGCCGAGCTCGCGCAACCGGCCGCGGACCGCGAGCAGCTCCTGCTCGCGCTCGCCCCGGGCGGCCTCGACCGCCTGCCGCTTCTCGGTGGCCAGCTCGATGGACGCCTCCAGCTGCCGGAGCACGTGGGTGACCGCGACGCCGACGGCCTCGGCCGCCCGGCCCTCGCGGATCAGCCGCTCCCGACGCTCGGCCGCCTTGATCCGGGCCTGCCGCTCCGCCTCGGCGGCGCGCACCAGCTGGTCGACCCGGCCGTGCAGGGCGCGGGCCCGCTCCTCGGAGGTGCGCAGCGCCAGCCGGGCGTCCATCTCGGCCTGCCGGGCGGCGCGGGCCTCCTCAGCGAGCCGCTCGCTCTCCTCGGTGTCCGGCTCCTCCTCCGGTGCCTCCTCGGCGGCGGCCAGCCGGCGCTCGAGGTCGGCCAGGCCGGCCAGGTCCTGGTCGCGGGCCGCCTCGGCCTGCTCGATGGCCTTGGCCAGCCGCTCCGCCTCGCCCCGGGCCGCGCGGGCCTGGGCGCCGTACTGGCCGAGCTCCTCGGCGACTGCCGCGAGCGTGGCGTCGGACTCGTGCAGCTTGGCCAGCGCGACGTCGACCCGCTTCTGGGCCTCCAGCCGCTCCGCCTCGAGGCGGGACATGTCGAACGCGAGCCGCTCGGCCGCCGCGGTCGCCTCGGCGAGCCGCGCCTCGGCCTCGTCGACCGCGGCCTGGATCTCGATCAGGCTCTGCTGCGCCGACGAGCCGCCGGCGGCGAAGTGGGTGCCGAGGACGTCGCCGTCGCGGGTGACCGCGGTGACGTCGGGCAGCTGGGCGACCAGCGCGCGGGCGGCGCGCAGGTCGTCGACCACGGCGGTCTTGAAGAGCAGCCGGGCGAGCGCGGGACGCAGCGTGTCGGGGCAGTCCACCACGTCGCGGGCGTACGTCGCGCCCGGCGGCAGCGCCGGCCAGTCGGCCTCGGGCTCGGCGGCCGCGCCGAGCAGCAGGCCGGCCCGGCCGAGGTCGTCTTCCTTGAGCCGGCCGATCGCCGACACCGCGGCGTCGGCGTCGGCCACCGCGACCGCGTCGGCCGCGGACCCGAGCGCGCTGGCGACGGCGGCCTCGTAGCCGCTGCGCACCGTCACCAGGGCGGCCACCGAGCCGAGCAGCCCGCTCAGCCGGTCGGAGGCGGCGAGCAGCGCGCCGGCGCCGTCCTTGCGGTTGAGGCCCATCTCCAGGGCGTCCTTGCGGGCCGCCAGGGTGGACCGGTCGCGGTCGGCCTGCAGCGCCTCCTCGCGGGCCTTGGCGAGCCGCTCGTCGATGTCGGTGAGCGCCGCGACGGCGGCCTCGTGCTCGGCGTCGAGGCCCTCCTCCCCCGCGTCGAGCCCGGCGACCTTGGTCTCCAGGGCGGTGAAGTCGCGCTGCGCGCGTTCGGCCCGGGCGAGGGCGTCCTCGCGGGCCCGGCCGAGGCGGCCGATCTCGTCGTCGGCCGCGGCCGCCCGGGAGCGCAGCGCGTTGACCTGGCCGTGCAGGCGGGCGAGGCCCTCGCGCCGGTCGGCGGCAGCCCGCTGCTGCGCCGCCAGCCTGCGCTCGGCCTCCGCCGCCGCGTCCTCGGCCGCCCGCCGGGCGGCCACCGCCTCCTCCAGCGCGGTGCGGTGCTCCTCGACCTGGGTGGCGATCTCGCGCTCCTGGGCGCGCACCTGCTCCGCCTCGGCCTCCAGCTCGTCGGGGTCGCGGCCCTGCTCGAGCTCGACCTCGGTCGCGCCGGCCGCGTTGCGGACCCGCTCGGCGGCCAGGCTCTGGGTGCCGCGCAGCCGCTCGCGCAGCCCGCCGAGCTGGTAAAGCGTGTCCTGGGCGCGGGTCAGCGCCGGCAGGTCCTCGCGCAGCGCCGCCTCCAGGGCGGACTCGCGCTCCCGGCACTTCGCCAGCTCCGCCTCGACCTGCTCGCGGCGCTCGACCAGGATCGTCTCGTCGGCGAGCTCCTGCTCCAGCGCGGTCTGCGCGGTGACCAGGTCGTCGGCCAGCAGCCGGGCCTTGGCGTCCCGGACGTCGGCCTGCACGGTCGCCGCCTGGCGGGCGACCTCGGCCTGCCGGCCGAGCGGCTTGAGCTGGCGCCGGATCTCGCTGAGCAGGTCGTTGAGGCGGTGCAGGTTGCCCTCGGTGGAGTCCAGCTTGCGGAGCGCCTTCTCCTTGCGCTTGCGGTGCTTGAGGACGCCGGCGGCCTCCTCGATGAACCCGCGCCGGTCCTCGGGGGTCGCGTGCAGGATGGCGTCGAGCTGGCCCTGCCCGACGATGACGTGCATCTCGCGGCCGATGCCGGAGTCGCTCAGCAGCTCCTGGACGTCGAGCAGCCGGCAGGTGTTGCCGTTGATGGCGTACTCGGACCCGCCGCTGCGGAACATCGTCCGGCTGATCGTGACCTCGGAGTACTCGATCGGCAGCGCGCCGTCGCTGTTGTCGATGGTCAGGATGACCTCGGCGCGGCCCAGCGGCGGACGGCCCGCGGTGCCGGCGAAGATGACGTCCTCCATCTTGCCGCCGCGCAGCGACTTCGCGCCCTGCTCGCCCATCACCCACGCGAGCGCGTCCACGACGTTCGACTTGCCCGAGCCGTTGGGGCCGACGATGCACGTGATGCCGGGCTCGAGCTGCAGGGTCGTCGAGGAGGCGAAGGACTTGAACCCCTTGAGGGTCAGGCTCTTCAGGTACAACGCGGGGCTCCATCGGTCGTCGCAGTGCTTACGTCGGTCAGCACTGACGCAGCGCAGGTCGGGCGCATCGCGGGGGAAGCTCAGCGCGGCTCACCCTACCTGCCGGCGGGGTCGATCCTGCGAATCCCCGCCGGGGCGCCGCGAGGCGGTTTCCGGCCGCCTCACGGCCCCTCCGTGGGGCGGCGGCCCTAGTTCGCGAGCACCGCCCAGGCGGTGGGCGTCGGTTGCGGGTCGAGCGCCACCTCCGCGCCGTTGCAGGCCACGAACACGATGTTGGAGCTGCCCGTCGCCTGCTGCCGCGGGGTGACGGTGATGATCCCCGGCATCGTCGGCCCCGGCGTGGCCAGGATCAGGTCGTTGTCCAGCACCCGCCCGGCCCCGACCGTGATGGTCTGACAGCTGTGCGCCGCGATCAACCCGTAGTCGAGAGTGACGACGCCGCGCACGGTGGCCACGTCGAAGGCGGTCAGGCCGCCGTCGACGACGGCTCCGGAGTCGACCGAGTCGTCGGCGAGCTCCTCGGCGCCCACGGCGTTCGGGGCGATCTCGGGGGCCCCGACCGAGTTGTCCGGAACCTCCTGCAGCGCCGTGGTGGCCAGCTTGGTGCGCTTCCGGAGGACTTTGTTCAGGTCCTTGGGACGGATCGTGCCGTCCTTGATCTCGCGCGAGTCGATCGAGCCTGTCGGGTCCTTCGCGGTGGCGGGCTGCGAGGCGACGCAGGCGCCGCCGACCAGCAGCGCGCCGGCGACGACGAGGGCGCGGCTCTTGGTGATCTCCATGGTGGGTCCCTCCTGGGGTGTGTGGAACCTCCCCACTCTGGGACCCGGCCCTGGCGCCGGTGTAGCCCCTACCCCAGGTGGTCTAGAGCATCGCGGAGCGCCGCCAGCACCAGCAGCGCGTTGGCCCGGGTGGCGTTGTGGCCCATCAGGCCGATCCGCCACACGCTCGCGGCGTACTCCCCCGCGCCGGCGCCGATCTCGATGTCGTGGTTCTCGAGCAGGTAGCGGCGCACCGCGGCGGAGTCGACGCCGTCCGGCACCTTGACGGTGGTGAGCTCCGGCAGCCGGTGGCCCTCGGCGGCGAAGAGCTCCAGGCCCATCCGCTCCAGCCCGGCCTGCAGCGTCGCGCCGGCCTCCTCGTGCCGTGCCCAGACCGCCTCGAGGCCCTCCTCGAGTATCCGGGTCAGCCCGCCGTGCAGGCTGGCCACCATCGCGACCGGCGCGGTGTGGTGGTAGGTGCGGCCGCCGCCCCGGGAGCTGGCCTCGCCGACGTACCCGCCGAGCAGGCCGAGGTCGAGGTACCACGACTGCGGCCGCTCGACCCGGCGCTCGAAGGCCCGGTCGTTGATCGTGAACGGTGCCAGGCCGGGCGCCACGCCGAGGCACTTCTGCGTGCCGGCGTACCCGACGTCGACGCCCCAGTCGTCGGCGCGCAGCTCGATGCCGCCGATGCTGGTCACGGCGTCGACGAGCAGCAGGGCATCACCCTTGCCGGCGCCCAGCGCGGCGATGTCGGAGCGCACGCCGGTCGAGGTCTCGGCGTGCACGGCCGCGATGATCGCGGGGTTCGGGTGGGCGGAGAGCACCCGGTCGACGTCGACCGGCTGCCCCCAGTCGTGCTCGACCGGCACCACCTCGGCGCCGCAGCGGGCCGCGACGTCGCACATCCGCTGACCGAACAGCCCGTTGACCGCGACGACGACCACGTCGCCGGGGTGCACCGTGTTGACGAACGCCGCCTCCATGCCCGCCGACCCGGTCGCCGAGATCGGCAGGGTGCGCGCGTTGCTCGTGCCCCAGACCTGGCGGAGCATGTCGCAGGTCTCGTCCATGAGCGCGATGAAGGCCGGGTCGAGGTGGCCCAGGAGCGGCTGGGCGAGGGCCGCGGTGGCCTCCGGGTAGGCGTTGGAGGGGCCGGGGCCGAAGAGACGACGGTCGTGGATCATGCGGCCGACCGTACCCAGTGCGCCCGCCGCAGGGTCAGTCAGGCGACGCCCTGCTGGAACGCCCACGCCGCCGCGGCGGTCCGGGACCCGACGTCGAGCTTCGCGAAGATGTTGCTCAGGTGCCGGGCCACCGTCTTCTCGCTGAGGGACAGCTCGGCGGCGATCTGCGGGTTGCTCCGCCCGGCCGCGACCAGGCGCAGCACCTCCAGCTCGCGTGCGGTGAGCCCTCCCGGCGCCTCCGGGGCGGGCAGGCCCGCGAGCTCGTCGGGCAGGGGTACGGCGCCCAGCTCGCGGAAGGCCGCGCGCGCGGCCCCCAGCTCGACCCGCGCCGACTCCGCGTCGCCGAGCAGGAGGCAGGCCCGCCCGAACAGCGCCCGGCACCGGGCGACCTCGTAGGCGGCTCCGAGCGGGCTCCACAGCTGGATCGCCCGGCGCAGCAGCGGCAGCGCGGACGCACCGTCGCCCCGGGCCACGAGGACCGCGGCCCGGGCCTGCTCACCCTGCGCGCGCAGCCCGGTGCATCCCGCCTGCGCGGCGAACCCGGCGAGCTCGCCGGCCAGGGTCCCCGCCTCGTCGAGCTCGCCCGCCGCGAGCAGCACCTCGATCGCGCCCGGCAGCAGCTGCGCACGGTGGACGGGGTCGCGCGGCTCGGCGAGGAGGCGATGGACGGCGGCCAGCGCGGCCCCGGTCCGGCCGTTCGCGAGCCACAGCAGGGCAAGGCCCGGCTGGGCCTCGTGCCCGTGGTCGGCCGCCTGCTCGTACGACGCCGCCGCCCCCGCCAGGTCCCCGGTCAGCCGCTGCAGGTCGCCCCGCTCGGCGAGCGCCAGCCCGGCCGCCGCCGGCAGGTCCGCGTCCCGGTACCGCTGGAGCGCCCGCTCCAGCTCGTCGAGCGCCTCGGCCCACGCGCCGAGCAGGCGCAGGATCTGGCCGCGGTGGACCGCGCACTGGCCGACGAACAGCACGAGGTCGGGCTGGGTCTCGCACCACGCGGACAGGGTGGCGGTCCACTCGACGACCCGGCCGTAGTCGGCCACCTCCTGGCAGCCCTCGATCATCGTGCAGTAGGCGTGCCCGGCGAAGAGGGGCGCCACGTCGCCGGACGCGAGTGCGGTCATCGCCTCGTCGAAGAGGCCGAGCGCCTCGGCGACCCGCCCGGTGTAGAGCATCAGCCGCCCCGCGGCGCTCAGGCCGAAGGCCATCAGGTCGTCGACGCCGAAGCGGGTCGCGTGGTCGAGCACCTGGTGCGCCAGCGCGAGGGCAGGGTCGAGCTCTCCCGCGTAGGCGTGCGCCAGCACGCGCGGGCAGAGCAGGTAGCCCCGCTCCACGACGTCCTCGGGGAGGTCGGCGAGCAACCGCTCTCCGCGCGCCGTCCAGCCTGCGGCCACCGCGGGCTCGCCCGCGTTGACCAGGGACATCGCCAGCCAGAACGCCGACATCGCGGCCGCGCGCACGTCTCCCCTGTGCTCGTGGAGGGTGTAGGCGCGCTGCAGCGCCTGGACGCAGTCGTTGTGCCGGCCGAGCAGCGCGGCGGCCGTGGCCAACCGGGCGTAGTCCGCCCCCTCCAGGGTGGCGGGATCCGCCGCGGAGAGGGCGCGGTACGCCGCCGTCCAGTCCCGGCGCTCGTAGGCGTCGCGGGCCCGGGCCAGGTCGTCGACGACGTCCATCGCGGTCACCCCCGCACATCGTGGACCCGCAACCCGGTCCGCGTCACTCCGTCAGGCCACCGCCGGAGCCCGGTCACGGGCCCGAGCCCGGGCCGCCACCTTGTCGGCGACGTGGGCGGAGTCCCGGGCCACGCCCATGAAGACCATCGAGCTGAACGCGAACTGGAAGCTCAGCCCGCAGAAGAACAGCCCGGGGGCGGCGTCCACCACGCCGCGGTACTCGACCGGCCAGCCGTCGTCGTCGAGGATCGGCAGCTCGATCCAGTCGAACCGCTGCCGGAAGCCGGTGCACCAGACCACCGACGCGGCCTCGACCACGGTCCCGTCGTCCAGGAGCGGCCGGCCGTCCCTGACCCCGACCATCCGTGAGGTCACCCGGTCGACGCCGCGACGGTCCAGGTCCGCCTGCTGCACGCGCAGCGCGATGCCGCCGTGCCGCCGGACCTCCGCCATCTCCTTGCGTCCCATCGGCGTGCGGCGGGTGAGCACGTGCTTGAACGCGAAGAAGACCACGGGCAGCAGCAGCCGGGCCCGGCGGGAGTCGAAGGGCACCGGCAGCCGGCCGGTGTCGCGTCCGCACAGGAGGGTGGGGTGCGTCTCGGCGACCTCGTAGGCGATGTCCAGGCCGGAGTGCGAGGCGCCCACGACGAGGACCGGACCAGGCGCGAGCTGGTCCGGTCGTCGGTACTCGCTCGAGTGGAGCTGCACGATCCCCTCGTCGAGGTCGGCCGCGAACGCCGGGACCCGCGGGGTCCGCCCGAAGGACCCGGTGGCCACCACGACGTTGTCGCAGGTGATCGTGTCCGCCCCGACGTGGGCGACGTAGCCGCCGGAGGGCGCGGCCTCGAGCCGCTCGACCCGGGTCCGCAGCCGCACCGGCAGGTCGAACGCGAGCGCGTACGCCTCCAGGAAGTCCCCTACCTCGTCCTTGCCCGGGAAGTGCCAGGGGTCCTCCGCGGGGAAGGCCATGCCGGGCAGCCCGTCGTACTTGGCGGGTGTGTAGAGGCGCAGCGTGTCCCACTGGTGCCGCCAGTTGTCGCCGACCCGCTCCGCCCCGTCGACGACGAGGAACGGCCGGCCGCGTCGCTGCAGCTGGTAGCCGGTCGTGAGCCCGGCCTGGCCGGCCCCGATGATCAGGGTCTCGATGTGCTGTGTGGTCATGCGACCACTCCATGCCCTCGGGCGGGGCGGCCGCATCGACCGATCCACCCATCCCGCGGCGGGGTCGGTGGGTGGATCCACCCACGGACCCGGCTAGAGGACCGCCCCCGGGTTCAGGATGCCGAGAGGGTCGAGCGCGTCCTTGACCCGGCGCTGGAGCTCCATGACGTCGGGGCCGACCTGGTCGGGCAGGGCGCCCTTCTTGGCGCGGCCGACGCCGTGCTCGCCGGTGATCGTGCCGCCGAGCGCGATCGCGGCGTGCATGACGTCGTCGAAGGCACGGCGGGCGCGCTCCTCGGCGGCCGGGTCCGTCGGGTCGAACACGATGATCGGGTGGGTGTTGCCGTCACCCGCGTGCGCGACGACCGGGATCTCGACGTCGTGGGCCGCCGCGATCGCGGCGATCTCGGCCAGCAGCCGAGGCAGCAGCGGGATCGGGGCGCCGACGTCCTCGAGCAGCAGCCGGCCCTTGGTCTCGATCGCGGGGAACGCGGCCCGCCGCGCCTCGACGAAGAGCTCGCCCTCGGCCGGGTCGTCGGTCGCGAACACCTCGGCGGCGCCGGCCGCCTCGAACGCCGCGCGCATCACCCCGACCTCCTCCGCGCGCGCGGCGCCGGGGGCGTCGGACTGGGCGATGAGCAGCGCGCCGGCCTCGCGGTCCAGGCCCATGGGCCGGTAGTCCTCCACCGCGTTGATCGAGGCCCGGTCCATCAGCTCCATCATCGAGGGCCGCAGGGTGCGCCCGACCGCCACGACCGCCTCCGCCGCCGCGGCGACGGTGGGGAACGAGCCCACGACCGTCGACCGCGCGGCCTGGGCCGGCACCAGCCGCAGGATCGCCCGGGTGACGACGCCGAGCGTCCCCTCGCTGCCGACGAAGAGCTTCAGGAGCGAGAGCCCGGCGACGTCCTTGATCCGCTTGCCGCCCAGGGTCACGAGGGTGCCGTCGGCGAGGACGACGTCGAGTCCGAGCACGTAGTCGGTCGTCACGCCGTACTTCACGCAGCAGAGCCCGCCGGCGTTCGTCGCGACGTTGCCGCCGATCGAGCACATCTCGTACGACGAGGGGTCCGGCGGGTACCACAGGCCGTGCTCGGCCGCGGCCGCCTTCACCTCGGCGTTGAGCGCACCGGGCTCGACGACGGCGACCCGACACTCGGTGTCGATCTCGATCGCGCGCATCCGCTCGGTGCTCAGCACGATGCCGCCGTCCACCGCCGACGACCCGCCGGAGAGGCCGCTGCCGGCGCCGCGCGGCACGACCGGCACCCGCTGCTCCGCGGCCCAGCGCACCGCGGTCTGCACGTGCTCGGCCGACTCCGCGCGGACGACCGCGACCGGCTTGCCCGCCGTGGCGTCCCGGGACCAGTCGAAGCGGTACTTCTCCATCGACTCCGGGTCGGTGACGACGACGCCCTCGGGCAGGGACGCGACCAGGTCCGCGACGGTCATGTGCCCATTGCACCACTTGCTGCTACGGCGTGACGTCGGCAGCCTGCACGGCCTCGTCGGCATGGGCGATGTGGCCGAGCTCGCGCCAGATCAGCAGCAGCGTGATCCCGGAGCCGACGAACGCGAACCAGAACGGCGCCGCGAGACCCCACACGTCCGCGATCACGCCGCCGATCGCCTGGCCGACGACGATGCCGGCGAAGACGCCGACCATGTAGACGCTGCCCACCCGGCCCTGGAGCTCGGTCGGCACCGCGCGCTGTCGTACGGCGGTCGACAGCGTGCCCCAGACGAACGCGTAGGCACCGAAGACCACCATCACGACCATCGCCACCCACGGCACGGTGTTGACGGCGAGGGCGAGGTGGGTGAGCACCTCGAGCAGCAGGCACGCGCGCATCAGCGCCGCGAGCGGGACCCGCTGCTCGAGCCAGCCGTAGCGCGAGGTGGAGATCAACCCGCCGACCGCGGAGGCGGTGGTGAGCAGGCCGAACCCGACCTCGCCCATGTCCAGGCGCTCGGTCGCGTAGAGCACCAGCACCGACCAGGCCGCACCCCACGTGACGTTGAACGTGACGATCACCAGCGCGAGGGTGCGCACCGGCGGGTGGTGCCACAGCCAGCGCAGGCCCTCGACGATGTCGCGGCGCACCCGGGTGTCGGAGACGTCACGCACCGCTCCTCTGGGCGTCCCGATCCGGCTCACGAGCAGCGCCGCCAGACCCAGCACGGTGGCCTGGGCGACGAACGGGACCGCGAGCCCGAGGGCGAACAGCCCGGCGCCCAGCGGCGGCCCGACCAGCTGGTTGACCGTGATGAAGCCCGCCATCAGCCGGGAGTTGGCCACGCCGAGGTCGGCCTTCTCCACGAGCATCGGCAGCAGCGTGCTGGAGGTGGTGTCGGCGAACACCTCCGAGACGCCGAGCAGGAACATCGCGACCAGCACCCACACGATGTCGACCCGGTCGGTGGCGATCGCACCGACGAGCACGAGCAGGACGACGACCCGGGTCAGGTCGGTGACGATCACCACGACCCGGCGGTCGAGGCGGTCCGCGAGCGCACCGGCGTACAGCCCGAAGAGCAGCCAGGGCAGCCGCTGCAGCAGCGCGGCGAGGGCGACCAGGATCGGCGAGGACGTCTGCGAGGCGACCAGCAGCGGGCCCGCGGCGAGCGCGATCCCGTCCCCGAGGTTGGCCGCCCAGGACGACGCGACCAGCCACCGGTAGCTGCGGCCGAGGCGCGCCGGGAGGAGGGCCTCGGCCAGTCTGCTCACAAGGAGGTGACCCTACGGCGGCCGGGTGGGCCGGGGCACCTGGTTTCCCGGCGGCGGGTCGCGAGGACCGCCGACGTCGTCACACGCCGGGCGTCAGCTGCCGGGGCTCAGGCGAGCTGCATCTCCTGTCGCGGAGCGGTCGGCTCCGCCAGGGTCTCGCGGTGCTCGATGTCGGCCGCCCTCGCTGCCACCAGCTTGTCGTTCTCTTCGCTCAGGCGGAGGGCGAGGGACTCGAGCTCGGCCACGCGCGCACGCAGTCGAGCGTTCTCGACGGCTAGGCGGGGGTCTCGCAAGTCGCTGCTCCGGTATCCGATCAGCGCCTTGGCCATGTAGTGACCTTTCCGGTTATCGGGGGGTGGGCCCGTCGAACGGGCCGTCTTCAAATGTCCCACCAAGCGAGTACTTGGTCAAGGCGCCCGGGACCGAGCTGGCGAGGTCCCGGACCAGCGCCGCAGGTCGAGGAGCGTCGGCCCAGGGCCGAGCGCCAGCGAGGGACTGGGCGACGCGTCTCGAAACCCGGTGCCCCAGGAGGCCACGCCGGCCCGGGACCGAGCTCGCGAGGTGTGCCCTAGTGTCCTGTAAGGAAGTTCCGCCAACTATTTCTGGGAATCCGGAATTTCGTAGGCTCTGAGCGGTTCTGGAGAGGCAGATGCCCTCTACCGAATGGAGCCCGCTGATGCCTGCTGGTCG
>Ga0164243_10001321_pt1 | contig 42349 bp, 44 predicted proteins | sample OricompcompostOP_FD_108781 | JGI IMG/M metagenome (GOLD analysis project Ga0164243, IMG submission 108781) | Organic Plus compost microbial communities from Emeryville, California, USA - Original compost - Organic plus compost (OP) | ecosystem: Engineered > Solid waste > Mixed feedstock >... | reverse complement strand
GCTGGGTCACCAGATGGAAGCCTGCAATGAATGCGTTCGCGATCACCTTCGCCGGACGCCTCGAGCAGGGAATCAACTAACAAGATGACGCCGACCAGATCCACCGTTCATCGGACACTCCCGCTGGAGGAGCGGCACGAGAGCGACTCCCATGAGTAGACCACGCATTCCCATCGGCGGGTACGGCGAGATCACCTTCCTTCCGCGGGCCAAGGGCAAGGTTGAGGCCCGGACTCGGTTCCGTGACTGGGATGGGCAGACACGCCTGGTGCAGGCGACAGCGACGTCGAAACCGGCGGCAGAGGCCGCGCTGAAGAAGAAGCTCACCCAGCGCAACGCATTCCAGCCCGTCGACACCACGCTGACGCCGGACAGTCCCTTCACCGCGCTGGTCGACTACTGGCTGGCTGATCTTGACCTAGAGAACCGGATCGCTCCGGCGACCCGGTTCACCTACGAGCGGGATATGGAGCGGCTGGTGCTTTCTGCTTTCCGCGGCTACACGCTGCGCGAGATCGGTGTCGCGCGCTGTGATGCCCTGCTCAAGCAGTTGGGTCAGGAGTCGTACTCCGCAGCGAAGCGGGCGCGGACTGTGCTGCGGCAGTCGTTCGCGCTGGCGGTGCGGCACGAAGTGCTGGTGCGCAATCCGATCGACAACGTCTCCCGGCTTCACAAGCCGAAGCGGACGCCCACGGCCCTGACGGCCACCGAGGTCAATGTCATCCGCGCCGTGATCAAGGCGTGGGAACAGTCCAGTGGCACCTCGGGGCCGAATCCCGACGGCCAACTCGGTCAGATCGTCGAGGTCATGCTCGGAACGTCCGCGCGGATCGGCGAAGTGCTTGCCATCCGGCGTCATGACCTGGACCTGACGACGACGCCGGCGACGCTGCGGATCTGTGGCACGGTCATTTCAGAGCGCGGTGTCGGCACCTACCGCCAGGAGCATCCGAAGACCGATCGCTCCAACCGGGTGATCGCGCTGCCGTCCTTCACGGCCGAGGCCCTGCGCCGCCGGCAGGCGATCATGGCCGACCACTCGCTGGATGCGCTCGTGTTCCGCAGCCGTGAGGGGACACCGCTCACCACCGCCAACGTGCGGCGACAGCTGCGCAAGGTCCTCGGCGACGCCGGCATCGAAGGTGTCAGCCCGCACATGTTCCGCCGCACCGTCGCGACGGTGATCAACGAGCAGGCCAGCCTGAACCTGGCCTCGGAGCTGCTCGGCCACACCGACCCCAAGGTCACGATCGAGCACTACATCCGTCGCAACGAGCAGGTGAACCCGCTGACTGCCGAGCTCCTCGACCAGGCGTTCGCCCGCGAAGACGGTGGCGGGACGCCGTGAGCAGCGTGGCAATAGTGTCACGGTTCCATTACACTTCTGCCATGACGACGAAGCCGTTGGCACGCGACGAACTGTGGGACATTGCGACCACACAGCACGGCTTCGTGACCGCTCAGCAGGCCACCGAGGCTGGCATCGACAAGCACGCGCTCCAGATGCTCGTCCACCGCGGCACGTTGGCGCGCGCTGCGCACGGCGTCTACCGATTCCCGCAATATCCCGTCGGCGAACACGACAACCTCATGCTCGCGGTCCTGTGGACGCGGGTGCCCGAAGCCGCGTTGTCGCACGAGACCGCGCTTGATGCGTACGGCATCAGCGACGTGAACCCCAACCGCATCCACCTCACCGTCGGCAAGCAGCGCCGCTTCCGTAGGACGGGGGGAGACGACTATGAGGTGCACTACGAGGACCTCGCCCAGAAGCAGATCGGCTGGTGGCAGGAGATCCCGACGGTCACACCGGTGACGGCCATTGGCCAGTGCCTGACCTACGGCACGCCGACATACCTGCTGCGCCAGGCGATCGAGCGCGGACACGCGCAGGGCTACCTCAAGGCGACGGAGCGCGACGAACTCGCTGCCGCTCTGGAGACTCGACATGAGCGATGAACACCTCGGCTCCAGGCTGGCCGCGCTGCTCCGCACACTGAAGCCCAAGACCAAGGAGCCGGTCTCGGCCAAGGTCCTCAACACCTGGATCGCCCAAGCGGAGGGCAAGCTCGGGGACGAGGCCCGGGGTGGCCGACTCGGTTGGCTCGTCGCGTCGTCGGTGGCGATTGCGGCCGTGCAGCGCGCGATCGACACCGAGGGACGCCACCTGTTCCTGCTCAAGGGCGGCACCTTGCTCCAGCACCGGTTGAAGGCAACGGCCCGCACCACCAAGGACGTCGACGGCCTCATCCGCGGCGACCTCGATCAGTTCGTCCTAGTCTTGGACGAGGCGCTCGACGAACCGTGGGGACCGCTCACCCTGCGACGCGGCGAGGTCGAGGTGGTCAACGTGCCGGCCAAGATCATCAAGCCGCGCCGCTTCGACATCATCTTGGAACTCCGAGGTGTGACCTGGCGGCGCATCCAGTTCGAGGTGTCACCCGACGAGGCCGGCGTGAGCGATGAGCAAGAGACCATCGAGCCGCCACCGCTGGGCGGTTTCGGACTGCCCGATCCGGACGCCCTCGTGGGGATCGCGATGCGCTTCCAGATCGCGCAGAAGCTCCACGCCGTATCTGACCCGCACGAGCCGCCGGACTCGATCAACGACCGTGCGCGTGACGTCGTTGATCTTCTCCTGCTCCGCGACCTCGCCGAGTCGACCGGGAGCCCGGCACTGGCCGAGATCCGGCGCGCCGCGATGGCTGTGTTCGCCGCTCGGGCCGATGAGGCGGCCCAGCTCGGCCTCGCGACTCGCGCTTGGCCTCCGACCCTTGTGGCTTATCCACATTGGGCCGACGACTTCGCCCGAGCCGCTACCTCCGGCGGTGTAGGCCTGTCTCTCGACGAGGCGGTGGCCGAGGTGAACGCCTGGATCAGGGAGATCGAGCTCGTTGGGCTCCTCGACGACGAGGCGAGGGCGGCGGAAGACGCCGAGGCGACCAGCGATCCGAACGAGCCGCTGCCACCCCAAGTCAAGGTCACCCGCGGCAGGTCGCCTCGAACCGGCGGAGACTGAAGCTCCTCAGGGCAGTCCGGCGCGGTCGAGCTCCTGCTGCAAGCGCGGGCGGCGCCGATGGACCTCGCGCAGGTCGGCAATGAGGTCGTTCACCTCGGCTGACCTCTCCGACCCAGCACTCAGCTTCCGCATCTTCGCCAGCCTTCGGGCTGCCAGTCGGTAGTGCTGTGCGCCGGCTTCGACCAGCTCGTTCTCGACGAGCCGCTGGTGGATCGGCAGCGTGGCGATCGGGTCGACCTTCTCGTACGCCTTCACCAGCTCGCTCCAGGCGTGGTCGCTGTCCAGGGCGAGCGAGTGCGCGAGGTTCCAGGCGAACTTCGGCTCCTTCAATGTGAGGAGCGCGAACAGGACCGCGTCTCGGGGACTCGCCGCGAGGGTCGCCACGACCTCGTCACGGTAGTCCGGCCACGCCTTGCCGGCAGCCTTGTGCAGCCGGGCCGCCGTCGTAGATGACGCCCACTTGCGGAACACCGAGAGTCGCGCGTCGAGCGCTTCCGTTGGGCGATGTGCCTCCAGGAGCCTGCACCAGTACTCCGCCGCCTTGAGCGACTGGTGCCCGCGGTCGAAGTCGGTCGCCTGCTTCGCCCAGTCGATGGCCAGGTCGATCTCGCCGATCTCCTCGAACGCTTCGGCCGTGTCCTCCAGCCAGGCCGCGACCTTCCGGTCCTTCGCGTGGGTCCAGATGATGGCGTCGATGTCGTGGTCGAGGACGGCCAGCCGTTGGGCGTTCCAGTCCAGCGTGAACCACTCATGTGAGTGCCCCGACGTCCATCGATCGTCTTCCGATGGGCGGGGACCGAGGCTCGCCTCGACCTCGGCGAGGCGCTTGCGGTAGGCCTTCATTCCGGTCTCGCCGAGGGCCGGCGCGTAGGCAACGGGGTCGAGCTCGAAGTAGTCGACCTCGTCGTCATCGAACTGGAACTTCATCATCCAGTCGATCAGCTTCGCGACCGGCGTCCTGGCCGCGGCGGCTGCCCGCGGGTGGAGATCCAACAGGCGCCGACAGGCATCGCCGATGATGCCGCTGGAATCATCAGCGCGGGCGATCACCTTCAGCGACGACGCCAGCGCCTTGTGAGTGACCGAGTAGATCTCCGCCGGATCGGTCGTCGGGATCGCGGCCTCCAGGATGTCGATCGCCTCGTGCATGTCCCGGCCGTGCGCGTTGGCGGCGCTGTACCGGTAGAGGTCGGACCGCGTGCGGATCAGCGCAAGGACGGCGTCAGCCAGGGTGCTCACCCGCGTCATTCTTCCTTCCGCCGTCCATTGCCCGTCCTCCACTCACCTTCCTGCTCTACCTCGTCCGCGTCTTCTTCTTCGCCCTCTTCGTCTTCCACTTCCTGCTCCCGCCCTCTCTCCTTCACCTCACCCCCATTCCCTTCACGCCTCTTGCAATCGAGGTCTAAAGGCCCGGGCGGGCGGAGCGGCGTGCACACCTACCTCCTACAAGGAGGTGGTCGCGGTGACCGTCACGATCAACAAGATGAGCGCCGGCAAGGGCTACGAGTACCTGCTGCGAACAGTGGCTGCGGGCGACGGCGACAGGTCGCTGTCGACGCCGCTGACTCGCTACTACACCGAGGCAGGCACGCCACCCGGGCGATGGATGGGCTCCGGAGTCGCCAGCCTGGAGACCGCGATCCGCGTTGGCGACGAGGTGACTGAGGAGCAGCTCAAGCGGCTCATCGGGCAGGGCGCTCACCCCATCACGGGCGAGCCGCTCGGCCGGCGATACGGCACCTACGACCAGCCGGAGGCAGGCAAGCGTCGCCACGCCGTCGCCGGGTACGACCTCACCTTCTCGATCCCGAAGTCAGCCAGCGTGCTCTGGGGAGTGGCCGACGGCGGCACTCAGGCGCTGATCGCCGAAGCGCACCACGCAGCGGTTGCCGACGCGCTTGACTTCCTCGAACGCGAGGTCGTCGCCACCCGCGTCGGCGACAAGGGGCCGAAGGGCGCGGTCGCGCGGGACGAGGTCACCGGAGTCGTCGCGACCGGGTTCGACCACTACGACTCACGGGCCAACGACCCCCACCTGCACACCCACGTCGTCATCTCTAACAAGGTCAAGACCGTCCGCGACGGCAAGTGGCGTGCCATCGACGGCGCCCCACTGCATGGGTGGGTCGTCGCACTCTCCGAACTGCACGAGGCGTCGTTCAGCGACCACCTGACCCGCATGCTCGGCGTCGACTGGGAGCGGCGCCCACGCGGCCGAGACCGCAACCCCGCCTGGGAGATCCTCGGGGTCCCGCAGTCGCTCGTCGAGAAGTTCTCCAGCCGTACCCGCGCCATCGACGCGACGACCGACCGGCTCATCGACGAGTACGTCGAGCGACATGGCCGCCGCCCTCGCCGGGCCACGATCATGAAGCTTCGCCAGTAGGCCAACCTGTCGAACCGCCCCGCCAAGCACATTCACTCGCTCGCCGGTCGGGGACTTTCGCTTTGCAGGCAAGGCAGAGAGGGAGTCGTGCCAGGACGGTCTCACAACCGCAGGTCGGCTCCCCGCAGCAGGCGTTGGCTCTCCAGATAGGACAGGGGCGTGCGTTCGACCGTGCTGCAGCGCTCGGCGACGGTCACCAGGGCGTCGGGGGATCCGAAATGAGGTTCCTCGACCATCAGGACCTCGTCGCCGGTGAAGGTGAACCGCACGGCCACGTGCGGCACCGGGTTGCTGGTGGAATCACCGGGCTCGTCGTAGTCGATGATCTGGGCCGTGGTTCGGGCGTATGGGGCGCTCAGCACGCCGCCACGTTCTCGTTCGACGATGAAGCCGTGCTCGAATCGGTGCAGCAGCAGGTGTCCGAGGCGCATCAGCTGGTAGGCCGGGAAGATCAGCCCGATGCCGATCACGGCGATGAGGCCGAACAGGAACGCCATCGGGATCGCGTGCCCACCACGGTCGAGCGTGAGGGTCCACACGAGGCCGCCGATGCCGACGAGGATCATCGGCACGACGTTCCAGAGGACTTTCGACCTGCGGCGCGTGTTGAGCCGGCTCGTGTGCTCCCACGACCCCAGTTCCTCGCCGGCCGCCAACTCGGTCGCGCGAGGGGTCACGGTGACTTCGATCATGTGCTTCCCGCGTGGGTCGGACCTGACACGGACTCTATCGGCCACGCTTGAGAGGGATGGTCCCGGCAGGTCGTTCGCCACGAATGGAATATCGGTCCGGCGGGAGCGTTGACCCTGAAACAAGTTGAAGGATCAACTGGAGGAATCATGGACGTGTCGTTCGGACTCGACACCTTCGGGGACGTGACTGTCGCCGCCGAGGGCCGGCGCCTCAGCCAGGCAGAGGTGCTGCGCAACACGGTGGAACAGGCCGTGCTGGCCGATCAGGTCGGCGTCGATGCGATCGGCATCGGGGAGCACCACCGTGACGACTTCGCCGTGTCGGCTCCCGAGATCGTGCTGGCGACCGTCGCCGGCCGTACCGAGCGGATTCTCCTGGGCACAGCGGTCACCGTCCTCTCCTCCGATGACCCGGTGCGCGTGTACGAGAAGTTCGCCACGCTCGACGGCGTCTCGGGTGGCCGCGCCGAGATCCAGATCGGGCGCGGCTCGTTCACCGAGTCATTCCCCCTCTTCGGCTACGACCTCGCCGACTACGAGGTCCTCTTCGAGGAGAAGCTCGACCTGCTCACCCAGCTGCTGACCGAGAGGCCCGTCACGTGGTCCGGCCGCACCCGCGCGCCGTTGACGAACGCTGACGTGTTCCCCAAGACCGAGAACGGCATCCGGACCTGGATCGGCGTCGGTGGCTCGCCCGAGAGCGTGGTTCGTGCCGCGAAGTACGGTCACCCGCTGATGCTGGCGATCATCGGAGGACAGCCCGACCGTTTTGCTCCGTACACCGATCTCTACCGCCGCGCCTTGGCCGATCTCGGCCGCGAGGAGCTGCCGATCGGCGTGCACTCGCCAGGGCACATCGGAGCGAGCGATGCCGAGGCCCGCGAAGCGCTCTTCCCGCACTTCAAGGCGAACCGGGACCGCATCGGCCGTGAGCGTGGATGGGGTCCGGCCACCCGTGAGCAGTTCGAGGCCGAGGCCGACCACGGTGCGTTGTTCGTCGGGTCCTCCGAGACCGTCGCCCAGAAGATCGTCGGCACGGTCAGGGCGCTCGGCCTGTCCCGTTTCGATCTGAAGTACTCCAACGGCACGATGCCGCACGACCAGCTGATGGATTCGATCGGCCGGTACGGCACCGAGGTGATCCCGAGGGTTCGCGAACTGCTCGCCTGAGCGGCTGGCGCGACCGCTTCACCGGCACACCGGATCAGCGGGTTCGCGGCGCATGCCCCAGATGAGGACGCCACCGACGAGCAGGTGCGTGATGGCGAACGCGGCCATGGCCGAGCCCGTGGTGGCGCCGAGCGGGCCGAGCATCGAGACGGCGAGCACGCCGACCGCGATCCGGGTCCAGATGGTGCGGGCGTTGACGGTGTAGCGCTCGAGAGCCGCCAGCAGGGCCCAGGCGGCGAAGCCGACGACGAGCGCGGTGACGGTGAACGCGAGCGAGTCGATGTGGCGCAGGGACTCGCCCTTGCCGACCGTGAGCTCGATGCCGAGCAGCGAGTGCGCGATGCCCCAGCTGGCGGTGGCGACAGCCATGCCCGCCACAGCGGTGAGCGAGCGATTGCGGTTGATGTATCCGGTTCTGATCTGTGTCGTGTTCATGGCAATGAGCATCGTCGTCGGCGAGAGCCGGGACATCGGGCGCGCGGCCATCAACCATCTACTTTGGTCGGTACCGGGGCCGGCCGGTGATTCCTAGGCTGCACGCATGCTTCCTCGATCCTTGAAGGTCGGCATCGCCGTCGTCGGCGTGCTCGTCGGCGTCCAGTTGATCGCCGATCTCGCGTCCGGGCCTTCGACCACGCACGCCGTGCTCGACATCGTCGGTGCCGTCGGCGCGATGGCCGCGTTCGCGCTGATGCGAAGGTCGATGGTCGTCGCTGTCGTCGTGATGTCGGTGCTCGCGGCCGTCTCGCCGGTCGCGACGCCCGCGGCCTGTGCCGGCTTCGCCTGGTTGGCCGCCACGCTCGCACTGCGCACGGCGGTGCTGACCGGTGCGGTCGGCATCGGTGCGCACCTGATTCGTGGCGCCTGGCGCCCGGACGACGACGGACTGTCGTTCGCCTGGTGGGCCGTGCTCATCGTCCTCGCCTACGCGATGATCCTCGGCTGGGGCCGGTTCGCGCAGGCACGGGGCCGGCTGCTCCGCTCGATCGATGCCGACGCGCGCGCCGACGAGCGGGCCCGCATCGCGCGCGAGATGCACGACGTGCTCGCCCACCGACTCTCGTTGGTCGCGACGGCGGCGGGTGCCCTGGAGTACCGCCCGGATGCGCCGCCCGAGCGGATCGCGGCAGCAGCCGGCCTCGTGCGTGACGGCGTGCACCAGGCGCTGGACGAGCTGCGCGATGTCATCGGGGTGCTGCGCGCCGAGGACGCGATCGCCGGCACGGTCCCGCCGCAACCCACGGCGGCCGACCTGCCGGGCCTGATCGAGGAGAGTCGTCAGGCGGGAGGCGACGTGCGCGCCACGATCGATGCCGACCTCGCCGCCCTTCCCGACTCGCTCGGCCGCGCGGTGTATCGGGTGGTCCAGGAAGCACTCACCAACGCGCGACGACACGCCCCAGGTGTGACCGTCGATCTGCGCATCGGTGGTTCGCCGGGGGAGCAGCTCCACATCGAGGCCACCAACCCGGTGCCGGAGCGCGTGCCGCCCTCACACGGGAGCGGAACGGGTCTCATCGGCGTGGCGGAGCGGGTCGAGATCCTCGGCGGCACGTTCGACGCCGGCCGGAGCGGTGACAGGTTCGGCCTGACGGTGTCGCTACCGTGGTCACGATGAGCATCCGGGTGGCGGTCGTCGACGATGACGCGATGGTGCGTGCCGCGTTGACCATGATGCTCGACGGCGCCGACGGCATCAGCGTCGTCGGCGAGGCCGCTGACGGCGCTGGAGTGCCGGAGCTCCTCGACGCCCACTCACCCGATCTCGTGCTGATGGACCTGCGCATGCCACAGGTCGACGGCATCACCGCAACGCGCCGCGCGCGGTCGCGGCCGAACCCGCCCGAGGTCGTCGTGCTGACCACGTTCGATGCCGACGACGACGTCATCTCCGCCCTCCAGGCCGGAGCCGCCGGCTATCTGCTCAAGGACACGCCTCCGGACCGGCTCGTCGCCGCGCTGCGCCGGGTGTCCGAGGGCGAGCCGATCCTGTCGCCGCAGATCACTCGCCGTCTGATGGATGCCACCGCGACGTCCGCGGAGTCCCGCCAGCGCTCACGGTCCACGCTCGCCGGTCTGACCGACCGTGAGTCCGAGGTCGTCCTTGCTGTCGCACGAGGACGGTCCAACGCCGAGATCGCCGGCGAGCTGTTCATGAGCGTCGCCACCGTGAAGGCCCACGTCTCCAGCATCCTGGCCAAGCTTCAGCTGACGAACCGCACCCAGCTGGCCCTGCTCGTCCACGATGCCGGGCTCCTCTGAATTACGCCTGGACGACGCGTCCGTCGTGCAACGTCAGCACCTTGTCGGCGCGTTCGACCAGCTGCTGGTCGTGCGTGGCCACGACAGCGGCCACTCCGGAGCGATGGACGACATCGACGATCAGGTCCATGATCGACGCCGCGGTCCGGCTGTCGAGCTGGCCGGTCGGCTCATCGGCCAGTAGCACGGTGGGTGTGACCGCGAGAGCCCGGGCGATACCGACCCGCTGTTGCTGACCACCGGACAACTCGCCGGGACGCTGTGCTCCGTGCGCCTCCAGGCCCACCATGGCCAACAGCTCGGCCACGCGGGCGTCGCGTTCGTCTCCGGGTGCGCGGCGGATGCGCAACGGGATCTCCACGTTCTCGGCTGCCGACAGCACGGGCAACAGGCCGAACGACTGGAAGATGAAGCCGATCGAGCTCTGTCGCACCTCGGCCAGCCGGCTCTCGTCGAGGCCGCTCAGGTCGGTGCCGTCGACCGTGACGGTGCCGGCGTCGGGCCGGTCCAGGCCGCCGAGCAGATTGAGCAAGGTGGTCGTGCCCGATCCCGACGGGCCACGAACCACCAGCAGCTCGCCGGCGGCCAGCGCGCCCAGAACACGTCCTCATCCTCGTGACGCTTCCCGCACACGACGATCCGGCCTGACGCAGCCAGACTCGCGGGGCTACTGGGTCAGGTCCTTGATCGAGGCGCCGTCGGCGGCGCGTTGGACTGCTTCGGTGCCCTTGATGACGCCGTCCTTGCTGGCGTAGCCCTCACCGGTGGCGACGACCTCGCCGTTACCTGCCTTCAGCCGGAAACGGAACTCGCCTCGGGCGTCTTCGTAGATCTCGAACGTTCCGGCCCTGGCGCATCTCCTTGGGGGAATTCGGGCGTTTCGCACGTTAGTGCGTGACGCCGTCCGCGTCCACGCTTTCTGATCGGTAGCATGGGGGTGGTGAGCGTGTTGGCGAAACTTCGCGATCCGATCCGTCGGTTCATCATGCGTCGGGTGATGGGTGGGTCCTCGACCGGTCTGCCGGACATCACCACACTGCGCAAGGTCCCCGAGCATCTGACCTATCCGATCCGCCGCAATGGCGTCGATCCGGTGCCCGAGGTCGCTGAGCAGCGCGCCAAGGACCCCATCACGCATCTGGGTGACGTCCTGGGCCTCGATCTGTGGCTGGTCACCGGCTACGAGGAGGCGCGCGGAGTCCTGGCCGACTCCAAGTCGTACTCCAATGACATGCGTCATCTGCTCGGTTCGCGCCCACGCTCCGATGCCGAGGGCATCGGTGGTTTGGGCATGACCGACGCGCCCGATCACACCCGGCTGCGTGGTCTGCTGACCCCCGAGTTCACGATGCGCCGTCTGCGCCGCATCGACGACACCATCGGCGACATCGTCAAGGACTCGCTGGACGCGATGGAGGCAGACGGTCCCGAGGTCGATCTGGTCGACAAGTTCTGCTTCGAGATCCCGTTCCGGGTCATCTGCGATCTGCTCGGCATGCCCGAGGACGTCCGCGACGACTTCCACAAGCTCGGCGCCGCGCGTTTCGACGTCACCGAGGGCGGTGCCGGAGCGTTCGGCGCGGCCACCGAGACCCGCACGTTCCTGATCAACGCGGTCAAGCAGCAGCGCGACGATCCGGGCGAGGGTCTGATCGGCGAGATCATCCGCACGCACGGCGACGAATACGACGACGTCGAGCTCGGCGGCCTGGCCGACGGCGTGTTCCTGGGCGGCTACGAGACATCGGCGGCGATGCTGTCGATGGGCGCCTACGTGCTGACCCAGAACCGTGAGGCCTACCGGCTGTTGCGGGAGGGCACGCCCGAGGACGTCGACAACGTGATGGAAGAGCTGCTGCGCTATCTGTGTCCCGTGCAGGTCGCGTTCCCGCGGTTCGCGCGCGAGGACCACGAGCTGGGCGGACATCAGATCAAGAAGGGCGCCATCGTGCTGGCGTCGCTGTCCGGCGCCAACCGCGATCCCAAGTTCGTGCCCAAGCCCGAGCAGTTCGATCTGTCCAATGCCACCACCAAGCACCTGGCGTTCGGTTTCGGTCTGCACCGGTGCGTCGGCGCTGAACTGGCGCGCATGGAGCTGCGGGCTGCGCTCAAGGGCCTGGCGACCCGGTTCCCGGACCTGAAGATGGCCACCGACGACCCGGGCGAGCTGGGCTTCCGCGATCTGTCCGTCGTCTACGGCGTCGACCGCATCCCGGTCCTGCTGGGCTGACGACATGGTCCAGGCTCCGCTCGAACTGTTCGCGATCGACCACCTGCTCGCCGACGATGATCGGGCGATCCGTGACACGGTGCGCCAGTACGTCGACAAGTCCGTGCGACCCCACATCGCCGAGTGGTACGAGTCCGGCCAGATCCCGGCTAGGGAACTGGCCAAGGAGTTGGGCTCGCTGGGCGTCCTGGGCATGCACCTGGAGGGCTACGGCTGCGCTGGGACCAGTGCCACGGCCTACGGGCTGGCGTGTCTGGAGTTGGAGGCCGGTGACTCGGGACTGCGATCGCTGGTCTCGGTGCAGGGCTCGCTGGCGATGTTCGCGATCTGGCAGTGGGGCAGCGACGATCAGAAGGACGAGTGGCTGCCGCGCATGGCGGCCGGTGACACGATCGGCTGCTTCGGCCTGACCGAACCGGACTTCGGGTCAAATCCGGCCGGGATGCGTACGCGTGCCCGCCGCGACGGGGACGACTGGATCCTCAATGGCAACAAGCTGTGGATCACCAACGGATCGGTCGCCGACGTCGCGGTCGTGTGGGCGCAGACCGACGAAGGAACCGATGGGAAAGGCATCCGGGGCTTCGTGGTCCCCACGGACACGCCCGGCTTCTCGGCGCCCGCGGTCAAGCACAAGTTGTCGTTGCGGGCCTCGGTCACCAGCGAGTTGGTGCTCGACGACGTCCGGCTACCGGCATCGGCGGTGTTTCCCGAGGTGCGCGGCCTGCGCGGTCCGCTGTCGTGTCTGAACGAGGCGCGCTACGGCATCGTGTTCGGCGCGCTCGGTGCTGCGCGTGACTGTCTGGAGACCGCGATCGAGTACGCGAGCGGGCGCGAGATCTTCGACAAGCCGCTGTCGGCTTTCCAGTTGACGCAGGCCAAGCTGGCCGACATGACGCTCGAGCTCGGCAAGGGCATGTTGCTGGCGGTCCAACTGGGGCGGCTGAAGGACGAAGGATTGCTGCGGCCCGAGCAGGTCAGTCTGGGCAAGCTGAACAATGTCCGTGAGGCCATCGCGATCGCCCGCGAATGCCGAACGATCCTGGGTGCCGCCGGCATCACCCTGGAGTTCCCCGTGATGCGCCACGCCAACAACCTCGAGTCGGTCCTGACCTACGAGGGCACCACCGAGGTCCACCAACTGGTCATCGGTCAAGCCCTGACCGGCGAACCCGCGTTCCGCTGAGCCGGAGGGTCAGCCAGCCAGTGCATTGAGCGTGGCCGCGGCGGTGGCGGCATCGTCGACGGTCACGGCGAACACCTTGCCGGAGCGACGTTGTACCTGCAGGGCCTCTCCGGTACGCAGGACGACGCCGAATCGGCCCGGCATCCAGCGCACGCCGAATCCGCCGAAGTCTCCGATGCCGTTGATGTCGACCACCGATGCCTGGTCGACGTCGCCGATCCGCACCTGGAAACGCGGCAGGCCGAGCCAGGACCTCACGGTCAGTCCGGTCGCGTCGACGCGGACGTGGAACGCCGTGGTGGTGGCGATCGCGAGGACCGTCACCACGGCCGCGACCGTGAGAGCGATGGCCGCCGAGCGGTCACCGGTGAACCAGAAGGCGATCGCCAGGATCGTCATGGCCACACCGAGTGCGGCGGCCGCGACGGCCCAGTGCCGCCGAATCGTGGTGTCGCGGAACCACACGAGCCGCTCGCCGGGCGTGACGCTCAACGGCGTCACGGCACGTTCCGTCGTGCCGACCTGCTGCTGATCGGGCTGGATCCACCAGGCGAGAGCGCCGGCGAGCACGGCGTTCACGGTCGCGTCGGCCAGAGCCCACCAGACCGTACCGGCGTCGTGGGCGTCGGTGAGGCCGCGCTGCATCACGGTCAGCCAGGTCGTCAGCGTCACGATGAGCGCGCTGGTCGCGGCCATCACGGCGGCCAGGAACCGGAACGACGGCCCGCGGTCTCCGCGGTGCAGCGATGGCAGGGCGAACGCCGTCATCAGCGCGGGCAGGCCGATCGCCAGGACGACCGTCAGGACCAGCGTGGAGGTCGGCGATCCGAAGCCGTCGGGCCGACCGCCGGCGCCCCAGTGGATCGCGATCGGATCGGGCAGATCGGGGCGCGCCCACAGATGGACAAGCACACCGGCGAGCGTGAACAGGATCGGGAGTCCGAGGGTCGCGGCGAGGAAGCGGCGGATCACGGTGGACTGGGGCACGGTCGTCATGGCAACTCCTTGATCAAGGCGGCGAGTGTGTCGCGTGAAATCCCGAGAGCGTCGGCCCGTTCGGCCAGGCGGGCGACGTCGCGGTGCAGATCCGACAGTGGTTCGGCGGCTGCGGTCACCGTGGCACCCCGCCCACGGCGCAGTTCGATCAGGCCCTCGTCGCGTAGGTCCTGGTAGGCGTGCAGCACCGTGTGGACGTTGATGTCGAGCGCTGTCGCGACCTCACGCGCCGAGGGCAATCGGTCGCCGGGGGACAGGCGCCCGGCCACGACCTCGGCCCGCACGGCGGACGCCACCTGGGCGAACAGCGGCTGCGCGCTGCCGGGATCGATGCGGATCAACATGTAGTTATTCTATCGCAACTAGAACAATTGTCAGAACCGGCGACCGCGAGCGAGGGGTGGATGTGACCTAACCGGCCTCCACGGATCGCGCTGCGGGACGGGTCGATCGTGGCCGAAGGGCCTCCGACCGAGGTGCTGACGGCCGATGTCGTGGATAAGGTATTCGATCTGCCGTGCCGGGTCATCGAGGATCCCGTCTCGGGGGCGCCGCTCGTCCTGCCGTGGGGTCTCAGCGGCCCAGTGGTTAACCTGGTTGATGCGTGACGCCGAGTGGGCGACACGATGACGAGGAGTGCGAGCATGCGCACGGGAAGCGGGGCGGCACCGATGGCCACCTCCAGAACCTGCTGCTCTGCCGGCTGACTGCGTGACGATTCCCGCGGGCCGGCCAGTTCCGCCTGCTCATCGAGGGAATCCCTCACTCATGGAAGTCATCTGCTCATGCATGCACTCACCGAACGTCAGATCCGTAGTTGTTTCGTCAACGCCTCCAAGGGCGAGGTGTCCAAGGCGCCGATGCCCGATCTGGACGCCGTCGTCTGGGACGAGTCGGACCTTCTCGGCTGGACCGATCCCAAAGCACCCCAGCGTGCCTATGTGATCGTGCCGACCGACGACGGTCCGGTCGGCCTGGCTCTGCGCACCCAGAGTCGCGGCAATCCGCGCCCCGCCGTGTGCGACTGGTGCCAGGACCCCAAGGCCACTGACGGTGTCGTCCTGTACGCGGCGCGCCGCGGCGGATCGCGCGGGCGCGACGGCAACACGATCGGCGCGATGATCCACGCCGATCTGTCGTGCTCACGTCACGCCCGACGCCAGCCCACGCCGGAGGAACGCGGACGCGATCCCGAGCTGTTTGTCGCGATGCGTATCGAGGGACTGCGCGAACGCGCCGCGCGGTTCGCCGAGCGCGTCCGCGACGGAGACTGATCGATCCGGAATGGGATCGACCCTCTTAGCGGGTCAGAACGATCTTGCCGAACACGTCGCCGGTCTCCATCGCGTTGAACGCATCGGCGGCCTGTTCCATCGGCAGTTCTCGATCGATCAACGGGCGCGCGCCTGTGGAGTCCAGCATCGTCAGCAGGCCGCGCAGCTCGTCGGCCGTGCCCATGGTCGAGCCGATGACCTGCAGCTGCAGGAAGAACACGCGGGTCAACTGCGCGTCGTCGGGCTGCGGGCCCGACGTGGTGCCGCAGATGACCACTCGGCCACCGGGTCGCAACGACTTGATCGAATGGTCCCAGGTCGCCCGGCCGACCGTCTCCATGACGGCGTCGACGCGCTGGGGGAGCCGAGCCCCGGGCTCGAACACCTCGTGGGCGCCCAACTCGAGAGCGCGTTGCCGCTTGGTCTCGTCGCGGCTGGTGGCGAACACCTTCACCCCGGCGGCGCGGGCAAGCGTGATGAGCGCCGTGGCCACGCCGCCGCCGGCGCCCTGGACCAGTACGGTCTCACCCGGCCTGACCTGGCCGCGGCTGAACAGCATCCGGTAGGCCGTCAGCCACGCGGTGGGCAGGCAGGCGGCCTCGGCGAACGACAGCGTCGACGGCTTGGGGATCAGGTTCTGGCGCGGCACCACGATCAGATCGGCGAAGGTGCCGTCGTGCTTCTCGCTCAGCAGTGTGCGCTTCGGATCCAATGACTCATCGCCTCGCCACGAGGGATCGCCGATGATGGCGTGGACCACGACCTCGTTGCCGTCCTCGTCGATGCCCGCGGCATCGCAACCCAGGATCATCGGCAACTGATCAGCCTTGAGGCCGACGCCACGCAGGCTCCACAGATCGTGATGATTCAGCGACGCGGCCTTGACCCGCACCGTGGCCCATCCATCGGGCGCCTGTGGCTCAGGGCGCTCGCCCACGACGAGTCCGGAGAGAGGGTCGTCGGAGGAGAACGACTCGGCGTACACCGCGAACATATGGTATTCCGTTCCGTCTAGGTGGTACTCGATTTCAATTTTTCGATCGGATGTTTGATACTAGGACTACCTAGTAGTTGATTTCGAGAGGCCTGATCGCGATGAGCGACTTCCCCGTGTACGAACTGTCCGAAGAGCACCGCGAGATCCGTCAGGCGATCCGGGCGATCAGCGAGGACAAGATCGCGCCGTATGCCGCTGACGTCGATGAGCAGGCTCGGTATCCGCAGGAAGCGCACGACGTACTGGTGGCCTCGGACTTCTACGCTCCGCACGTGCCGGCCGCCTACGGGGGTGCTGGTGCTGATGCTTTGGCGACGGTGTTGGTGATCGAGGAGATCGCCCGTGTGGACGTGTCGGCATCGCTGATCCCCGCGGTCAACAAGCTCGGTTCGCTGCCGGTGCAGATCGGCGGGAGCGAGGAGTTGAAGGCCAAATACCTGGGTGCGCTGGCGCGTGCCGAGGGCGGATTCTCCTACTGCCTGTCCGAGCCCGACGCGGGCTCCGATGCCGCCAACCAGAAGACCAAGGCGGTCAAGGACGGCGATCACTGGGTGCTCAACGGCACCAAGCGGTGGATCACCAACGCCGGTGTCTCCGAGTACTACACGGTGCTGGCCCAGACCGATCCCGAGAAGCGGAGCAAGGGCATCACGGCGTTCGTGGTGGAGAAGTCCGATGAGGGTGTTTCGTTCGGCGCGCCGGAGAAGAAGTTGGGCATCAAGGGTTCGCCGACGCGCGAGGTGTACCTGGAGAACGTGCGCATCCCCGAGGACCGCATCATCGGTCAGGTCGGCGAGGGGTTCTCGATCGCGATGAAGACGCTCGACCACACCCGCGTCACGATCGCGGCCCAGGCCGTCGGTGTCGCCCAGGGCGCGCTCGACTATGCGCTGAAGTACGTCCAGGAGCGCGAGCAGTTCGGCAAGGCGATCGCCGAGTTCCAGGGCCTGCAGTTCATGCTGGCCGACATGGGCATGAAGGTCGAGGCCGCCCGCCAGCTCACCTACGCGGCCGCGGCTCGTTCGGAGCGCGGCGACGAGGATCTGACGTTCTTCGGTGCCGCGGCCAAGGCGTTCGCCTCCGACACCGCGATGCAGGTCACGGTCGACGCCGTGCAGTTGCTCGGCGGCTACGGCTTCACCCGCGACTACCCGGTCGAGCGGATGATGCGCGACGCCAAGATCACCCAGATCTACGAAGGCACCAACCAGGTCCAACGCATCGTGATGGCCCGCCAACTGCTGGCCGGCGTCCAGTCCATCTGACCAGGCGTCAGAAGCTCGGGCGTCAGACGTTGCGACGGTAGGCGCCGCCGACCTCGAAGAACGCCTCGGTGATCTGTCCGAGCGAGCACACCCGGGCGGCGTCCATCAGAACGGCGAACACGTTCTCGTCGGACGTCGCCGCCTCCTTCAGGCGGGCCAGCGCGGCGTCGGCCTCCGACCGGTGCGTCTCACGGAACTGGGTGACCCGCTGCAGCTGTGAGGACTTCTCGTCCTCGGTGGCGCGGGCCAACTCGATCTCGACGTGCTCGTCCGTGGGGTTGGGGTCCAGGAACGTGTTGACGCCGATCAGCGGCAGCGAGCCGTCGTGCTTCTTGTGCTCGTACAGCATCGACTCGTCCTGGATGCGGCCACGCTGGTAGCCGGTCTCCATGGCACCCAGAACTCCGCCCCGCTCATTGATCGCGTCGAACTCGGCCAGGACCGCGGCCTCGACCAGATCGGTCAGCTCATCGATCACGAACGATCCCTGCAAGGGGTTCTCGTTCATGGCCAGGCCCCACTCCTTGTTGATGATCAGCTGGATCGCGAGGGCGCGGCGCACCGACTCGGTGGTGGGGGTCGTGACGGCCTCGTCGTAGGCGTTGGTGTGCAGGCTGTTGGCGTTGTCGTAGATCGCGATGAGTGCCTGCAGCGTGGTGCGGATGTCGTTGAAGTCCATCTCCTGGGCGTGCAGGGAACGGCCCGATGTCTGCACGTGGTACTTCAGCTTCTGCGAACGCTCGTTGGCGCCGTACTTCTCCTTCATCGCGACGGCCCAGATGCGGCGGGCGACGCGGCCCATGACCGAGTACTCCGGATCCATGCCGTTGGAGAAGAAGAACGACAGATTGGGCGCGAAGTCGTCGATGTCCATACCGCGCGCCAAGTACGACTCGACGTACGTGAACCCGTTGGCCAGGGTGAACGCCAGCTGACTGATGGGGTTCGCTCCGGCCTCGGCGATGTGATAGCCGGAGATCGAGACCGAGTAGAAGTTGCGCACGCCTTTATCGATGAACCACTGCTGGATGTCGCCCATCATGCGCAGGCTGAACTCGGTCGAGAACAGGCAGGTGTTCTGCCCCTGATCCTCCTTGAGGATGTCGGCCTGCACCGTCCCGCGCACGGTCTGCAGGGCTTCCTCGGCGCTGATGCCATTGGCCTTCGCCTGATCGATCGCGGTGTTCAGGAAGAACGCCAGCACCGTGGGAGCCGGACCGTTGATCGTCATCGACACGCTGGTGGTGGGGTCGAGCAGATCGAAGCCGTCGTACAGCACCTGCATGTCGTCCAGCGTCGCGACCGAGACGCCTGACGTGCCGACCTTGCCGTAGATGTCCGGGCGTTCGGCCGGATCGCGCCCGTACAGCGTCACGGAGTCGAACGCGGTGGACAGGCGGGTTGCCGGCTGGCCCTCGGACAGCAGTTTGAAGCGGCGGTTGGTGCGGAACGGGTCGCCCTCGCCGGCGAACATGCGGGCCGGGTCCTCGTTGTCGCGCTTGAACGGGAACACCCCGGCCGTGAACGGGAAGTAGCCGGGCAGGTTCTCGCGGCGGAACCAGCGCACCAGCTCGCCGTGATCGGAGAACTTGGGCAGCGAGACGCGTCGCACCTGGTTGCCCGACAACGTCGCGCGTGTCAGCTGGGTGTGAATCTCCTTGTCGCGGACCTTCACGACCTGCTCGTCGCCGGAATAGGACTCCACGACCGCCGGCCACGCATCGAGCTGCTTGCGCGTCTCCAGAGGTAGATCGGCCTCGGCGTCCTGGGCCAGTTCGGCGACCGCAGTGTCATCGGGCAGCTCGGCCGAGACCTCGGCGAACCGCTGGGCGCGGGAGGCCTTCTGGGCGAGGACATCGGTCTGCGCGTGGTAGTCGCGGACCGTCTCGGCGATCTCGGCCAGATAGCGGACGCGCGTGGGCGGCAGGATCTGCGCGATCCGGGTCGACCGCTTGCCGGCAACGGGGGCCAGCGAGCCCTCCTCGGCGTTCAGGCCCTTGTCGGTCAGGATGCCGCGCAGGTGCTGATACAGCGCCGTGACGCCGTCGTCGTTGAAGGTCGCAGCGGACGTGCCGAAGACCGGCATGTCGTCGGGGCCGGATCCGAACGCCTCGCGGTTGCGGACCAGCTGGCGGCCCACGTCGCGCATCGCGTCGGCGGCCCCACGGCGCTCGAACTTGTTGATGGCCACGGTGTCGGCGAAGTCGAGCATGTCGATCTTCTCCAGCTGCGACGCGGCGCCGAACTCCGGCGTCATGACGTACAGCGAGGTGTCGACGAACGGGATGATCGCGGCGTCGCCCTGGCCGATTCCGGGGGTCTCGATGATGATGAGGTCGTATCCGGCGGCCTTCAGCACATCGGTCACCGCGGGCAGGTACTCGGGCAGTTCGTGGGCTCCGCGCGTGGCCAGGGAGCGGAAGAAGATCCGGTCGCCGTCCAGCGAGTTCATGCGGATGCGGTCGCCGAGCAGGGCACCGCCGCCACGGCGACGAGTGGGGTCGACCGCGACCACCGCGACGCGCAGCTTGTCCTCCTGGTCGACGCGGAAGCGGCGGACCAGCTCGTCGGTCAGTGATGACTTGCCCGAGCCGCCGGTGCCGGTGACACCGAGCACCGGCACCTGCCGTGCCGCCGCGGCCTCGGTGATGCCGGGAAGGACGTGGCCGGTCTCGGCACCCGTGATGGCCCGGGCGATAGCCGCCCGGTCACCGGACACGACGGCTTCCACCGTGGCCTGCGATGCGGACCAGAGATCGGTATCGCAATCGCGGATCAGTTCGTTGATCATGGCGGCCAGGCCCATCTTCTGGCCGTCCTCGGGGGCGAAGATCCGCACGCCGCTCTTGCGCAGGCGAGCGATCTCGGCCGGCACGATGACACCGCCACCGCCGCCGAACACCTTGATGTGTCCGGCGTCGACCTCGTTCAGCCGCTGTACGAGATATTCGAAGAACTCGACGTGACCACCCTGGTAGGACGACACGGCGATGCCCTGGGCGTCCTCCTCGACCGCTGCGTCAACGACTTCCTGGACCGAGCGATTGTGCCCCAGGTGCACGACCTCGGCCCCTTGGCTCTGCAGGATGCGCCGCATGATGTTGATCGCTGCGTCGTGACCGTCGAACAGTGCCGCGGCGGTGACGAAGCGAACCGGGTGCTGGGGCTGGTGCAGATCTGACATGGGAGTCCTCACGATTTACTGGGAAGCACAATAGTAGGATAACCAACTATCGAGGGTAACCGCTACTCTGTGTGCATGTCAGCAGAGCCGCGGCTGCCTTTCGATCCGATCGAACGTGCCGGTGAACTGTGGGAAGAGCATTTCGGTGACGGTACCGCGATGCGTCTGGCCACGTCGGTCATGCGCGTGCAGCAGTTGATGCTCGCGTCGTTGGATGCGGCGCTCAAACCGTTCGGCCTGACCTTCGCGCGCTATGAGGTGCTGGTGCTGTTGACGTTCAGTCGATCGGGCCCGTTGCCATTGAGCAAGATCGGCGAACGGCTCATGGTGCACCCCACGTCGATCACCAATGCGATCGACCGGCTCGAGGACCAGGGGCTGGTCGAGCGGCTCCCCGACCCCAACGACCGCCGCCGCACATTCGCCGCCTTGACCCGCGAGGGCAAGCGCATCGTCACCAGCGCCACCCACGCGCTGACCGAGATCGACTTCGCGGTCAACGGATTGGACCCGGGCGATCAGGAGAAGGCGTACGAACTCCTGCGCTCTCTCCGCAGCGCCGCCGGGGACTTCACCTGACTCACGCGTCGATGGGTTCGACCAGCGACGGGCCGTACCAGGTGAGGGCTCGGCCGTTGACCAGTTTGGTCGGAGTGTGGCTGAACGCCTCCGGGCCGTCGTCGGCCGTGAACACATAAGGCTCGTCGGGCAGCAGCACCACATCGGCGCCTATGGCATCCAGATCAGCGAGCTCGACGTGCGGATAGCGATCGGGGGAGTCGGCATAGACATTCGCGATCCCGAGCCGGCGCAGCAGATCGCCGGTGAACGTATCGGATCCGACCACCATCCACGGATCGCGCCAGATCGCCACTGCGGCTGACCTGGTCACGGGCGGTAATGGGCCGCACCATTGCTCGCGCGCTGTCGTGAGCCACGCGGGGCGGTCCCAACCCAAGGCGTCCAGCAGGCGTTCGATCGAGGTCACCGCATCGGGCACGGTACGGATATCGGTGACGTAGACGGTCACGCCGGCATCGCGGAGGCGTTGCACGTCCAGCTCGCGGTTCTCCTCCTTGTTCGCGACGACGACGTCCGGTTCGAGTGCGAGAATCGCCTGACGATCCGGGTTCTTGGTGCCCCGTACCCGCGTGACCTCCAGATCATGCGGATGGGTGCACCAGTCGGTTGCGCCGACCACGGCCGCGCGGTCGACCGAGACGAGTGCCTCGGTCAGTGACGGCACGAGTGAGACGACGCACCGGGCCGGGGTCGGTCCCGCATATGGATGGCCGAGGTCGTCGGTGGTCACACGGCCAACCGTAACTAGCCGAGTTTCTGCAACTCGGCGCCCATGTGCTCGATGACGACCTGCAGGCCCTTGAGCGGCCTGACCATGACCGTGAACGAGTCGATCCGGTTGTCGGCGTTCCAGCCGATCATGTCGACACCGTGCACCTGCTTGCCGTCCAGCTCGGTGGTGAACTCCAGGACGGCGGAGTTCTCGCCGTGCCAGGTGCGGTGATATCGCAGTCTGGGGCCGAGGACCTGGATCGCGGCGGTCAGATACGCGATCGTGATCGCCTGGCCCTCTTGGGGCGTGTGGACGGCAGGCGAGCAGAACACGGCGTCGTCGGCGATCAGATCGGCCAGCCCGGCCGGATCGCGATCCGCGGCGATGCGGTGCCAGGCGGCGAGGGCGGGTGCGTCGGTGGTCATGCGTCACTCCGGAGGTTCGGTGGATGTGGCCTGCTTCACGTTGATCGTGACACGCGCCTATGGTTATATGCAACTAGTTGCACTGCACCGAGGAGCATAGTCATGACACTGCCCGATATTCTTCGCCGCCAGTTGACGATCCCCGTCGTCGGATCGCCGCTGTTCATCGTGTCCGGGCCCGATCTGGTCATCGCCCAGTGTCAGGCGGGCGTCATCGGTTCGTTCCCATCGCTCAACGCTCGGCCCGCGCCGGTGTTCCGCGAGTGGCTGACGCGTATCGAGGAAGAGCTGGCTGCCCATGATGCGGCTCATCCAGATCGCCCGTCGGCTCCGTTCGCGGTCAACCAGATCGTGCACAAGTCGAACGACCGGCTCGAGGAGGACCTGCAGGCCTGCGTCGACTTCAAGGTGCCGATCGTCATCACGTCGCTCGGCGCGAGGGAGGACGTCAACGAGGCGATCCACTCCTATGGCGGCATCGTGTTGCACGACGTCATCAACGACCGGTTCGCGCACAAGGCGATCGAGAAGGGCGCCGACGGTCTGATCGCGGTGGCCGCGGGCGCCGGTGGTCATGCCGGAACGCAGTCTCCGTTCGCTTTGCTGCGTGAGATCCGCCAGTGGTTCGACGGGCCGCTCCTGCTGTCGGGCGCGATCTCGCACGGCGCCTCGATCTTGGCCGCCCAGGTCGCGGGTGCGGACCTGGCCTACGTCGGATCGGCGTTCATCTCGACCGACGAGGCCAATGCGGTCGACGGCTACAAGGACCTGCTGGTCCAGAGCGGGGCCGCCGACATCGTCTACAGCAATCTGTTCACGGGGATTCACGGCAACTATCTGCGCGGCAGCATCGAGGCGGCCGGTATGAACCCCGACGCGCTGCCCGAATCGGATCCGTCCGCGATGGACTTCGGATCGGGCGGCAATACCGATGCCAAGGCGTGGAAGGACATCTGGGGTGCCGGTCAGGGCGTCGGCAGTCTGAGTCGTCGCCAGCCGGTCGCCGATCTGGTCGAGCAACTGCGTGCCGAGTACGTCGAGGCGCTGCGCACGCCGGTCTGGACCGGGCGCGAGTCGGTGCCTGTCGCCGTACGTTGACGGCTCCGGCGCGCCGCCCACTCTCACCGATCGTCGCTCGGTAGCGTCCGAGGCATGGACGCGATGGAGTGTGACAACTGCGGGGCGACGATGCGCTGGGAGACGTCGCATTCGCGGTGTGATCGGTGCGGTCATATCCGCCCGTGCTGCGAGGGTGCGCCCGTGACGGCGTCGTGCATCGTTCCGCCGGTGGCTACTGCGCAGTAGATTTGCGCGTGACCTGCGCCACGTCGGGGCGTTGTACCTGACGTGATCGAACTCCTGGCACTCATGATCGGTTCTGCCGTCGTCGTGGCGAGCGTCGGCGCCGCCGCGATTGTGTTGATGAACACGCGGCACCGCCACGCCGACGACCGGACGGCCTGAGCCGTGGCCGTGCAGCGACGAACCTTCCTCAAAGGCGGCCTGCTCGGCGCTGGAGCAATGGTCGGCGGCCAGGTGCTGGGTCCACTCGCCGCGCACGCGGTTGCTCCCGCCCGGGTCGCGGTTCGCATGGCCACGAACACCGTGCTGGGCACGTTGGTTCCCGGCGATCCTGATCAGAACGGCTTCCGTCGGCTGGTCGCCGGTCCGGCCGAACCTCACATCGTGCGCACGGGCCTCGGCATCGAAGCGGATGCCGGCCGCGCCAGCACCCGCAAGCACGTCGTCTCGTTCGCGCAGTTCAGCGACATCCACGTGATGGACCATCAGTCGCCGGCGCGACTCGAGGCGTTCGACGGTGTCATCGGTGCTGAGGCGCTGACGTCATCGGCCTACCGGCCGCACGAGATGCTCACGGCGCACGTCGCGGAGTCGATGGTGCAGGCCATCAACGACCTCAAGGTCGGACCGGCGCTCGGCGAGCCGTTGCAGTTCCTGATCGAGACCGGCGACAACTCCGACAACTGCCAGCAGAACGAGATCCGCTGGAATATCGACATCCTCGACGGTGGACCCATCACGCCCGACAGCGGCAGCCGGTCCAAGTACGAGGGCGTCATGGACAACAACGTGTTGGCGTACGACCATGCGTACTGGCATCCCGAGGCGCCACCGGCCGGCAAACACGACGACGTCTACAAGACGCAGCACGGCTTCCCGACCGTACCAGGGCTGCTTGACAAGGCTCGGGAGCCCTTCGTGGCGCAGGGCGTCGATCTGCCCTGGTACACCGTGTTCGGCAATCACGACGTGTTGTGGCAGGGCACGTTCCCAGCGAACACGCTGCAGATCAACCTGCTGGCCACCGGCGCGGTGAAGCTGGCGTCCCTGCCGGCGAACCTCTCGCAGGATGTCATCGCGGCAGCCGTCCAATCGGGCGACCCCCTCCGCGTCCTCGATCTGGTGACCCTAGGCGCTGCCCGTCTTGTCACAGCCGATCCGGCGCGTCGCCACCTGAGTGAGCGTGAGGTGGTTGAGGCCTACTTCAACACCACCGGCACCCCGGTGGGTCACGGCTTCACCGAGGAGAACCGCACCAAGGGCACCACGTACTACACCTTCGACGTCGGGCCCGTCCGCATGCTGGTGTTCAACTCCTGCAATCCCAACGGTTACTCCGATGGTTCGATCGACCACAAGCAGTTCGACTGGATCAAGAAGACGATCGACGAGACCACCGACAAGGCGGTCATCCTGTTCAGCCACCACACGTCGGACACGATGAGCAATCCGATCCCGTTGACGGGTCTGGACCCCGAGCTGCTCCGGGTACTGGGGCCGAAGCTCGTCGAGTACCTGCTGACCAAGCCGCAGGTCATCGCGTGGGTCAACGGCCACACGCACAAGAATCAGATCTTCGAGCATGTGCGCGGCGACGGCACAGGTGGCTTCTGGGAGATCAACACCGCATCGCACGTGGACTTCCCGCAGCAGGCTCGCATCATCGAGGTCGCCGACAACGACGATGGCACGTGGTCGATCTTCACCACCGTCATCGACCACGCGGCTCCCGCGGTCTGGGACGGGTCGCTGGACGATCCGCTGGCGCTGGCTTCGCTGTCGCGCGAGTTGGGCATCAACGATCCGCAGAACGACATCGACGCGCATCGCGGTGTCGTCGAGGCGCGCAACACCGAATTGCTGGTGCAGGCGCCGCCGCTGGCCACCACGCCAGGTGATGACGAGAACGAGGACGACGAGAGCCCGGTCGAGGAGCCCCCGGCCAAGGCGGCCAACCCGATCCAGACCCTGCTGTCCTCGATCCTGTCCCTGCTCGGCCTCAAGATCTGATCGGCCGGTCGGCCCGAGTTCAAGCATGCAGGCCCCTATGGCGACCCTGCATGCGTGAACTCGGTACGAAGTCGTCACAAGACCCCGTTTTCCACAGGTATCGGAATCCGGCCCTTCACAGGCAGGGCGATTTCCGGCAGGATGCCGGGCACAACCAATCTCGGGAATGAGGCCATCGGGGGATGGACCAACTGGCTCCGGCATTCGCCGACCGTGTGCGCGATCTGGTGCGCGAACGGCGTATAGATCCGCGCACCGACACCGACGCCGTGCGGCGTGCCGCGCTCGAGGTCATCGCCGAGCACGATCGGCACAGCCTCACCGGTGCCGTTCGTCCTGTCGATCAGCCTGAGCAGGTGGTCGGCCGCATCCTGGCCGATGTCTCCGGGTTCGGACCGCTCCAACCGTTCCTCGACGATTCTGCCGTTGAGGAGATCTGGATCAACCAGCCCGATCGCGTGTTCGTGGCCAGAGAAGGCCGCTCGGAACTGACATCCATCATGCTGACCGCTGATCAGGTCCGCGAACTGGTCGAACGCATGCTGTCCTCGTCGGGTCGCCGACTGGACATCAGCCAGCCGTTCGTCGACGCCATGCTGCCCGGCGGCCACCGACTCCACGTCGTCCTGGACGGCATCACGCGCGGCTTCTCGGCCGTCAACATCCGCAAGTTCGTCGCCAAGGCACATCGCCTCGACGATCTGATCGCCCTGGGTACCGCCGATCGCGCTGTCGTGGACTTCTTGGACGCCAGCGTCCGGGCCGGACTGAATCTAGTGGTCAGCGGAGGAACTCAGGCCGGAAAGACCACACTGCTCAACTGCTTGACGGCGTCGATCCCGGGGAGCCAACGGCTGATCTCGGTCGAGGAAGTGTTCGAGTTGCAGTGTGGCCACCCCGACTGGGTCGCGATGCAGACGCGGCAGGCGGGGCTGGAGGCCACCGGTGAGATCGACCTGCGCTCGCTGATCCGTGAAGCGTTGCGCATGCGTCCCTCGCGGATCGTGGTCGGCGAGGTGCGGTCGGCCGAATGTCTCGACCTGCTCCTGGCGCTGAACGCCGGATTGCCGGGCATGGCCTCGATTCACGCCAACTCGGCCCGGCACGCGCTCGTCAAGATGTGCACGTTGCCGCTGTTGGCAGGCGAGAACATCGGATCGCGATTCGTCACCCCGACCGTGGCGTCGTCGGTCGATCTGGTCGTGCACACCGGTCTCGATGCCACGGGCCGTCGGGCGATCCGCGAGGTCGTCGCGGTCACCGGCCGGGTGGAGAACGACGTCATCGAGTGCGAGCCGGTCTTCGAACGCGTGGATGAACGGTGGGTTCGTCAGCACGGGCGTCCGGCACGGGCCGATGCCTTCCGCAACGTCGGGATCGACCTCGACGCCGTGCTACGAGGAGCCGATCCGTGGGCGCTCTGATCGGCTTCGTGATCGGACTCGGCCTGGTCCTGATCGCCTGGGCACTGGTCGAACCCGGATGGCGTCCTGCTGTCAGGAGCCGCAAGCGTCAGGACCCGATCCAGGACCTGTTGACCGCCGCCGGCGTGACCGGCGTATCGTCCTGGCAGTTCATCGCGCTGTGCACGACGTGTTTCGTGATCGGGTTCGTCGTCATGGCTGGAATCTCGGGTGTTGCCGTCGTGGCGCTCGTCTTTGCGGCGATGGCCGGTGGCTTGCCGGTCGCCGTCCTGCGCGGCCGCGCCGCGCGCCGCCGTCGAGAGCATGCTGCCCTGTGGCCCGACGCGGTCGACAACCTGACGTCGGCCGTGCGCGCCGGGCTGTCGTTGCCGGACGCCTTGATCCAGCTGGGTGAACGCGGACCGGTCGGCCTGCGTGAACCCTTCGTCAGATTCGGTGCCGACTACCAGTCGTCGGGCCGCTTCGATCAGTCCTTGGATCTGCTCAAGGAGAGGTTGGCCGATCCTACCGGCGACCGTGTCGTCGAGGCGCTGCGTATCGCGCGTGAGGTCGGTGGCGGTGACCTCGGACGCGTACTGCGCTCGTTGAGCGGCTTCCTCCGCGAGGACCAGCGCACGCGCGGCGAGGTCGAGTCGCGTCAATCCTGGACCGTCACCGGAGCTCGGCTCGCGGCCGGCGCGCCGTGGGTCGTGCTGCTCCTGATGAGTCTCCAGGGCGGCGACGTCATCGACCGGTTCGCCACGCCCACAGGGGTGATGATCCTGGTCGGCGGCGCGGCCAGTTGTGTCCTGGCGTACTGGCTCATGATGGTGATCGGCCGACTGCCCGACGAGCGCAGGATCCTGGCATGAGTGGCTTGGATGGCACCGGCGCGCTGATGGGATTCAGCGTCGCGGCCGGTGTGTGGGCCATCGCGTCAGGCTGGCAGCGCACCCGCCGTCCATCGGTGGCGCAACGTGTCGTTCCCTATGTGCGTGACGTCCAGCCGTATGTGACGGTCCCCGGGCGTGGCCGAGGTGTGGTGGCTGCGGTCTTCGGCCCATCAGTTCGCCGCGCCGGTGGCGCGGTCGGCGAGCGGGTCGGCAGCGCTTCCAGCGTCGAGTCGCGGCTCGACCGCTTGGGTGTCACCACCAGCGTCGATGAGTTCCGGTTGCGGCAGGCGGCGTGGGCCACGGGCGGACTCCTGGTGATGCTGGCTGTCTCGGCCCTGCTGTGGTCGACACGACAGACGCCGGCACCGGTTCTGCTGGCGCTGTGTGGATTCGGATTCGTCGCGGGGGTCATGGCGTGCGACCAGCGGCTCGGCAGTGCGGTGGCCAAGCGCGAGGCCGCGATGGAGGCCGAACTGCCGATCGTGGCCGAACTGCTGGCGCTGGCGGTCGCTGCCGGTGAGAGCCCCGTCGTGGGACTGGAGCGCATCGTCGCGCGCAGTCACGGAGCGCTGGCCGATGAGTTGGGACGTGTGCTGGGGCAGATCCGCACCGGCACGCCCATGTCATCGGCGTTCGACGAGTTGTCGCGGCGCACCGGGGTCGACAGTGTGGCCCGATTCGCCGATGGGCTCGCGGTGGCCATCGACCGCGGCACGCCACTGGTCGACGTCCTGCACGCACAAGCCGCCGACGTACGTGAGTCAGCGCGCCGCCGGCTCATGGAGCTCGGTGGCCGCAAGGAAGTCGCCATGATGATCCCGGTCGTGTTCCTGGTCTTGCCGGTGACTGTGATTTTTGCCTTCTACCCAGGCCTGGTGGGCCTGCATCTGACATCTGGGGGATGACATGACCGATCGGGGGATCGAGATGAAAGTGGTTCGGCGTTGGATCGGGAGGACCGGGCGCAACGATGAACGCGGCGATGTACCGGGGTGGGTCATGATCACCGTGATGTCGGCGGGGCTGGTCGCCATCATCGCCGCGGCGGCAGGTCCACAACTGCGGTCGATGCTGACTCAGGCGTTGTCGGCCGTCGGCGGCTGACGGTGCGCGAGCGGGGAGCCGCGGTCGCCGAGTACGTCTTGGTGATGATGTTGCTCGTGCCGCTGGTGCTCGGCATCGTCCAGGTCGGACTCGTGCTCCACGTGCGCAACACGGCCGCTGCAGCCGCCTCCGAGGGTGCCCGGGCGGCGGCGCCGCTCGATGCTTCGCTCGCGGACGCCACAACGCGGGCACAGCAGATGCTCCGCGACTCGCTGGACGATCGGTACGCCGACGGGGTGGCGGCGTCATACGTCAGTTCGGACGGCGTCGGCACCGTCGAGGTCGTGGTTCGCGGAAAGGTGCCCGCGCTCGGGATGTTCGGGCCCTCCGTAGGCTTCACGGTCCGTGGTCACGCGGTACGCGAGGTCGAACCGTGATCGGCGAACGAGGAACTGCGACCATCGAGTTCGTCTGGTTGTCGATCCTCTTGCTCGTTCCGGTCGTCTATCTGCTGGTTGCGGTCTTCGAGGTGCAACGGGCGGCTTATGGCACGTCCGCTGCCAGCCGATCGGCGGCACGCGCGTTCCTGCAGTCGCCGGACCCGAGCACGGCCGAACGCCGTGCCACGGCGGCCGCGGAGCTCGCGATGCGCGATCAGGGTGTCGAGGTGACTCGCATCCGCATCGTTTGTCTGCCGACAGCCACCGACTGTCTCCAGCCGGGATCGTCGGTCCGCGTCTTCGTCGAGGCGCGCCGTCGACTCCCGCTCACGCCGACCGTGTTGGGAGACGACCTGGGCAGCGTCACGGTCGACAGCACCCACACCCAGCCCTATGGCACCTATCGGGAGCCACGTTGAGGCAGAGCGAACGCGGACAGATCACGGTCATGACGATCGGGTTCTTCCTCGTCATTGCGTTGCTGGGCGTCGTCGTGGTCGATGCGTCGCATGTCTTCCTGGAACGACGCGAACTGGACAATCTGGCCGACGGTGCGGCTTTGGTGGCCGCAGATGCCTTGGACGAGGACGCCTTCTACACGACCGGCGCGGTGGTTGCCGACTCGCGCTCGGTGCGTCGCCGTGTCGCTCAGTACGTGACGGGCTCGGGATCTCGGGTCGTCGCTGTGCGGATGACCGGTGATCACATCACGGTCCGGCTCGAACGCACGATGGACCTGGCCCTCACCCCACCCGGTTTCCCGGCCCAGGCCACCATCGCGAGCGAGGCGAGCTCCCAACTGCGATCAGGCGGCTGAGTTCCCGCTGGGCGTGAGGTGTCCCCACGCCCAGCGGGGAATCGATCTCAGTCGTCGTCGGAGCCGAGGATGGCGTCGTGGGCGAGTCCGGCGATGGCGGCGCCGACGATGGGGGCGACGATGAAGACCCACACCTGACTCAGCGCGTCACCGCCGGCGAACCAGCCGACGCCCAACGAACGCGCCGGATTGACCGACGTGTTGCTGATCGGGATGCAGATCAGGTGGATCAACGTCAGCCCGAGGCCGATGGTCAAACCGTCGAATCCGACGGCGGCGCGCTTGGCCGATACGCCGAGGATGATGATCAGGAACACGGCGGTCAGCAGCGCCTCGGCCAACAGGACCGAGCCGAGTGAGAACCCGCCGGGCGACCGATCGCCGTACCCGTTGGTGGCGAATCCGGAATCCTTCGCGGAGAAGCCGTCGACACCGTTGGCGATGACGAACAGCACCAATCCGGCCAGACTGGCGCCGATGACCTGGACGACCACGTAGCCCGGCACGTCCTTCCAGCTGAACCGCCGCGCGACCGCGAGGCCGACCGTGACGGCGGGGTTGAAGTGACCACCGGAGACGGGACCGAATGCGTAGGCGCCGGTCAGAACGGTCAGACCGAACGCCAGCGCAACACCCAGGTACCCGACATTGTCACCTGCGAAGATCGCGGTGCCACAGCCACCGAACACGAGCCAGAACGTACCGAGCGCCTCAGCGCCCCACTTCTGGGCCTGTGTCGGGGAAGAGATGAGTGTGTTCATGCCTTGACAGTAGAGGTTGTGACACATGTCACGTGGGATCCGAACGGCGGTCATTTGCATCGTGTCGCCGCCCTGCGGTGCCGCGATGCTGGCGCGTGAACCCCTGCGCCAGCCCTGTAATCTCGACAGGTGGCCACCGACTTCCCCGAGCAGATCAAGTCCCTCGACACGACCCTGACGTCGATCGAGAAGGTGCTCGATCTGCCCGCGATCAACGCCGAGATCGACCAGTTGCAGGAGCAGGTCGGTGCTCCCGACCTGTGGGACGACCAGGCCAATGCCCAGCGTGTCACGGGCCGGCTGTCGGCGCTGCAGGCCGAGGTGGAACGCGTCAGCGGACTGCGCGGTCGCCTTGAGGACCTCGAGGTGCTGGTCGAGCTGGCGCAGGAGGAGGGCGACGCCGACTCCATGGCCGAGGCCGAGGCGGAGCTCGGTCGCCTGCATGCGGCCATCGAGTCGCTGGAGGTCCGCACCCTGCTGTCGGGCGAGTACGACGAACGCGATGCCATCGTGACGATTCGCTCGGGTGCCGGCGGCGACGACGCCACCGACTTCGCCGAGATGCTGCAGCGCATGTACCAGCGCTGGGCCGAGCGCCACAAGTACGCGTTCGAGGTCTACGAGACCTCCTACGCCGAGGGCGCGGGCATCAAGTCGGTCACGTTCGCGGTCAAGGCCCCGTACGCGTACGGCACGCTGTCGGTCGAGTCCGGCACGCATCGTCTGGTGCGCATCTCGCCGTTCGACAACCAGGGCCGCCGCCAGACGTCCTTCGCGGCTGTCGAGGTCGTGCCGGTGCTGGAGCAGACCGACGAGATCGACATCCCAGACGAAGAGGTCCGCGTCGACGTCTACCGGTCCAGCGGGCCCGGCGGGCAGAGCGTCAACACCACCGACTCGGCGGTGCGGCTGACCCACATCCCCACCGGTACCGTCGTCAGCTGCCAGAACGAGAAGAGCCAGTTGCAGAACAAGGCCAGCGCGATGGTGATCCTCAAGGCCAAGCTGCTGGCGCTGAAGAAGGCCGAGGAGCGGGCACAGCTGGACGAGCTGCGCGGTGACGTGCAGGCGTCATGGGGCGACCAGATGCGCAACTACGTGCTCAACCCGTACCAGCTGGTCAAGGACCTGCGCACAGAGTACGAGACCGGCAACACGCAGTCGGTGCTCGACGGTGAGATCGACGACTTCATCGAGGCCGGCATCCGCTGGCGCCGCAACAGCGAGAACAACTGACCCTTCGGCTCAGTGAGCCGCCAGACGTAACATTTCGGCGCCCTGCGTCGTCGTAGGGGTATGAACACGACAACTCGACGAACCATTCTGGGCGTGACGGCGGTGATCGGCCTGTACGTCGGCGTGTGGGCCGTTGCCTTCCCGCAGACGTTCTACGACTCGTTCCCCGGTCTGGGGCTGATCTGGATCTCGGTCGACGGCCCCTACAACGAACACCTGATCCGCGACGTCGGGGCTTTGTACGTCGCGCTGGCGGCTGCCAGCATCGTCGCCGCGGCCAGTCATCGGGTCGAGGGAGGGCGCGCCGTGGGTGTCGCCTGGTTGGTGTTCTCGATCCCGCACCTGACGTACCACCTGGCTCACCTGGATGGCTTCGCCCTCGGCGAGTCGATCCTGCTGATCGTCTCCTTGAGCCTGACCGTCGTGCTGGCGGTTCCCTTGATCGCCCCGGCACGCCACCACGAAAGGACAGCATCATGAAGATCGCGGTCGCCGGAGGAACCGGCATGGTCGGACATCACGTCGTCGAGGTCGCTCGAGAGCAGGGGCACGAGGCCGTCGTGCTGTCACGTTCGACGGGTGTCGACCTGCTCGCCGGCGCCGGTATTGCCGAAGCTCTGGCCGGTGTCGACGCGGTCGTCGACGTCGCATCGGTCCAGACCCAGAACGCCGACGAGTCTCGGGAGTTCTTCGGCGCGGTGACCCGGCACCTGCTCGCAGCCGAGCAGGAGGCCGGCGTCGGGCATCACGTGGCGTTGTCGATCGTCGGCATCGACCTGGCGCCGGGCGGCTATTACGCCGGAAAAGTGCTGCAGGAGGAGCTGGTCGCCGGTGGCGACGTGCCGTGGACCGTGCTGCGCGCGACGCAGTTCCACGAGTTCGCCAGTCAGATCCACGGCGCTGTGTCGGTCGGGCCGCTGGTCCTCGTGCCCGTGATGCGCAGCGAGCCGGTCGCGGCTCGCGAGGTCGCCGAACGGCTGGTCGAGCTCGCGACCGGGAAGCCTGCGGGTCGCGTGGCCGACCTGGGCGGACCGCAGGAGCATCGCATGGCCGACATGGTCCGCGCGTACGCCAAGCGGATCGGCGATCGTCGGCGTGTGCTGCAGGTGCCGTTGCCGGGAGCCTTGGGCAAGGGCATGCGCAACGGCTCGCTGATCACACGTTCCGGTGCCGACCACGGGACGACGACGTTCGACGCATGGCTCGCCACCGTCGACGTCCCCGAGGCACGATGAGACGGTGACCGCCGACCAGGACCCCAGTCTCGGCCCCAGCCTCAGCCCCAGTCTCAGCATGGCCCTCGACGAGCGCGACCGGCTGCTGCGCACGGCGTTCCGTCTGATGGGCACGACCGCCGAGGCCGAGGATGCGGTGCAGGAGGCGTACGCCCGCTGGTACCGCCTCTCGGACGACGAGCAGACCCAGATTCGGCATCCGGGTGCCTGGCTGACGACCGTGGTCAGCCGGATCTGCCTGGACCAGCTCGGGTCTGCGCGGGCCCGGCGTGAGCAGTACGTCGGACCGTGGCTGCCCGAACCGCGCCCCGATGCCGGCGCCGTGGTTGACCCTGCCGACCGGGCGACCCTCGACGACGAGGTGACCTCGGCGGTCATGGTGGTGCTGGAGTCACTCACCCCCGCCGAACGGGTGGCCTTCGTGCTGCACGACGTGTTCGGACTGCCATTCGACGAGATAGCCACGGTGGTCGGACGGACGCCACAGGCGTGCCGCAAGCTCGCGTCGGCCGCCCGGTCGGACATCAGGGAACGTCGGGTGCGGCAGGCGAACCCCTCCGATCACGACCGCGTGGTGCGTGGGTTCCTCGCAGCCTGTGCGACAGGAGACATCGCCCAACTGGTGCCCCTGCTCGACCCGAATGTCACCTTGCGCTCCGATGGCGGCGGGATCGTGCGGGCAGCCCGCAATCCGGTGCACGGTGCCGACCGCGTGGCACGGTTCCTGCTCGGGCTGGTCGCGAAGGACCCGAGCCTGGGTGCCGAACCGACCGTGATCGAAGGCCGCACGGGCGTGGTGATCCGGCGCGGTGAGCACGTGGCGGCTGTCGTGACCTTCGGCATCTCAGCTGCCATCGACGACGTCTGGATCGTCGTCAACCCGCACAAGCTCACCGCATGGCGGAACCTCTAACGGCCGCTCGCCTTGCGCGCCGCTGATTCGACCCGTTCGTAGTGGGCCTGCCAGTCCTGGCCCTCGGGTATATTGGTCGCGTCAGGCCGCATGCCGGCAGCGCCGTCGATCAACTCGCGCACGATGTCGGCGTGACCGACGTGCCGCTGAGTCTCGGCGATCACGTGTGTCAGCACCTGCCCTAAGGTGACGTTCCCGCGTTCTCCGGGCCACCACGGCACCCGGCCCGGCGCGTCGATCGGCAACTCCGCGATGGTGGCGTCGCTGTGTGCCCACGCCCGCTCCCACAGCCCGAGCACGTCCTCGCGTGATTCGTCGGCCGGACACCACATGTCGACCAGTAGATCGTCCTGCTCGTACATCCACAGGACCTCGTCGAACGGTCGGTCGAAGACGTGGCCGAAGTAGCCCGACGTCGTGGCCGCGACGTGCTTCATCAGGCCCAGCAGATTGGTTCCGGTGGGCACCAGGGGCCGCCGCACGTCGTAATCGTCGAGATCGTCCAACTTCCACAGCAACGCATCGCGTCCCTGGTGCAGGTAGCGGACCAGGTGCTGCTTCATGTCTGCCATGTCCTGACACTGTCACGCGGCGCCGACATCGTCGAGCCGACCCGATCGCGTTGGTATTGCGCGTGGCCTCCGCAGGATCTGGGTCCGATCTGCCTAGACTCGGCCGAGTGATTCGATTCGACAAGGTCACCAAGACCTACCCGGGTCAGAAGCGCGCAGCCCTCGACGCCGTTGATCTGGAGATCGAGAAGGGCGAGTTCGTCTTCCTCGTCGGTGCCTCCGGCTCGGGCAAGTCCACGTTCCTGCGACTGATCCTGCGCGAGGCCCGCCCCACCACCGGACGCGTGTTCGTGGCCGGCAAGGAGATCAACAAGCTGTCGAGCTGGAAGGTGCCGAAGTTGCGCCGTCAGGTCGGCACGGTCTTCCAGGATTTCCGGCTACTGCCCAACAAGACCGTCAGCGAGAACGTGGCGTTCGCCCTGCAGGTCATCGGCAAACCGCGCACGGAGATCGACCGGCTCGTGCCCGAGACGCTCGAACTGGTCGGGCTGGACGGCAAGGGCCACCGCATGCCCGATGAGTTGTCCGGCGGTGAGCAGCAGCGTGTCGCGGTCGCCCGCGCCTTCGTGAATCGGCCCATGATCCTGATCGCGGACGAGCCCACCGGCAACCTCGACCCGGCCACCAGCGTCGGCATCATGAAGCTGCTGGACCGCATCAACCGCACCGACACCACCGTCGTGATGGCCACCCACGACTCCTCGATCGTCGACCAGATGCGCAAGCGCGTCATCGAGCTCGACGGCGGACGCGTCGTCCGCGACGAGGCCCGTGGCATCTACGGCTACCAGAACTAGGAGGCAGGCGTGCTGACGTCACTGCGCGAGCTCCTGCAGAGCATGACGCGCAACAAGTCGATGACCATCTCGTTGGTCGTCACGATGAGTGTGTCGCTGCTGCTGGCCTCGCTGGGTCTGTTGATGCAGATGCAGGCCAACCGCACCGAGCAGTACTACGGCGACCGGCTGCAACTGCAGGTCAACCTGTGCACCAAGAACTCTCCGGCCGAGACCTGCGTGGGCGGGGCCGCCGACGACACGCAGAAGGAAGCGGTCAAAGAGGCCCTGAGCACCAATTCAGAGGTCAAGACGTTCGAGACACGGTCGCCGGCCGACCAGTACGAGACCGCGCGGGTGCGTCTGGAGCAGTCCGAGACCGGACGCAAGCAGTTGCAGACCATCGGGCCGGACTCGTTCCCCGAGTCGTACCTGGTCACGCTGAAGAACCCCGACGACTACGACAGCATCAAGAGCCAGTTGTCCGGGATGGACGGCGTCGGCGGCGTGACGTCATTCCGCGAACTGCTGGGACCGCTGTTCGAGTTCCTGGAGAAGATGCAGTACGCAGCGCTCGGTACTGCCCTGTTGTTGGTGTTCGCGGCGATCCTTCAGGTCTCCAACACGATCCGCATGGCCGCCTACGCGCGGCGTCGTGAGATCGGCATCATGCGCCTGGTGGGTGCGTCGTCCTGGCACATCCAGCTGCCGTTCGTGCTCGAGTCGCTGATCGCGGCGTTGTTGTCGGCGGCCCTGGCGGCGGCAGGGATGGCGCTGTTCATGGGCTTCGTCGTCTATGGCTATCTGAAGTCGTCGCTGGGCCAGGTCACCACGTGGGTGCGCTGGAACGAGGCGTTCGTCGTCATGGGCGTCACCACGGTGCTGGCACTGCTGCTCGCGCTCGTCCCGACCCTCGTGATGACCCGCAAGTACCTCGACGTCTGAGAGTGAGTCTCGACGCGCGCGGTATGAGCCTCCTGACAATGTGACTGGAGTGACGTAAGGTACAGAACTGAACCTTCTCGCCTCCACCGAACGGGGCGACTTCCCCGGGGGTTGTTGTGAACTTGAACCGCATGCGGACCGCCGCGTTGACGCTGCTGGCTGCCCTGGCGCTGCTGATCGGCCTGACGGCTCCTTCTGTTGCTGACGACAAGAGCGATCTCAACAAGAAGAAGAGCGACCTCAACGGCAAGATCAAGGACGCCAAAGAAGACGCCGACCACTCGTCCAAGCAGCTGCAGAAGGCGCAGTCGGCGCTCACGTCCGCCAAGGCCGCGCTCGCCGCCGCCGAAGCAGAACTGGGCAAGACGCGTGGCCAGTTGGCCGTCGCGAAGGCCAAGGACGCCGAGATGCAGACGCGTCTGGAGGAGGCGCAGGCCGCTCTGAAGACTGCCGTCGCGCAACTGGACCAGGGTGAGGCCGACCTCAAGGACGCCGAGGAGGCCGTGGCTGAGTTCACGGTCCAGTCGATTCAGGACGGCGACAGCGGTATGCGGGCGTTCAATCAGCTGCTCGGAGGCGCCTCCCCGGAAGACTTCACCGAGCAGATGCTGCTCAATGGCGCGGTCAGCGAGGAGCAGGTCGCCAAGATGCAGTCGCTCGATGCATCGCGTCTGATCCTCAAGCTCAAGCGCGACGAGGTCCGTGATCTGCGTGATCAGGTCAAGCAGGCGCGCGCCGAAGCAGCCGCGAACCTGGAGCATCAGAAGGTTCTTGAGGCGCAGGCGGTCGCGCAGAAGGCCGAGGTCGGTGACCTGGTGGCCGCCCGAACCGATGCGCAGAAGGCCGCGAACAAGGCGCTGCAGGCCGATCTGGCGCAGTTGAGGCAACTCGAGAACGACCGTGCCCGCGTCCAGTCGCAGTTGGAGGCCCTGGCCCGCAAGGATCTGGAGTCCGGCGGCGCAGGCGTGGGTGGCGACGGTGGCGGAACGCTGTCCTACCCAGTGCGCGGGCCCATCACGTCGCCCTACGGCTATCGTCGCCACCCGATCACTCACGTCTACAAACTGCACGACGGCACCGACTTCGGCGTTGCGTGTGGCACGCCGGTCAGAGCCGCGGCGTCGGGCACGATCATCCAGCAGTACTACAACGGCGGCTACGGCAACCGTGTGATCCTGAACAACGGTGTGATGCGCGGCAAGAGCGTCGTCACGACGTACAACCACCTGTCGCGGTTCATCTACGGGGTCGGCACCAAGGTCAAGCGTGGACAGGTCATCGCCTACTCCGGCACGACGGGCTACTCGACCGGCTGCCACCTGCACTTCATGGTGCTGGTCAACGGTTCGACCACCAACCCGATGGGCTGGCTGTAACGGGCAGATAGGCTGGTCCGGTGCCCAAGGAGACCGGCCAGAAGATGGTGGCCCAGAACAAGAAGGCACGCCACGACTATCACATCGAGGACACCTTCGAGGCCGGCATCGTCCTGACCGGCACCGAGGTCAAGTCGCTGCGGGCGGGGCGTGCCTCGCTCGTCGACGGCTTCGGCGAGATCGATCGCGGTGAGGCCTGGCTGCTCCAGGTGCACATCCCGGAATACTCCCAGGGCACCTGGACCAATCACGAGACGCGCCGACGCCGCAAACTGCTGCTCAACCGCGGTGAGATCGACAAGATCGAACGCCGCACGACGGAGAAGGGCCTGACGATCATCCCGTTGGCCTTGTACTTCAAGGACGGGCGCGCCAAGGTCGAGATCGCGCTGGCGCGAGGCAAGAAGCAGTTCGACAAGCGGCACGCCATCGCCGAACGCACCGCCAACCGTGAGGCCGAACGCGAGCTCGGACGCCGTCTCAAGGGCCGCTGATGCTGGATACCGATGTTCCGGCGTATCTGGAGTCGCTCGGATTGCCGGGCATCGTCGACGCGCACGTCCACTTCATGGAGCCGTCGATCCTTCAGAAGGTCTGGGCCTATTTCGATGCCGCCGGTCCGAAACTGGGACGGGCGTGGCCCATCACGTATCGGGGGACCGACGAGGAACGCGTCGAACAATTGCGTGCGCTGGGGGTCAAGAAGTTCTCGGCGTTGTCCTACGCGCATCGTCCCGGTGTCGCCGGCTTCATGAACGACTGGACCCGCGGATTCGCCGAACGCACTCCCGACGCGCTCTGGTCGGCGACGTTCTATCCCGAGCCTGAGGCCGGCGACTACGTCGAGCAACTGGTCGCCGACGGCGTCGAGGTGTTCAAGGCCCACGTCCAGGTGGGCGACTTCGCCCCCGAGGACCCGCTGCTCGATCCGGTATGGAGCGTGCTGCAGGAGTCCGGCACGCCGATCGTGCTGCACGCCGGCTCCGGACCGGCGCCCGGTAGTCACACCGGACCGCGAGGCGTCGAGACCGTGCTGGAACGGTTCCCGCGACTCGCGCTGATCATCGCGCATCTGGGGATGCCGGAGATCGACGAGTTCCTGACGCTGGGCGAGCGGTACGAGAACGTACGGCTGGACACCACGATGGCGTTCGTCGATTTCTTCGGGCCGCTAGTTCCCGATGGTGTCCCGGAGCGTCTGTTGGTGCTGAAGGACAAGATCTTGTTCGGCACCGACTTCCCGAACATCCCCTACCAGTACGCCCACCAGATCGAGGTGCTCGATCGCCTCGACCTGGGAGAGGACTGGATGCGTGCCGTGCTGTGGCACAACGGCGCGCGGCTGTTCGGCGTCTCGCCATGAGGTTGGGGTCGGCGCAGGGCCGCTGGGTTCTGGCCACCACGATCCTCGGTTCGGGGATGGCCTTTCTGGACGGATCGATCGTCTCGTTGGCGCTGCCTGCGGTCGATGACGACCTGACCGCCGGCGTCGCCGGACTGCAGTGGGTCGTCAACGGGTACACGCTCGCGCTGGCCGGACTGATCCTGATCGGCGGCTCCTTGGGCGACCGGCTGGGCCGTCGTACGGTCTACGTCACCGGTGTCGTGGTGTTCGCCGCCGCGTCGATCGCCTGCGCCGCGGCGCCCACGATCGAGGTTCTGATCGCGGCGCGCATCGTGCAGGGTGTCGGTGGTGCTCTGCTGACGCCAGGCAGTCTGGCGCTCCTGTCGGCGGCCTTCGAGGGTGACGACCGCGGCCGTGCCATCGGGCTGTGGTCGGGTATGTCCGGTATCACGATGGCCATCGGTCCGCTGGTGGGCGGCTGGCTGGTCGAGCACGTCGACTGGCGGGCGATCTTCTGGATCAATGTGCCGCTGGCCGTAGCGGTCGTGGTGATGGCGATCCGTCACGTGCCGGAGTCACGCGGCGATCAAGGCCGCCAGGACGTGGTGGGTGCCGTGCTCACTGCGGCGGGGCTGGCGGCTCTCACCTACGGTCTGGTGATCGAGTCGTGGGTGTGGTCGCTCGTGGGCGTCGGCGTATTGGTGGTCTTCGTGGTGCACCAGGCGATGACGCCGCACGCGCTCGTACCACTGGTCTTGTTCACCGACCGTGTGTTCACGGCGGCGAACCTGTGCACGTTCGCGATCTACGGGGCGCTGGCCGCGTCAGGCTTCCTGCTGGTGCTGCAGCTGCAGTACGTGGCGGGATTCAGTCCTGTCCAGGCCGGGCTGTCCAGCATCCCGGCGACGATCATCATGTTGTTGTTCTCCTCGCGAGCAGGTGCGCTGGGCACCCGGATCGGTCCGAAGTTGCCGATGACGATCGGCCCGGTCGTGGCCGCCGCTGGTCTGGTGCTGTGGCTGCCGATCGACGGTTCGACCCGCTTCGTCACCGGGGTCCTGCCTGGCGCGATCGTGTTCGGCGTCGGACTGACGATCCTGGTCGCGCCATTGACCACAGCGGTGTTGGCCGCAGTCCCCGGCGAGCGGGTCGGCATCGCTTCGGGCATCAACAACGCGGTGGCACGGACCGCGTCGCTGCTGGCTGTGGCCGCGATCCCACCGATCGCCGGCATCGCTGGTGCCGACTTCGCCGATCCGGCCGTCTTCGGCCCAGGGTTCCGGGTCGGAACGTGGATCTGCATCGGCATGCTGCTGGTCGCCGGTGCACTGGCTGCGCTGCTGGTCACGACACGGACCGCCCCTACTGACGCGTAACGCGATCGCTTCGGGGACGTTGTGACCTCCATGAAGCCTCTCGTGGTCTTGTTCGCCTTGGTCGCCGTGGGATTCATCGCGACTCCCGTGCCGGCCCAGGCGGCGCCGGTGTCATCGACCGACTGGCTGTGCCACCCGGGTCTGGATGACGATCCGTGCGAGATCGGCCTGGACACGACCTACCAGGCCGCCGACGGTACGGCGGTCGTGGAGGCGCCGGACCGGCTCCCGCAGGACGAGCGGCCCGTGGACTGCTTCTACGTCTACCCGACCGTGAGTAATCAGCTGACCCCCAATGCCACGGCCACTGCCGCGCCCGAGGTCGTCTCGATCGCCAAGTACCAGGCGTCGCGCTACTCGTCGATCTGCCGCGTCTACGCGCCCCTGTACCGGCAGGCCTCGGTGCCGGGTCTCGTGCTCGGACCGCTCGGGACCGCCAAGGTCGCGTACCGCGATGTGCTCGCCGCGTGGAACGACTACTTGGCCAACGACAACGACGGCCGCGGTGTCGTGCTGATCGGTCACTCGCAGGGCACGATGCTGCTGCGCAAACTGATCCAGGAGGAGATCGACGACAATCCCGAGGTCCGTGACCGGTTGGTGGGCGCGATGCTGCTCGGCGGGAACGTGACCGTCAAGAAGGGCTCCACGCTGGGCGGGGACTTCCAGAACATCCCGGCGTGTACCGAACAGGGGCAGATCGGTTGCGTCGTCGCCTATTCGTCGTACGTCACCGACCCGTTGCCGTTGTCGTTCTTCGGTGTCGCCGCACTCGACATGGGCAGTCTCGCGTTCGGTGTTCCGGCCACGCGTGGCGGCCAGGTTCTGTGCACCGATCCCGGTGTGCTGAGCGGCGACTCGAACGATTTCGGCATCACGATCCCCAGCGAGCCGTTCGCACCGGGCGTGATCCAGAGCAGCATCTCGCTGAGCGTCTACGGGCAGGTGCCGACGGCCGATACGACCTGGGTCAGCCCGGCCGATCGTTACCAAGGGTCGTGCCGCACGATCAATGGCGTGACGGTGTTCAAGTTCGCGCCCGTCGACAGCATGTCACGTCAGCCGCTGGAGGTCCCGCCGCTGTGGGGCACGCACATCTTCGATGCGAACCTCGGGCTGGAGAAACTGGTGTCGATCGTCCAGCAGCAGACGGCCACCTATCTGGCCACCCACTGACGGGAATCATCTGTCGCACGTGGCGGTTACACTGGATGGACCGCTGCGGCGGTGTTGACAACTCCAGAGGGGCTGATCGGTTTCGACTACGGTCGTTCGGATCAGGTGAAGCGGGTAGAGAATCCCAGGTCATCTCTTGAACGTTCCTGGGAAACTACAAGTGCCGATTCCAAGCGCACTGACTTCGCCCTCGCTGCCTGACAGCGACTGGTGAAGGGCCGGCCCAGGAGCGTCTCCGTCCCGGATCGCCGGTCTCATCTAGGGGACTTGCTGATCACGTCGTGTCACCCGGCGTGATCGGGACTTCTCGGTGACTGAGCCTGTCGGCAACGTGTTCGTCCAAGTGCCG
>Ga0164243_10001320_pt1 | contig 42352 bp, 43 predicted proteins | sample OricompcompostOP_FD_108781 | JGI IMG/M metagenome (GOLD analysis project Ga0164243, IMG submission 108781) | Organic Plus compost microbial communities from Emeryville, California, USA - Original compost - Organic plus compost (OP) | ecosystem: Engineered > Solid waste > Mixed feedstock >... | reverse complement strand
GTCCATGCTCACCTCTTGCGTGCATCGTAGAACCAGAGCAGCACCAACGCGGCCAACATGGGCAGATTCTTCGAGATAGGGCCGAAAGGATGCAGCCATTGTTCGGGTAAGCGCACCGTGATGATGAGCGTGTACCCCACGATCAACAGGATCTGTGCCAGCCACAGCCAACGGCGCCGGGGTGCGCTCAACGAGAGCGTCAATACGCCCAGCAAGAGGTCCAACATGGCCGCGCCGTAAAGTGCGATGGGTGCGAGCACCTCGCTCACACCGACCTCGCGCAACATCGCCAGGCTATGCTTTGCAGGGTAAAGACCGAACGACACGATGGCGGTCCATAGCCAGACCAGCGCAATGCAAAAGCGCAGCGCCGGCACCGTGATTGCCAGCACTGCCTGCGCGTGACGTGCCCGGCTGTCATGCTCGCCGAGGAACTGTTCAGGCGCACGTGCAGGCCGGCCCAACAGACGCTCAAACGGCTGCGGATCCGCGACGTTGCCTCGTTCCAGCATGATGAGGCTATCGCGGCTCAATAGCCCTCCGCTCACACGCTCGCCAATAGGCGCGACTGCCTTGCACAATGCCATCGACACCGGTATCACATACTGGCGGCCAGCGCTGCCCAGTCCGTCGCGCAACACCTGTAAGTATTCTCGTATGGAAAGCCGCGTCGGTCCGCAGAACGCGATAGTGACGGACTCATCCGCGGGCACATCAACGAGCGATACGATGCCGGCGACCAGATCGTCAATGTGCACTGGCTGTATCAGTTGCTGTCCACCGGCTGGCAACAGCAGCACGGGCATCAAGGCGAGGCGCTCAAACCAAGCCGCGCTGGCGCCGCCCGGCCCGTAGACTAGCGATGGCTGCACGATAAAGGCAGTACCGGCACGACGGCGCAAGGCCTCGTCGGCGGCCGCTTTGGTGCGCAAAAAGGCCGTGTCAGCCTGTACGTCGGCGCCTAGCGCAGATATCTGGATCACGCGCGTACCACGCGCCGCCTCGAACAACGCACGTGGGGCTTGCGTATGCACGGCATCGAGTTCCTGCGTATTGGCAGAGAACACGCCCACGGCGTTAATCACGCAGTCGACACAATGAAGCCACGGCAGCCAGTCATCGGGGCGGGTCATGTGCGCGAACTGTGCGGGCACGAAGCTTGCTCTGCCTATGTCAGTCTTGACAGCCACGCCGCGCACGGGACAAACCACGTCGTGACCGCGCGCGGTCAAGGCTGCCAGGATATGGCGCCCAATGAAGCCAGATGCGCCGGTCAACAGAATCTTCATGTTTTTCCTCGCGGCAGAGATGGACAGTTGCGCGAGCGTTGTGTCAGCAATCCCCGTTCCCACCATCATAAACGGAGGAGACATCATGTCGAGTTGGCGAACCTCGCTAGCCGAGGGCCTTCGTGCCGGTACTGCCGCCAGCGTAGTCTCTACTGCGGTGCTGATAGCGGGTGGCCGGACCCATACCGGCCACGCGTTTTCCGCGACCAATGCCACCAGTCACTGGGTATGGGGCAGACCCGCGCTGTACGTCAATGCGCCCTCCATGCGCCACACCGCAATCGGCTACATTGTCCATCACGGCGCATCGATATTTTGGGCTGCGTTACATGCACAGGCGACTGCACACAAGACCAATGCCGATTCGCCTCGTGCGGTGATGACCAGCGCTATGGTTACGTCTGCCGTCGCCTGCCTGGTCGATTTCTGGCTGACGCCCGCGCGCCTCACGCCAGGCTTCGAGCACAGGCTGCCACGCGCAACGATAGGCGTGGTCTATCTGGCGTTTGGACTCGCGATGGGAATTGGGGCGCTGTGCTGGCGGCGTAGTGCCAAGCACCGAACTAAGAAAGCAGCGCGATAACACTCCTGACTACCCGCTTTTAGCGAGTAAGATTGGCTAATCTGTCTCGCCCCAGGAGGACCACCATGCCGATATTTCAGATTAAGCACTTGGATCATGTCGTCCTCAGAGTCCAGGATATGGCGCGTAGTGTGGACTTTTACACGAAGGTCTTGGGCTGTTCCATCAAGAAAAAGAACGACAAGTACGCCATGATTCATCTTGGTGCCGGCGGGTCCATGATCGATCTGGTCGATGTGAAAGGACCTTTAGGTGCCGCGGGCGGCGCAGCCCCAGAAAAAGAGGGGCGTAATGTCGATCACTTTTGTCTGCGAGTCGATCCCTTCGATGAAACCGCCATCCTCGAGCACCTGCAAGCTTTCGGAATCACCGCGGACAAGGCGGTGATGCGATACGGCGCAGAAGGAAACGGGCTTTCAATCTATTGCTTCGATCCCGACGGAAATCAAATCGAGCTGAAGGGGCCTGCGATCTAGAGCGAAAATGTCTGCCTCGCAATCATGGGGTGAGTTGATCGCGCTCGGGATATGTGCCATTGGGGATGGCGTGGGTTCAGGGAACGGTTACTGTCCATCCGTCAACTTAACCGCCCCACTATCCAGCAGCTTCTGCCATTTAGCGGTGTCCTCAGCGATAAATTTCTGCAGATCGTCGCGCGAACCGCCGCCTGCAACCATACCTGCATTATTCACCGCAGCTTGAAACGCTTGCGAACGCATCGTCTGCTGTAATGCCGCATTCAGCCGATCAAGAACCGCCGCGTCAATACCAGGCGAAGCCGCCACCGAAAACCACTGGCTCGCGTCATAGCCCGGAAACGCAGCCTCCGCCACCGTCGGCACATCAGGCAACGCGTCCAATCGCACGCTGGTCGTCACTGCATAAGCCTTGAGCTTGCCCGCCTTGATTTGAGGCAACACCGGCGCCGAGCCCAGAATCGCCAGCGGTATCTGTCCACCCGCTACATCCGAGACCGCCTGTCCTCCTCCCTTGTATGGGATGTGCATGATGTGCGTGCCGGCATACTGATTCAGCAACTCACCGGCCAAATGCTGCGACGTGCCGTTACCGGAACTGCCATAGCTCCAACTCTCTGGTCTCTGACGCGCATCCGCCAACACATCACGCAACGCCGGTAACGCACGCTGCGACGGCCCCACGATCACCATCGGCCCTTGAGCCATCAACATCACCGGCGCGAGTTCTTTGCCGATCGCTGGCTGCGGCGTCGGATAGATCAGCGGTCCTGGTACAGTAATCAGGTAGCCATCACCAGCCTTGCTGCGCGCCACCTGCTGCAAGGCAATCGCACCCGAAGCGCCGGGCTTGTTCTCGACCACCACGTTCAAGCCGGTGCGGCTGGCCAGATCCTGCGCTGCCACCCGCGTGAGCACATCTGCCGTGCCACCCGGCACAAAGCCCACCACCCACGTAATCTGTTTGGCAGGCCAAGGCAGCGAAGGCTGCGCGTAGCCTGATAGGGGCATCATCCCGACACAGCCCAGCGCTAGCCACGCGACACCACTACGAATAGCAAACTTCATAATTTCCCCTTGTGATTGGCGATGTCCGTCTATGCGGACCGCTCAGTCCCGGTCGGGCCGACCAGGCGTAGTATTGGGATGCTCGGCGCAGGTTTGATTAAACGCCTGCACCATCTTCAGCATGGGACCGAGCACCCAGGTGTTGAATATCAGGATATCGCTTTCTTCCTTGGGATCCTGTTTCAGGTTAAAGAGGTACGGCGACTCGAGTTTTCCCTTGCCCTCATTGACCTCGGGCTCCCAGTAAAAATGCAGTTTCCAATCGCGCCATTTCAGCGCGCGCAAGTCGTTCTTGATGTAGAACAGGAATCCCTCGCGCGCTGAATTCGGCCGCGCGCCGGTGAAAAATTCAGTTTGATCTACACCGTCGATGGGCCGATCCTGCGGCACGCTGGCGCCGCCAATATGCGAGAGCGTGGTAAAGAGATCTGTCACGTGCACCATCTCGTTCGACACCTGACCGGGCGCGACCTTTCCAGGCCAGCGGATAATAAACGGCACACGCAGGCTGCCCTCCATCGCGGTGTGATAGGTGCCGGACCAAGGGCCCGCCGTCCCGCGATAGGGCCTGCGATATTCTGGGCCGTTGTCACTACAGAAAATGAATACCGTGTCGTCGCGCAGGCCGAGCTCATCGACCTCGGCCATGATCTGGCCCACGCGATGATCCATTTCCACCATTGAATCGGCGAAATCGCCCGCTCCGGTGCGGCCGGCGAAATCCGGGTGGGGCAGCGTCGGGAAATGCAGATGCACCAACGGCAGGTAAAGGAAGAATGGCCGCGCGTTGCGCGCGTGCTCTCGCATGAAAGTCTGGGCATGTTGCACCAGATCGGCGTCGATGCCGCGGCGGCTATCCAGGTCGTACAGCTTCACATTGGTCGAAGGCTCGCCGGCGCGGCCCTCCATGATGTACGGCAGTTCCGCCACGCTAGGATCAAAACCAATCGAAGACGTGAACTGGCTTTCATCAGTGGTGCGTGGAATTCCATACCAATGATCAAAACCGCGATCAGAGGGATAGCGTCCTGGGATATCGCCCAGATGCCATTTGCCGTAATGGGCGGTGGCATATCCCTGCCCTGACAATTGCTGAGCTAGGGTGATCTCGTCACGTGTCAGTCCTTGCGGCAATCCTGGCGGCACAGATTGCAGACAGCCGGTACGGATCGGATGACGGCCGCTCATCAGCGCCGAGCGGGTAGGTACGCAGTCACTTTCTACGTTGAAGTTCTGCAGCAACAGGCCCTCGGTCGCGAGCCGGTCGATATTGGGTGTAGGCGCGCCCCGCAATGCGCCGCCGCCATAGCAGCCGAGTTCGCCCCATCCAAGGTTGTCGGCGACGATCAGAACGATATTAGGGGAATTCGGCATGGGGATAGATCGCAGGGAGTATGGGGTATGCCCGAAATTCTAGAATCGCCATCTCGCCGTAATATTCCCAGAAGCACATCAACACATAACTTCTGTTCATGAATCTCTCACTGCGCGATATCGAATATTTTCTGGCCGCCGTCGAACACGGCCATCTGGAACGCGCGGCGGCGGCCTGCGGGGTGAGTCAGCCCGCGCTGTCGAAATCGTTGCGACGGCTGGAATCGGATACCGGGTTAGCGCTGATGCAGCGGCATGGACGCGGCCTGAAGCTCACGTCCGAAGGCATGGTGTTTTTGGATCACGCCAAAAAGCTTTGGGCGGAATACCGGGATGCAGTTCGCCATGCGATGGAATTGCGGGTGGGTGAGGCGGGACTGCTGCGTATTGGCGCTACGGGGGCTACGGTCGACAGTGTTGTGATGCCGGCGCTGCAACGGTTGTTGCCGCGCCGTCCGGCGTTGCGTATTCAGCTGACACAAGGGTTATCGGATGATTTGAATGCCCAGGTAGAGAGTGGAAAGCTGGATCTCGCGGTGACACCTATTTATGCAGATGGTCCGGCTACGTTGCGTCACGAGATCATGTTCGATGATCCATTGTGCGTGGCGGCCGGGCGGCGTCACCCGTTGGCGGCGAAGTCTCGGCTGGCGCTACGGGAGTTGGAGGGGCAGCGATGGATCTTGCCTCGGCCTAGCTCAGTGGCGCGACAGATGTTGGATGTGCGGTTTGCCGAGGCTGGCTTGGCGTTGCCCGCAGGGGCGTTAGAGGTCGAGCATTTTTCCGAGGGATCGCTGCAGTTGCTGGCAGACAGCGGCATGCTGGCGGTCTTACCGCAGAGCGCCCTGGCCAAGTGTGCTGAGGTGACGCGTTTGCCGGTAACGTTGGGACCGCCGCTGCGACGCAATATTGCGTTGATATCGCGTCGTGGCACGACGTGGTCGCCGTTGATGGATGAGTTTCGGGACACGATATTGAGAGGCAAAAAACGTCCTCTGGCCTCGTCCAACTAGACCAAACATCGACGAGGTTTCCGTAATGGCAATAAGAATGGATAATGGTTATCATTGCCATTTATAGCGACGCCATCCACCCTGGAGATGGGCCCATGCGCCCCAGCGAACCCAGTTTGCACGAGCATACGAAAACCTTGTATTCCCAGCACCATACGTGGCTGGCAGGTTGGTTGCGGCGTCGCATGAGCGGCGCCGACTGCGCCGCGGACTTGGCCCAGGACACATTCCTGCGCGTGTTGACGGCCAAGGAGGCAACGCCCCCCGCGGAACCGCGCGCGTTCCTGGCCACCATAGCCCGTCGCTTGTTGGCCAATTACCGTCGCCGCGAGGCGCTGGAGCATGCTTATCTGGAAGCGCTGGCCAGCTTGCCGGAAGCCCTGGTGCCAGGGCCAGAAGAGTGCAAGTTGGTGCTCGAGGCGCTGTGCGCCATCGACCGCGCGCTCGGCACGTTGCCGGACAAGGCCCGCGAGGCCTTCCTGCTGGCCCGCCTGGAAGGCCTGACCTATGACGAGATTGCCGAACGGCTGGGCGTCACGACGCGCACGGTGGGCAACTACATGGTGCGCGCCGTGCAGGCCTGCTTTTTTGCCGAACAGCAGCCGGCATGAGCCGCGTGCCAACGACGGCCACGGCGCTGTATGCGGGTGGGGTGCCGCTCGCTCCACGCGTAGCCGAAGAGGCCTCTCGCTGGTACGTGTTGTTCATGTCAGGCTCGGCCAGCGAGGCCGACCGGCATGCCTGGGAGGCATGGCGGCACGCCAGCCCTGATCACGAGCGGGCCTGGACACACCTGACGCGCGCCGATGCACGACTGGACGCGTTGTCTGGCAGCGCCGCCTATAACGCGCTGTCACTCGACCGGCGCAAATCCCGGCGCCGCACCGTCCTTGCCATACTGGGCGCGGCCATCTGCGGCACCCCCGCACTATGGGCAGCCGACCGGATGCGTTGGGTGCGGCTGTCACCGGACTACGAATCGGCAGTCGGACAGCAGCGCACGGTTATGCTGGCCGACGGCACCACCGTTCTATTAAACACGGACACGGCGATCGATGCGGTGTATGAGGCCAGCATGCGCCGGGTGCGGCTGCGTCAGGGCGAAATCCTGGTCAGCACGGGGCACGAGGGCGGCTACCGCGGCACGCCGTTCCTGGTGGAAACGGCCCACGGCCGGATACGTGCACTGGGCACGCGCTTTACGGTGCGCGATGATGGCGATGCCACTACCGTAGGGCTCCTGGACGGCAATGTCGAGATCGAGGCCGCAGCCGGAGGGCGGCGGTTATTGCTGCAGCCCGGGCAGATCGTGCGTTACAACGCGACGTCGATCGAACCGGTCCGGATGCTGCAGACGCATGACACAGCCTGGGTGCGCACGGAATTGGCCGCCGACAACATGCGGCTGGATCAATTCCTGGCCGAACTCAGCCGCTACCGGCCAGGCCTGATTTTTTGCGATAGCGAGGTGGGAGGCCTGCGGATTTCAGGCCTATTCCCGTTGAGCGACACCGACAAAGTGCTCGCCGCAGTAGCCCGCTTGCTGCCCGTGACGGTCGGTCAGCGCACACCCTATTGGGTACACGTGTCGGCCTCGCTGTAGCGCGTGCCGGTGGCGTTGGCTCGCCGCCAATTATTTCTTGCCGCGGATTTTCCGGTTTTTGATTCTGGCGTGTCCTACCTGATGAGAGGACCGCAATTACAGAAAAGGAAACCCAGGCAGATGGCCATTTCGGCAGGTGATCGACGGCGGACACGCATCAGACGTGGCAGCGCACAGCTGGCATTGCTGGTGTTGCTGGCGCTGACTGGGTCGCTCGCCCATGCCCAGAATGCCCCGTCACCCGCTGAACTGCGCGTTTTTCAGGTCACCCCGGGTCCGCTGGTGACTGTCCTGCAACAGATCGCGAGCCAGGCGCATGTCTTGTTGGGGTTCGACCCACAACTGGCGCGCGGCTTGCAAAGCCCGGGTTTGGCCGGCCGGTACAATCTACCGGCCGCCTTTGCGGCAGTCTTGCAACCCCATGGCTTGCAAGCCTACGAGGATGCACCGGGCAGTTTCCAGATCCGTCGCGAATGGACGCTGCCGCCCGCCCACATGCCGGCCACGCCAGTGGTGGGAGAGGAGTCGGGGCCTTTCGTGGCCCTGGACGATACTGCCGGAACCAAGACCCTGACGCCTCTGGTCCGAGTGCCGCAGTCAGTATCGGTGATCACCGCCGAAGACATGCGGGCGCGCGACGCGCGCTCGGTGCCGCAGGCACTGCAATACACGCCCGGCGTGCAAATCAATAACTATGGCGGCAACGAAGTCCGCAACGACTGGCTAGTGCTGCGCGGCTTCGACGCAAAGCTTACCGGCGACTACCGCGACGGCTTGAGCCAGATGCCGTATGACCAGATACGCGCGCGCGTGCCTACCTATGCCCTCGAACGTATAGAAGTGGTTCGCGGACCGGTCTCCTCGCTGTATGGACAAGCGGCGCCGGGCGGTATCGTGAACCGAGTGACCAAACGGCCCACGCAGACCGTGCTGCGCGAAGCAGCGTTGCAAGCGGGTTCGTTCGATTTTCGGCAAGCCTATCTGGACCTGGGCGGGCCCTGGGATGACAGCAGCAATGGGCGCGTCAGGTTGACGGCGACCGGCAGGGTGTCGGGGACGCAGGATAAGTACGACGGCACGCACCGCTACCGCGACGACTTGGCGTATGTGGCGCCCGCCTTCAGTTGGCACGACGCCGACACGTCCATCACCGTACTGACGCACTACCAATACGACCGTAATGACGGCGAGTCGCGAGCGTACTATCCCACCCGCGTGCTGGTGGGCGACTACCGCTACGACCGGAACCAGCGTGACTTCTTCAGTGCGGGCTATCTGTTCGAGCATCGCCTGGACGCTGCCTGGACGGTGCGTCAGAACGCTCGCTATCAGCGAGGCAACATGCTGCTGCGCAATCTGTATGCCGGAACGCTGCAGGCCGATGGCCGCACGCTGCCGCGCACGCAGTTGCAATCCCGCGAATGGGCCGAAGGCGTTGTGGTCGACAGCCAGCTCGAAGGTGTGGTGCTGGCGGCTGGTTTGCGCCACACACTGCTGGCCGGCGTGGATGTGCGCCGCCTGTCTGGCAGTCAGCACTATCGCCAGGCCGACGCGCCCAGCCTGGACTTGCGTGATCCGCGCTATGGATTGGATATCACGATGCCTGCCGATGCCACGACGGTGCTGGACGTGCGGCAGGTTAGCAGCCAATGGGGACTCTATGCACAAGATCAGGTTCAGGCCGGGCGATGGACCCTGACCTTGGGTGCACGCCGCGATGGCTACCGCGATGCCACTGAAGATCGCTTGAATCGGACCCGCACGCGAGCCGATGGCCATGCATACACCTGGCGGGCGGGCCTGTCGTATGAGTTTGCCCGAGGTGTAGCGCCCTATCTGAGCTATGCGACCGCATTCTCGCCGCAGCCCGGCACCGCCTACGACGGCGACACTTTCGAGCCCAATCGTTCGCGGCAGGTCGAGGTGGGAGTAAAGATCCAGCCGCCGCAATCACAAAGCCTGATCACGCTGGCACTGTTCGACCTGAATCAGCGCAACGTGCTGACGACGGACCCGGATCCGGCACACTTGGGTTTCAGCGTGGCAACAGGCAAGGTGCGTGCCCACGGCGCAGAACTCGAGGCGCGAATCCGCCTGGAAGCGGGTTGGGATGTCCTGGCGGCCTATACCTACAACAACGTCGAGATCCTGTCGGACGAAGCCGGCACGCGAGGCAACATGCCCGTCGTTACGCCCCGCCACATGGCCTCGCTCTGGCTGGGCCGCTCATTCGGCGCGGGCTGGAGTGCCGGCCTGGGAGTGCGATACCTCGGCTCGACGCATATCGACGCAGCCAACACGATGAAGAACAACGGCGCCGCCATGGTGGATGCCTCGCTGGGCTACGAATTCGATCAGTGGCGCTTGTCCGTCGACGCGACCAACCTGTTCGACAAGCAGGCCGTGGTCTGCCGCAACGACCGCGCCAATTGCCGCTATGGCGCAGAGCGCACGGTGCTCGCCACGGTGACCTATCGCTATTGACGCCATTGCCGTCCGGCTGTAGCCGGACACGGGATGGTTTTTTCTTTGCAGTGCTTTCCTTTTCCAGATGCCCTTTATTGATATCAGGCTGGCCATGAAAACCAACAGCATTCCCCCGCGCGTCGCTCCTCTGATTCCTCACTATGCCTTGGCCTTGCTGCTGGGATTCGGTTGCGCTCATGCAGCGCAATCCCAAACTACGTCCACGACAGGCACGGTGTCCACCTTGCCCAGCGTAGTCGTGCAAGGCAGTGGACTCGACGATGCTGGCACGGGGCCGGTGCACGGTTATGTTGCCGAAGAAACGACTACTGGCAGCAAGATCGCCACGCCACTGCGCGAGATTCCGCAATCAGTATCGGTGGTCGGAGCGGAGGAAATCCGCGACCGCGGTGCGCGGACGGTGTCGCAGGCAATCCAGTATGTGCCCGGCGTGCAGGTCAGCAATTTCGGCGGCGCCGAAGTACGCAACGACTGGATCGTGTTGCGCGGCTTCGATGCCAAGATCACCGGCGATTACCGCGACGGCCTGAACCAACTTCCCTACGATCAGATCCGTGCGCGCACCGATCCGTACGCGCTGGAGCGCGTCGAAGTCATACGCGGGCCGTCATCGGTACTCTATGGACAGGTCGCGCCCGGCGGCTTGGTCAACCGGATCACCAAGCGTCCACCGCTGGATCCATTCGGCGAGGTCGTGCTGCAGGCAGGCAGCTTCGATTGGCGCCAAGCCGCCTTCGACATGGGTGGCCCCATTGATGAAGATGGCAAGTACCTGTATCGCTTGACCGGTATCTGGCGCGATGCCGGCAACCAGGTCAAGTACGATTCCGACCATCGCTATCAGGACGATGTGGGCTACATCGCGCCCGCGTTCACATGGCGCCCGAATGCCGACACGTCGCTGACGCTGCTGACGCATTACCAGCACGACAAGACCGACGGTGAGTCGCGTCCGGTGTATCCCACACATGTGCCGGTGGGCGACTACGGCTTCAACCGCTACGATCGGAAGCAATATGCAATCGGCTATCTGTTCGAACACCGGTTCAACGACCGCGTGACAGTGCGGCAAAATGCGCGCTATCAGCGCGGCACGCTCGACCAGCGTGACCTGTACAGCCTGGGCCTGCGGCCGGACGGCCACACTCTGCGGCGCTATGCGCTCGTGTCCGAGGAAGAGGCCGACGGTGTGGTCGTCGATACGCAGGGCGAGTTCAAGTTCAACACCGGCCGGGTGTCACACACGTTGTTGACCGGCTTCGATTATCGTTTCCAGGACGGCCAGCAGTGGTATCGCCAGGGCCTGGCTCCCGACCTGGACCTGGACAATCCAGTCTATGACCAGGACATTCCCTACCCACTGGAACAGAACACCATCATCGACCAGAAGGATGTAAACCGGCAGTTCGGGCTATATGTGCAGGATCAGATCAAAGCTGATCAGGTCGTGGTCACGGCGGGGTTGCGCCAGGACTGGGCACGATCTGCCAGCCGCAATCGCCTGGTGGGCGACACCACGCGGCAGAACGACACGGCATTGACGGGTCGCCTGGGCCTGGCCTATTTGTTCGAATCGGGCATTACTCCCTACGTGAGCTACTCCACCTCGTTCCTGCCGCAGAGCGGCGTGGCGCGTGATGGCACGCCCTTCAGGCCCACCAAGGGCGAGCAATACGAGTTCGGTATCAAGTATCAGCCGCCCGGCTCGGAAAGCTTGGTAGCGGTGTCGTTTTTTGACCTGACTCAGCGCAATGCGCTCACGCCTGATCCGAGCAATACCCAGTTCAGCGTGCAGACCGGCAAGATCCGCTCGCGCGGCATCGAATTAGAAGGCAAAGCCAGCCTGAGCCGCGGGCTGGACTTGGTGGCGTCGTACACCTTGAATGACGTTACCGTGACCCAGAGCAACAACCCCTTGGAAAAGGACAATACCCCCATCGTGACCCCTCGGCACATGGCCTCGGCATGGATCAACTACACCCTGCCCCATACCGCGCTGAGCGGACTAGGCATGGGCGTAGGCGTGCGCTATATCGGCAAGACCTACGTCGATGTAGCCAATACGATGGAAAATGGTTCGTCGTTCATGGTGGACGCCAGCGTGCACTACCAGTTAGCCCAATGGCGCTTTGCTGTTGATGCCACCAATCTTTTCAATAAAGAAACCGTCGTGTGCCGCAACAATGAGCTGAATTGCCGTTACGGGCTGGAACGCACGATCATCGCCAGCGTGGCCTATCGCTGGTGATGGGGGAGTGTCGCTGAGGCGGCGGCGATCGAGGACTGCCAGCAGTTGCCGCTGCCTAGCACCCGCAGGAAAACGTTGGCGACGCTCCGAAACCAGAATTATTGATTTAAAGCAGCTTTCGCAGCTTCCGCAGGGGTCAGCCCCTCGTAAAACATGTCAGTGAACCACTCGGCCTCGTCTTCGATATGCTGCTGGGATTCTTCGCGTGACGCGCCAGCCGCGACGAATAGCTCTTCTACTTCAGTACACCACTGAATCAGCGCGACTTCGTCCGGATCTGGTAACTCGGGTTTTCGGGCCATGATTTGCTCCTTGATAGATATGCGCATCATACTGCTGCGGCAAGCTCAGTGTGCTGTAGTTGCAGTGCGCTTGCGGCGCAGTTCAACCACCTGCTCTGCGCCAACGGCGCGAGCGCGCAACTGGCCACAGCCGCCGTCCACATCCTGCCCAGCGCTGTTCCTGACCTTGGTCAACACCCCACGGCTGTGCAGATAGCGCACGATCTCACGTATGCGCTCAGCATCAGGGCGCTGGTAGTCACTCCCTTCGAGGCTATTGAAGGGAATGACGTTGAGCACGCCGTACTTGCCTTTGAGCAGGCGCACGACTGCATCGAGTTCGTCGTCGCCGTCATTGATGCCCTTGAGCAGCGTCCATTGATACTGGATCGGATAGTTGGTGTCGCGAGCGTATTTCTCGCCAAGTTCGATCAGTTCTTCCGGCGCGATTTTCGGTGCGCGCGGCAGCAGGTGTTCGCGCAGTTCGGCCTTGGTCGTGTGCAGCGACAGCGCCAGCGCGGGCTTGATGCGCTGTTGCGGCAGGGCTTCGAACACACGCCGGTCGCCCACGGTGGAGAACACGAGATTTTTGTGGCCGATATTGCCTTCGGTGCCGAGCAGGTCGATTGCTTCGAGCACGTTGTCGAGGTTATGCGCCGGTTCGCCCATACCCATGAAGACGACTTTTTTCACTGGGCGCAGACGTCGCGCGAGCACGACTTGGGCGAGAATCTCCATGCTCGTGACCTGGCGGATCAGGCCGCTCTTGCCGGTCATACAGAAGCGGCAGCCGACCGCGCAGCCGACCTGGGTGGAGACGCAGAGTCCGTCGCGCGGCAACAGCACGCTTTCCACCATCTGCCCGTCGGCGAGCTCGACGAGCAAGCGCGAGCCATCGCTGCTGGCGTGTTCGGAGCGCACGCGAGTGAGGCCGTCCAGTTCTGCCGTCAAAGCGGGCACGGCGTCGCGCAGCGCGAGAGGCAGAAAGTGCTCGGAGCTGCGCCGTCGTGTGCCGATGTCGAGCACCTGCCCTTTCAGCCAGACGCGCACGATCCGGCCACGATGGACGGGCAAGGCGCCGAGAGCGGCGAGGCGTTGGTCGAAGTCGGAGAATCGCATGGGAGGTGGATTTTACTCTGCCCCCACATGGACTGGTACTGGCAACTAGGGGAAGCCAGCTCTGCGGCCACTCCGGCCAGCGGGCGTCGCTTACTGCTCGCCTTACCGCAGCCAATCGCGTTACTTCAGTTCTGGAAAATCCACAACGGTGTCATTCACGCGGTTGAACACATTCGTGAATGTGATGATGGATATCGCCAATGCGATATCCACTACAGCCTCGTCCGGAAAGCCCGCCGAGCGCAATGCTGTGAATGACTCTGCGTCGAGGGTCCCTCGGCCCTCCTGAAGACGCCGTACAAACTGGATCAACGCATCGCGCCTTGCGTCTCCGGTAGCTTCGAGCGCCCTGATAGCGCGCACCGTGTCCACGGACAGGCCAGACGCCTTAGCCGCCAAGCTATGTGCCGCGACGCAGTAATCGCAGCCGGCGATCGCGCTCACCACCAGCTTGACGGTCTCGCGCTCCTGTGCGGAAAGAACACCACGCGCAAGCACCGCGTCGGCGGACAGCATCGCCTTAAGCGTCGGGGTATTCAAGGCGCCAATGGCCGCATAGGCGTTGGGGACCATCCCCACTGCTTTGCGGATACCGGCAAAAACATCGGCGGTTTCGCCGGCGGCGCTAGTGGCTGCGGGTGTGTTGATACGGGAAGTCATTTTCTTGAATCCTTTTGAAGTGGTCTTGCTGGAAAACGAGTGCAACAGGCGCGCAAAAAAGCTCAAATTTTTGGGGCAATGGCAGCATTCAGGCCCAAGGCAATCAACTCCGCCAGCGCCGCCGCCACGCCGATCGCCCAGACGGCGCCTGCGCCCAACACGGCGGCCCCCAGAGCGCTGCCGACGGAAAATCCAAAATACATAGTCGACGTATTAAGCGCTAGGACAACCGGAGCCTGCGCCGGGATACACACGCCAATCAGCCGAGCCATCTGCGCGGGAAAGAACGACCACACGGTAAAGCCCCACACAGCGACGGCGGCCAAGACCAGACCCAGCGAAACGCCACGAGGTAACACCGTTGCGATGGCCAGCGCCAGGAACGACAACCCCAATAGCACGAGCGATCCGCGTACCACGCTGCCTGCCCCAAAACGGTCGTTCAAGACCCCACCGGTCATAACTCCTGCCGCCGCGCAAAGCCCCCAGAGCGAGACAGACGCGGTGATCTCCAACGGGCCAAAGGCCAGCACGGCGCTCAGATATTCGGCAATATAGGGATAGGCAACAAAGGCGCCAATGGACCAGAACAGACTGACCGCCAGCAAGCGCTGCACAGAGCGCTGACGAACCACCGAGACACGTTGGCGCAAGCCGGCCACTTCGATACTCTGCCCCGCCTCACGGTCGATGCCATTCAAAATGCCTGCGATAGCCACAATGCTCATCGCGCCCACCAGCAGAAATGTTGCGCGCCAACCGAAGGCATGGCCGATCAATCCGCCAAGCGGCAGGCCCAGTGCAATGGCCAGTGTCTGTCCTGCACTGACTATGGCAAGCGCCCGCCCCCGCATCGCGGGTGGGACGATGACGCCGGCCAGTCCGTTGGCAGCCGGCACATAAAGGCCCGCCGCAACGGCCATAAGTACTCGCGCAACGATCAATACGGCGAATGACGACGATAGAGCTGCCACTACATTGCCAATGGCGAACAAGACCATGGCGATCAACAACACCTGCTTGCGCGCCATCCGGCCAGTGGCCACAGTGGTGAGCGGCGACGACAGTGCCAACACCAGCGTGAACACAACAACCAACAGAGCGATGGTGGGAACCGGCAGCGCAAAGTCTTGCGCCATGACTGGCAGCAACGGCGCAATCATGAACCCTTCTGTGCCTATGGCGAACGTCCCCAAAGCCAGGAATCCAGCCGGCAGCAACAAGGCGCGCGAATCCTGGGCGAGCGTTGCGGTCATGAAAAATCTCTCCTATAAATGCAGCCCGGGCGAACGCCGGGCTGCATCAATCCACGTGCGTTACACCGGGATGGGATTAGCTGCGATTTCAGCGTTGAAACCATCAATCAACGCGTGTTCACCAATTCCAGGGTTATCGCGCAAGGCGCGAATCGCCTCAACGAACACTTCCGGCGCGTCGGTTGCCAGCCCCTTCATCGTTTCTGCGATGAAGGCGTCAAGCGGCATGGCGCGAGGGTCGCCGCTCTTTTTGATGAGGTCGGTGTCGACCCACGGAGGCGCGATTTCCTGGACAGTTACGCTGGTACCTTTAAGCGTGAAACGCTGTGACAAGGCATAGGAGTGCAGTGCCGCCTTGGACGCGGAGTACACCGCATTAGTGGCGATAGGCACGTAGGCCAGCACCGAGGTGTTGTGGATGATGGTGGCGTGCGGTTGAGCCTTGAGATGCTCGATCAACGCAGAAGTCAACCGGATCGGACCAAGCAGGTTCGTATCAAGAATCCGGCGCGAAACGGCATCATCGATGCGGCCGGACGGGTCGTCGAACGGCATGATGCCTGCATTATTGACCAGTACGTTCAACGCCGGATACTCGCGGATCAGTTGCGCGGCGACGCGGTCGATGTCGGCTGCATCAGAAATGTCCAGGGCCACACCCTCGATCCCGGGATGGGCCGCAGCCACTTCATCCAGCAGAGCCTGCCGGCGCCCGGCGATGATGACTTTGTTGCCCAGAGAATGAAACTGCTCGGCCAGCGCTCGGCCGATACCCGAGGTGCCACCGGTGATAAAGATCGTGTTGCCCGTCATTTGCATGATTTGTCCTTGTCTGACGCCAGAGTGGCGTCTTCAATGGACGTACTATGCGCGGTTCCGGAAAAGACTCAAATGTCATAGATCCGACAATAACGGACATGGGCAATCAATGCCGCAAGAAAGCCCAGCAGTCAGGCTGACTCGCGTTCTTGCATCGGCATCAGGCCCCGCTTCACACTGGCTGGTGGCTGGCCCAGGTTACGCAGAAAAGCGCGCCGCATCCGGTCTCGGTCCGCAAAGCCTGTGTCGCGCGCCACGATTTCCAGGGGATAGCGGCCGTCTTCCAACATAACGCGGGCGGCCTCCAGCCGCAGCATTTCCACGGCTTTGGCGGGAGACCTTCCGGTCTCTTCGCGAAATACTCGGCTGAACTGGCGCGGAGACAGGTTGGCAGCTTCGGCGAGCTCTTCAACAGACAAGGAATTGCGCAGGTTTTCTCGGGCATAGGTGAGCGCACGTTTGACCCGGTCTGAGCGCGGCTCCAGCGCCAGCATCGCTGAGAACTGCGACTGCCCGCCGTGGCGGCGATGGTAGACAACGAGTTTCCGAGCCAACAGCCGAGAAAGTTTAGGCCCATGGTCTTCCTCAATCAGCGCCAGCGTCAGGTCGATGGCGGATGACATGCCGGCGGATGTCCAGATGTTCCCGTCACGGACAAAAATGCGGTCCTCTTCGACCTTTATCTTCGGAAAGCGCTTCTGAAGCGCGTGTGCATGTGCCCAATGCGTGGTCGCGGTGCGGCCATCGAGCAGGCCCGCCTGCGCCAGCACAAAAGCGCCAGTGCACACCCCAGCCACGCGGCGGGCCTCATTACCCGCAAGGGCGACATACGCGCGCAGCCCAGGCGAAATATCCTGGGGCACCAATTGCCCGGCAACCATCAGCGTGTCGGGCACGAACCCTAGCGGTGTCGTTTCAATACCTGCATTCATCGACGACCTGATCGTGCCGCCCTTTTCGGACAACACTGTCAGCCGATAGCCCATGTCGCCCAGCTCCGCGTTGGCCAGTTCAAAGGCAGAAAGCGCTGCCAAGCCCATCAACTGGAAGCCGTCTTCAAGGATCAAACCAACATGCCGCATCATGCGTCCTTCGGGAAATGGAAGATCAGAATAATCCCCCCCTGGGGCAGCATCCAATTGTTGATGGGAATCGGCCTACTTTGTTGCATTATTCTGACGGAGAGATACGACCTCCATTCTCCCCGCTCGCGCGAGATGCGTGTTGGAGCCACATCACAATTCTGCTGCAACAGGAAGCCGAAACGGCGCGCCCAGTCGGTTGAACGCATTCATTGCGGCGATCGTGATCGTGAGGTCGACAAGGTCTTTGGGCGTGAACGCTGCCGAGGCGGCGGCATACGCCTCATCCGAGGCATGCGTTTCGCTGACACGGGTCACTTCCTCCGCCCAGGCCAGTGCGGCTCGCTCCTGGTCAGAGAACAGGTGGTGCACCTCGTCCCAAACCGGCACCAACGTGATCTTGTCGATCGACATGGTTTTCCTGAGATCCCGGCTGTGCATGTCGATGCAGTGGGCGCAGCCGTTGATTTGCGAAACGCGGAGGAACACAAGGTGAACGAGCTCCTCCGGGAGATTCGTCTTCCTCGTGACGTAGTGATGAATACCAAAAAGGGCCTTCGCGCCATCAGGTGCGATCTCCTGCCAGTTCAAGCGGGTCATCTCAGTTCTTTCCTGTTGTTGATGGTGAGTAGCGTTGTGGTCGGCGCGGCCGGGTTGGCTATCGACTTCGACCGCGATCCATGTCATAACTCCACGATACTCCGCCGGAAGTTGGAGAAACAGGCCCAAAAACTGCCGAAACGATTGATCCAAGATGACTGACCCGAACACGCCTGCTGTGCTTTCCATCCAGGTCGACCGTACCACCGCGGTGCCTATCGGCGACCAGATCCATGCGAACCTGCGACAGGCAATCGTCGACGGCCGGCTTGCACCTGGACAGCGTTTGCCTTCCGGTCGGGACCTAGCCGTGCAGCTTGGCGTCGCGCGCGGCACCATCCGCGTGGCCTACGATCGACTGATGGCCGAGAACCTGGTGTTCGGTGCTGGCCCCGCCGGCACACGCGTATGTGCACGGCTGCCTGCCGGCCGAACGGGCGACGAGACGTCGCTCGACGGGCCTTTAGCAGGTTTCACCCGCCCATATTCCAGCGCCCCGCTGCCGTTCCAGATGGGCGTACCCGCTCAAGATGGGTTTCCCGCCAAGCTCTGGGCCCGTATGCGAGCGCGTGCCGCACGCGCCGATGCCATCGCTTACACGGCCTACTCCGACCCGCGCGGCGAACCTGCATTGCGGGCGCATATCGCGAGCCACCTGGCCGTCAGCCGACGAATGCAATGTCATCCCGATCAGATTATCGTCACCAGCGGATACCGGCACGGCCTGATGATTGCGCTGACGGCACTGCGCGCGCATGGACGCAAGGCGTGGATTGAGGAGCCAGGTTTTCCGCTAGCGAGACGCGCACTGGAACTGATCGGAGCCGTGATAGAACCCGTACCCGTCGATGCCGAAGGAGTGCGCGTGGAACATGGCATCGCCAGCGCGCCGGACGCGCTGCTGGCACTGGTCACCCCGGGCCAGCACGCACCGCTGGGCGTGTCCCTCTCGTCGGCACGCAGACACGCCCTGCTCGATTGGGCAGCAGCAAGTGGCGCCTGGGTCATCGAAGACGACTATCTCGGAGAACTACAGCTCGATGGCCGGGCGGCACCGGCCCTTGCCGCAGGCAAAGGCGCCGAGCGCGTGATTCACATTGGCGCGTTCAGCAAGACGATCAGCCCGGCGCTCGGCCTTGGTTTCGTCGTCGCCCCACTCTCCGTGGCGGAGCGTCTGGTCGAGGTATCTGCCGTGTTGGCTCCCGCTCCGAATCGGACCACCCAATTGGCGGTCACGGAGTTTCTGGCGGGTGGGCATTTCCTGCGGCACTTGCGCCAAATGAAGGCGCTCTATGCCGAGCGCCGCAGCCTCGCGCTACAACATGTCAGCGAGTTTCTACCGGGCACACTGACGGCTGGCCTAGGCCTGATCGCACCGCTCCCACAGACCGCCAACGACAGCACCATTGTCGGCATTGCCCGCGCACGCGGCCTCGCACCGTCTGCACTGTCTTCCTGGTACCTCCGCCGCACTCACGCGCAACGTGGCTTGCTACTCAGCGTGACGAACCTGCGCCTCGACAACATCGATGCCGCTTGCGCGACGCTTGCAAAAATCGTTGCGTCTTATTGATTCATAACCCGCGTTTCATGCCTCAACGTTCGCCACCTCCAGTCTGAGTGCCCTGCTCCAGCGCCTCTGCGAACTTGCGCATCAGACGCACCAAGTCCGTGATGTCTTCTGCAGTCCAGTCCTGAAAGATCTCCCGTGCCAGACGCTCGCGGGCCTGGTCAAGCCGGTCAGTCACGGCCTTGCCTTTGGCAGACACCACCGCTTCGCGCATGCGGCGATCTTCGGCATTCTCATGCCGCATCACCATCCCCATGCTTTCGAGTTTGGCGAGCTGGCGACTGATGGTCGTGTAATCCCTGCCCAGGCGATCTGCCAGATCCACCACGCCGATAGGGCCCACCCGTTCGATCACCACCAAGAGGCGAAAAAGCGCTTGGTCCAACTGCACGCCGGCTTCTGCGATCAGGCGCTCGTCGTTTCGCGGTCGATTCATGACGCTCACGATCGAGATCAAGGACCGATGGAGGTCCTTCAGCTGCGCCGAAATATGTGTATCTTGCACTTTCTTTTTGGTGATCATAAACTGCCCTCCTAATATGTGTATTTTACACATATATCGGAGAAATAATATGCGTAAGCCTGTTGATGTCCTGATCTGCGGTGCCGGTGCCGCAGGCCTGACCCTGGCAATAGAACTGGCGCGGCGCGGCGTGCGCTTTGCCCTCATCGACAAACTCGCCTCCCCCTTTTTGGGGTCGCGCGGCAAAGGGATTCAACCGCGCACCCAGGAGGTCTTTGAAGACCTGGGAATCCTGGACCGAGCCATGGCTGCGGGTGGGATCTACCCCACGATTCGCAAATATTCGAATGACGGCAGTCATGTGGATCAGGCAATGACGAGTGCTGCAGACCCTACGCCTGCCGAACCCTATCCGCTGCCGCTGATGGTTCCTCAGTTCAAGACCGAAGCGATCATGCGAGAGCGCCTGGTTGAACTGGGCCATGCGCCGGAATTTGGTGTCGAGCTGACCGGAATAGTCGTCAGCGCCGACGGAATAAAAGTGCAGCTCGTCACCCCCGATGGCGAACAGACTCTCCACGCCCGCTATCTGGTGGGCGCCGACGGCGGGCGCAGCCTGGTGCGCCGCACCTTGGGGATTGGCTTTCCGGGCAAGACCTTGGGCGTGCGGGCCATCGTGGCCGATGTCGTGCTGAAAGGGCTGTCGCGCGATGTGTGGCATCAATTTGGTGGTGGGGACGCAGGCCCAATGGCCATCTGCCCGCTCGCAGGCACCGATCTGTTCCAGATCCAGGCGCCCGTTCCGCTGGAGGGCGACATCGATCTCTCTGCGGCGGCGCTGACCGAACGCGTTGCCCTGCACACACAGCGCGCGGACATCACAGTCCATTCGGTTGCCTGGTCCTCCACCTACAACATGAATGCCAGGCTCGCTGATCGTTACCGGGACGGCCCCGTGTTCTTGGTCGGCGATGCGGCACATGTGCATCCCCCGACCGGCGGACAAGGCCTCAACACCAGCGTGCAGGACGCCTACAACCTGGGTTGGAAGCTGGCGGCCGTACTTGCCGGCGCGCCTGAAGAACTCCTAGAGACCTACGAAGCCGAACGCCGGCCTGTGGCTGAGGACGTACTCGGCCTGTCCACACGGCTGCTTGCTGGTTTCAAGACTGGGGACAACAGGCGGACGCGTGAAGTCCAGCAACTGGACATCGGCTACCCGACCTCACCGCTATCGCTCCCGTCGCAAGCCGCGAGCAAGCTTGCCCCGGGCGATCGCGCACCCGATGCCATGGTGCGTGGCGCTGGCGGCAGTCCGACGCGCCTGTTCAACCTGTTCAAGGGCACGCACTGGACCTTGCTGGTCAACGGCCCCTCGACCTTTCCGCCACGCGCTGGCTTGCACATCCACAGCATCGGGCCCGGCATGGAGATCGAAGATCACCTTGACCAGTTCGCCAGGTTCTATGGCCTCGGCGAAGATGCCGCCGCACTGGTCAGGCCAGATGGCTATTTGGCGGGAGTCTTTCACAAGGATAGTGAGGCAGTACTGCGAGAGCACCTGGACCGGTATTGCTGCATGTAGGATCGCGTCCTTCGATGAGTCAATCATCCTTGGCGACAGGGACAGGTACAACTTTGGTCCTCATTAGTGGGGAATGGCTAGCCACGTTAAAGTCCTCGTAAAAGGCTGAGGCCTTCCCAGCCACTACGCATCGCAGGCAGCATCTTGCATTGCGATCACCTCTTCGAGCGGAACAAATCCTTTCATCGCGCCACTGCCGGCCGCCGGTTCGCCGTCTTCGACCCCCAACGCAAATCGAAACGCGGGATCGGCCTCGATGCGCTGGCGCAGCGCCAGGATGCGTGGATAGTCTCGCGGCTCGATCGCCTGATGAAAGTCCGCCCAGCGTGCCACACCGACGAACACCGCGTCCGCCAGCGTTGGCTTGTTGCCCAATAGATAGTCGGTGTCCTCTATCATCGCCTCCAGCTGTTCATGCCGTAGCGCAACGAAACTGCGGCCAAACTTGCGCAGCGTTTCCCGCTCGCCTTCAGTGGCCTCCTGCGCTTCCAGTGCGACCCACAAGGGATAAAAGGCGCCGGTGAAACTGGTATTGAGGAAAGCGAGGTACTGATGCATCCGGTCAGCCTGCGGTGTGCCGGGCTCGAAACTGATGCGGCGCTCGGTGTCCCGCGCCTCCAGCCACAGGGCGATCGCCATTGTCTCGGTGATGACGTCGCTTTGTTCGGTGATCAGTACAGGGGTTTCCACCCTGCCGTTCAAGCGTTTGTAGGCGTCGGTGCGCATCTCCCCCAGCATGTCCACCCGGGTAATGCGATAAGGCTGGCCAAGCCATTCGAAGGCGGTGACGAGTCCAGCCGAGCTGCCGAGGGGGAAACCGGCGATGAAGATCGGTTCAGATGTGGGATTCATTTCATTTCTCCGTTGTCGATGCTGGGAAATATACATACGTGGACGTTTATCCAAAAGACGGGTAAATTGCGACTCAATGTCCACATATGTAGACCTAAATGCTGAACCTCAATGATCTGCATTTTTTCGCTCAGGCAGTTGAGTGCGGCGGTTTCGCGGCGGCAGCTCGGCGTCTCGGCTGTCCAAAATCGACGGTCAGCAAGCGGGTCGCTACGCTGGAAGCAACGCTCGGCGTGCAGTTGCTCCACCGCACGTCGCGCAGTTTCACGTTGACCGACGTGGGACGCGATGTGTACGACCACGCCCGCGCGGTAATGATCGAAGCAGAGGCCGCCGAGACAGTCGTGCATCGGCGGCTGGCGGAGCCTAGCGGCACAGTGCGGATCACGGCGTCGGTACCTATCGCGCAATTTCAGTTGGCGGATCGGTTGCCTATCCTTGCGCGGCAATATCCAAAACTACGCATTCAGTTGCACGTCACAGACCGCTTCATCGACCTGGTGCAGGAAGGATTCGACATCGCGATCCGCAGCCATTTCATGGCGCTGCCTGATTCCGATTTGGTGCAGCGACGCATGAGTGAGGAGCCGATTACGCTGGTGGCCGCGCCCTCCTACATCGCAGAGCGCGGCGAGCCGCCAACGCCAGAGGCCCTGAGCGATCACGATGGGCTGATGACCAGTGCGACGATGAAGCTCTGGCGATTGGGCGATGCAAGTGGCCGTATCGTGGAGGTCGCACCGAGGCCGCAGCTATATGCCGATGAATCCCTGTCGTTGATCAAGGCCGCGGAAATGGGTCTCGGCATTGTCTGTCTACCGGACATGATCTCGGCGCAAGCGGTCCGGGAGGGACGGTTGGTACGAGTGCTGCCGGCATGGACAGCTGGCAGCGTGATGACGACGATCTTGACACCACACAAACGTGGCCAGCTTCCTGCCGTACGCGCGGTGATCGACTTTCTGATGCAGGGTAAGGCGAGCAGCAGCATTGCCGCACTCTAGTTAGAATGGATCAAGCTTGGACGTTCATAGTGCAGTTCAAAATGTGAAAAACTATCGATTCGAGTTTTGGCTTCAAGAGGACCTCATGGAGATTCGTCGGTTCAGGTTGGGTGACGAAGCAGCGTTGTTTCGCGTGTATTTCACTGCCATCCATGACGTTGCGGCCGGCGACTACTCATCAGAGCAAGTCGAGGCATGGGCCCCGCCCGACTTGGACATGGATCTGTGGGCAAATCGAATTCAAGGAATCCAGCCCTTTGTTGTTGAGATTGACGGCGAAATTGCCGGCTATGCGGACGTTCAGCAAGACGGATACATCGACCACTTTTTTGTGTCAGGCGCTCATCAGCGGCAAGGAATCGGCGCGCGGCTGATGGCTCGTATCCACGAGGAGGCCGGGTCCCTTGGTCTCACCGAGTTGACGGCTAATGTGAGTAAGACTGCCGAGCCCTTTTTTTCCCTGTATGGATTTCAGGTGATCGAACGACGATTTCCAATAATTCGTGGGGTGACGCTTCAGAATGCCCTGATGCGCAAGGAGCTTTAGCATGGCGATGCGGTAATTCCGCTCCCCGCGCAACGACTCTGCACGCGTTCGTCCATCGTTAAGCAAATTTCTCAACTAGCATAGGAAACATCGACATTGTCACGCACCCTTCGATATCTCTCGTCGCCGGCCTTGCGCTGGGCATTGCCGACGCTGGTCCTTTTGGCCGCCGCTGGGTGCGGATCTAATTACGCCGATAGCCCGGCCAAGGCTGGCATTGCATCCAACGCACCCAAGCCGCCGCTGCGCAAGCTGAACCCCACTCCGACACAGGCCTATGAGATACGACTCACACTTGCCAATGCGTCGGATCTGTCAAGCGCAGCCGACGGCAAATCGCCGTTTACGGTGGTAGAGGGCACTGTGCAGTTCGACGCCAGCAACGGCGCCCGCTGTGGAAAATCCAACGCCCTGTCCGGCCACGTGCCGAGCTTATCCAGCCACGAACCGTTCCGCCTTTCCCGTATATCCGCCACCGAGTATGTGGGCACCATTTATGCCGACATGCTGCTCGACGAAAACTATTACGGACGCGAGGTATGCCATTGGACATTGACCGAGGCCCGAGTCGCTTTGCGGGCGCGGGCGGATATCGCCGATACGCGATTCGTAGCCGGTCTGCCTACGACAAAAGTGCTCGCGGGCGAGGCACAGGTGCGCTATTTCTGGAAAGGGTATTACCCTCGATTCGAGGACGGGCAACATGCTGATTATGGAACTAACCAGTTGGATGCCGTTCCGGCCGATAAGCGCAGCGAGTTTTTCACCGTGACGCTGACGGCGAGGAAGATCGCTGGCGACGCGCAAGGCAAGTAAAGAACAGGCTGGAGAATACCGAAGCCGCCCCCGGCCCGCGGAAATGCCTCGGGTCAGGCGGCCAGGTTTCTGATACATTGACGCCTCGAAAATCAAGCACTCAGCTTTCAATAGCCGAACTTTTGGGTAACAGTCAAAATGAGAAAACTCGCGCTGGTTGTTGTTGTGTCATCACTGCTCGCGGGATGTACGTCTGCACAAATGAGTATGCTGACGGGCAAGCGGAATAAAACCTACAACGACGTGAATGCGACCTGGGTGGGCAGCACAGAAGAGCAATTGGTTTCCAAGTGGGGACCTCCCAAAAAGAGCTATACGCTTGAAAGCGGGGCAAAGATTATTTCGTACGAAGATATCTGGGGCCCTATTTCCTCATATCACGTGTGCGTAGAGAAATTCATGATCGAGAAGGGAATGGTGACCAAGTGGGGGATCTCGGGTTGCCCGGCGCGCATTTCGGGCACGCTGCCGAAAGACACGCCGATTCCGGAACCGACCCTGTAGGGCGAGCGTCCTGAGGTCCCCATGTCCCTCATGCCCTCTGCTCTACACAGCCAGTACTTGGAAAAAGTCCGCACGGCAGTTGCTGCAGATGCGCGGCTGACCGCGCTGCTGGCAGCGGGCTCGTATATTCATGGCGGCTTTGACGAATATTCGGATCTGGATTTCGTCATCGTCTGCGAGGACAGCAGCTACGACGAGGTCATGGCCGCCCGGCTCGAGTTCGCGCAGCGGATAGGCGGGCTGCTCTCGGCTTTTACCGGAGAGCATGTGGCCGAGCCGAGACTGCTGATCTGCTTGTACGGGCCGCAGCTGCTGCATGTGGATTTCAAATTCGTGACGCTGGACGATCTGGATCAGCTGGTGGAGCGCCCAGCCGTGCTGTTTGCACGTGACGCACAAGTCATCGAGGCCCGGCTGGATTCGGCGGCGATTGCATGGCCAGAGGCTACGCCCGATTGGTTCGAGCGCCGAGCATGGATCTGGCTGCATTACGGCGCCAGCAAGCTGGCACGCGGCGAGGTCTATGAGGCCATCGGTATTCTCGGATTCTTTCGCGAGCAGGTGCTTGGCCCCATGCTGCATCGCAGGGCGGGACAACGGCAGCGCGGAGTCAGGAGAATAGAGACGGTGGCTGGGGACGCTGGGGCTCAGCTGGCGACGACGGTGCCAACGTCTGATAAGGCGTCAGTCCACGCAGCGCTATTGGCCGCGATTGCGCTCTATGTTGAACTGCGCGCAGATGAGCCGCCGTCTGAAGCTGTTAGCCATATGCCGGAAGCGCTATACGACTATGTGAGCCGGCATGCTGGCGCTTCATGAAAATGAACTGCTGGGACAGCGTCACAAATTAGCATGGGTCTCGCCTAAGTAGCGACAGCTACGCGTCACGCCTGCCACGTTATCCCTTGTTTAACCCCTTTCAGGGAGCAAGACACCCAACTCCTGTAACCGGGCAACCAACTCATCAGCGTTCTGGAAATGAATGCCGTGAAGGCCTTCTCGCTCTGCCGCGTCAACGTTGCGGACGTTGTCATCAATGAAGACCGTTTTCTCGGGGCTCAGATGGTAGCGCTCGATGATCAGCTTAAAGATAGCTGGATCGGGTTTGATGATACGTTCGCGGCCGGAAACCACGATTCCCTCAAACCAATTCAAGAATGGGAACCGTGCCTCCGCAATGTGGAACGTCTCTGCCGACCAATTTGTCAACGCCAGCAATCGGAGGCCGAGGCTACGCAACTGCGCGAGAACCTTGACTGTCCCCTCGACCTCGCCCGGTATCATTTCTGACCAACGATCGAAATAGGCATTGATGTTCGACTCGTGTTCCGGATGTCGTGCGACCGCTTCTGCAATAGCGTCCTTCCATAGACGGCCACGGTCCTGTTCCTCGTTCCATTCCGGAGTGCACACGACGGATAGGAAATGTTCCATTGCGACTTCGTCAGAACCAAAGATTTTTCTGAACAGATGGCGTGGGTCCCACTGGATGAGAACATTACCCAGGTCAAAGATGATCGTATCTATACAATGAGACGACGGCCGTGCAATGCGATGGATCATGTTTTTCGGGTCCTCCTTGTCAGTGGCTATGCGGTGGGACTGGACCTATTGTAGGAGTCTTCGATTTAACCCAAAATAGCCTGATAACGAGGGGAAAGTCTTGAACATTAAATTCTTGTCGGCAGCGGCCGGCTTTTCGATACTGGTGGCATCTATGTCTTCAAGCCTGGCCGGCCAAATTGGCTATCTCGGACCTGCTGGATCGTGGACGCACCAGGCATGCCTCGATTTGTTTGGTGCCAGCGAACTTGTCGCATTGTCACGGGATGAACTCTTCAATGGCTATAAGTCCGGTAGCCTTGAGCGCGCTTGTGTTCCAGTAACCACATCTGTAGTTGGTGTGACTCCGTACATGGATGCTGTACTGGACTTGCCCAATGTGATGATCGTTGGAGAGTATCCAAAGATGCTGGGTTATAGCTTGCTGGCCAAACCCGGCACGAAGCTGTCCGACGTCAAAGAGGTGCTTGCACACCCTGTAGCGTTCGAAGAGGTGAAACCCTGGCTGGATCGGGAAATGCCTACGGTTAAACGCACTGAGGCCGCTAGCGGAGGGGCTGCGGCAAAAACTGTCGCGAGCAGCGAAACCACCGAGAAAGCATCCTTTGGTCCCAAGGTTGGTGCTTCCGTTTACTCGCTCGTCTCTTTGGTCGACGGCATTGAGGAAGGTCCGCACAACGTGACCCGGTGGTGGATTCTGGGGCGATCTATGCCCGCCCCTAGCGGCAAGGACAAGACATCGCTAATGGTGGACACCTCTGACGACGACTTTAATGCAGTGCTTGGTGCGCTGGTCAATGCGAAGGTACCGGTCTTGACGATATACGAAAGACCGAGCAAGAAGACACTGGACACGCATCGATATTTGATCGAGGTCGCCGGCCACGCGCGGGAGGAGCCTCTTGCCGCTTTTCTGAGTGCCAACCAAAGAATCCGTCTGTTGGGTTCATACCCGCGAAAATAGACGTTCTGTTGCCAATTGCTTGGGAGCCTCGCTGTCATGCAAGAGAGACCGCCGAGAATTCTTCGCCTATGAATCTGACCTTTGCTAGTACAGACTCATCTGATACCAACGTCCTAGTCGACATTCGTATCGCTGCAATGCGCGAGAGCCTGGAGCGCATTGGGCGTTTTGACCCACAACGCGCCCGAGAGCGCTTTCTGGCGTCTTTTGATCCTTCTTTGTGTCGATTCATAGTCGCAGATGGTGTTCGAGTAGGCTTCATTTTGATTCGCCCGCAAGAGGATCATTGGCTTCTGGACCATTTTTACATCCTGCCAAACCATCAGGGAAAAGGTATTGGTGCCGCAGTCTTACACGACGTATTCAAAGATGCAGACGCCCGTCACATGGAAATCCGCGTCGGGGCCTTGCGCGGTAGCGATTCAAACCGTTTCTATCAACGCCATGGCTTCGTGCCGACTGCTGAAGCGAAATGGGATATCTACTACGTTCGAAAGCCGAGTGGAGAATGAACTCGCCATTCAAACGGTTACTCGTCATTGAGCAAGGCGACGCAAGCGTCCACTAGATCATCAAAGTGATGCAGCAGAATGTCTGGGGCTAGTTCAGCGGCGGGGATCTCGGTATAGCCGAAGTCGACCAAGATCAGAGAAGTCCCAGCAGATCTTGCGGCTCTGGCGTCGGCATCAGCGTCACCTATCATGACCGTGCGCGCCAGATCTCCGCCTACTGCGTCCACGGCTTCAATCAGATGGGCGGGATCAGGCTTGGCCGCTGTTACCGCGTCCAACCCTACTATTCCGTCAAACAAATCTGCCATATCTAGTTTGGCCAGCAACGTTCGTGACAGATCGGTGGGTTTATTGGTGCATACCACCAGCTTCGCGCCCGCGGATTTCAGGATTCTCAGAGCGTCAATCACGCCAGGGAAGGGTTTACTTTCGTCCGCAATATGCTCAGCATAGTAACTAATGAAACGGGCAAACAAAGCCGCTGTGTGGGCAGCCGGATCTGGATCACCGGCGTTCTCAAGACCCCACTGCAACAGCCATCGCGCGCCACGACTAATAAACGGACGACCTGCCTTATACGCTAGCGGCTTAATGCCTTCCGATATAAGGATTGCGTTCACAGCGCCAATCAGATCGGGAGCTGACTCGACCAATGTGCCGTCCAGGTCGAATGCGACGGTTGCTCCGTTAAGAATGCTTAGATTCTTCATCTTTAAAAATCAATGAAAGACAATTCGACGGTAAATCGTCGGCGAAACCCCGAACCTGGAGGTGAACGCGGAAGTAAGATGCGCGTGGCTTGAAAAGCCACAATCAAGGGCTACGGTAGTGACGGGCACATTTGTATTCCGCAGCAGCTTCTGAGCTCTGCTCAGACGCCGACTGACAATGTACTGATACGGCGTAACGCCAGTTGCGCGGCAAAAAGCGGTGGTGAAGTGGAATTTGCTCAATCCCGCCTCATTCGCCATTTTCTCCAGCCCTATGTCTCGGCGCAAGCGTTCTTCCACCAAGTCTGCTAGCCGTTTGACTATAGTCGAATTTAACGAACTTGACCGTCGGCCTAGAGATACTGGATCTATGCACCGGCGGTATTGATTCGCCAATTCGGCTCCCAACTCTTGGCGCAAGAAATCTGCTTCGCAAGGTGTAGCAGTCAGCACGCGATAAGCAGATCTCATTAATGCCGGAAAATTCGCGCATCTATGTCCAGCATCGCAACGAAGCAAATCGCGCTCCGCCGCGTCCCGCCCCATAACGTCCCGCCACTCAACCACGTCGAACTCTACCGACAGCCAGTCTGCATCCAGACCTGTTGTATGAACATGCTCTATTGCGGGAGGAACGAACTCTAACGCCCCGGCAGGCCAACTCACCGAACTTAGCCCTTGACCATGGTACGCCTCTGTGCCATATCCGACGCCCATACGAATTCTGATGGTCGGAGCCAGATTCATGATCAAGCGCGGCGCACTATGGGCTGCACCCGGAACCCATTTGAACCTCATAGAATCCCCTGCAAATAATCTGCCCGGCAAACCGCAATTTCTTGAAAGCGCGAGATTGAATTCACGTCGTAATCTCTGCTCTCACCATACCATGGGAGCAATTCTCAAGCCGTGCCATCGAACAACAACTATCGACAAATGCAAGTGCAAGCTGCCTCGAACCTGACCGGCGTGCTATGGGCTCTCGCTGGCATGGGGTTGTTTTCCTTTATTTATATATCCGGAAAACTTAGCGAAACCGGCGCCTCAGCCTTGCAGATCATGTGGCTTCGATATGTCGGCGGGTTCGTGACGATGGCACTGGCGCTATGGACGCAACGCGACATAGCCCGGACTCTCTCCACAACCCAACCGGTTTTGCATGCATGCCGGGCGGCAGCCGGCGGTATCGGCGGTGTTGCTGCCATATTCGCCGCCGCCCACATGCCTGTCGCGTCGGCGAGCGCCATTGGCCTGATGGACGGACTCCTTACCGTTCTATTGGGTGTCATTGTTCTGCGCGAGCATGTGTCGCCGCGTCAATGGATGGCCACGATAATGAGCTTGACTGGCGCGATGACGGTGGTAGGGTCACAGGGAGCGTTCTCTGTGTGGGGTACAGACTCCGCCGGTCCAGCACTGATTGCATTGCTGGGAGCACTGCTCGTCGCACTCGAAAGCATCCTGATCAAAGCCCTAGTTCGTGCCGAATCCACCTTCACTGTGCTTTTCTATGTGAACTTTTTTGGATCATTGATTCTCGCCTGGCCGGGGCTCGCAAATTGGCATGGCATACCGGTACAGTGGCTACTCGCCTTCCTGATGCTGGGTCCCGTGGCAATCCTGGCGCAGTACTGCAATATCAACGCATTCAGACGAGCGAATGCCAGCGTAGTTGGTCCCATTCGATATAGTTGGGTCTTGTACGGGGCTGCATTCGGGATGTTGTTCTTCGATGAGCCCATCACCTTACCCACAGGGCTGGGTATAACCTTGGTCCTCGTTGGAGGAGGATGGCTTGCTACATCAAAAGCCTGAAGTTGTTGTGCCTCGCGGCACCACCTGATCTTTCCGAAATGGTGCCAAGGCCAGATAAAACATCGGTCCACACAGCGCTATTCAATGACTCGAAAAATTCACTCTGCCGAGCGTCATGTAGCATCCGAAGCTCTGTCAATGATCTTCTCGAGGTAATCCAGATCCTCCCGAACCAAGCGCAGAGATTCCCGTGCATCTGCTGGCGAGCGCGATCTTCGCGCCTCATCACGCAATAGCGCATTGACGCCCATTTCCGCCATCAGGTCGGCGACTTCAGCAATGCTCAATCTGCCGGACGGCTTGTACCACCAAGCCGACCAATTGCACATGCCGATGAGACTGAAGGCGGCTACGTGCGCATCAACCATCCGGAATTGACCTTCACGGATCCCTCGCTCAATCACGCTACTGAAGTTATCGAGCACATTGCGCCGCGCACTTTGCATTGCTGCGCGCTGCTTGCTAGTCATATCGGCTTGCGTGCGGTCCGCAACTCGAAATTCAGCAGGACGCGACAGTATCAATTGAGCATGTTGAGCCACTAGCGCACGTAACGCGGACACTGGATCGAGATCGTCGCGCGCGACCGTGTCTCCTGCCAGCTTTCGCGCATCGGCCAGCACCTCTTCTGTCAGCGCTCGCTGAATCGCATCCTTGCTCTTGAAATAGTAGTAGACGGCAGTACGGCTCAGTCCCAGCCGTTCGGCGATGTCTTGAATACTTGTGCCGGCCGATCCCCTCTCAATGAACAGCTTTGCTGCCACGTCCAGAATCGCACTTCGCAACGCGTCCCCCTTCAGGTTGACCTTTGTCGAAATGTCATTCACCACGATTTTCCTCATTGCGATCGTGCATAGCGCCGATACCTGTCCCTAATTCATCTTTTGCAGTCTCTATTGTCCTCAAACTGACGTACGCGTCAAATTGCTCAAATCAATTGACACTACTGTCAATAATTCGTCTAATGAGACAAATTCGATGCGAGGCACATCTGAAGGAGACCAATGTGACCAAAGAACTGACCACAAATGGGGTCAATGCGGGCTTCCTGAATACCGACTGGAATCCGCGCGACCTGCCGTCGGGGGCCACGACCCGCAACGTCGTGCTACGCACTGATGACAACGCCGCAACTTCTGGATCTCTGTACTTACCGGCTGGGTATCGGCCGGATACCGTCGTCTGCGTAATGCATCCCCGCGAGTTCATGGCGTGTCACTACCTCATTCCCGACATCGTGGGATCAGGATGTGCAGCATGGTCGCAAGGCGCGCGATCCGTCGGTAATGACCTGCGACTGGAGCACGAGATTGCCCTGCATGACGTTGCCGCGGGCATGCGCTTTTTGCGTGATCAAGGTTTCAAGAACATCGTGTTGCTGGGCAACTCAGGAGGCGCGGGCCTCTACAGTCTGTATATCCAACAGTCATCTCTTCCTGCTGCCCAACGAATTGCCCGTACGCCAGGCGGCAAGCGCAGCGGTCTTCCGGAGTTGGACATGCCCGCAGTCGACGGCATGGTGCTCGTCGGCCCTCACCCTGGCCAGGGCGCGCTGCTCCTTAATTGCATCGACCCCTCGGTTGCTGATGAAGATGACGCCCTGTCAGTCGTCGCTGCGCTCGATCCGCTCAGTCCCGACAACGGGTATCGGAAGGCGGGTGAGGCGCGGTATTCCGCCGAATTCATTGCCAACTACCGCGCAGCCCAACGGAATCGGGTCGCACGACTGGATCAACGCGCCCGCGAGATCATTGCCATGCGGCTTGATGCGCGCGAGCAGATCAAGACCGGAGCAAACACCTCCGCAGAAGGTCGGAGACGGGCAGCTCACACCCCGGTCATGACTGTCTGGCGTACAGACGCAGACTTGCGCTGTTTAGATCTCAGCATCGACCCCTCGGATCGTCACCCGGGCTCGCTGTGGGGCAAGGATCCCTACGCATCCAACTTCGGAGCCGTTGGTTTCGCCCGCTTCTGTACCCCCGAGAGCTGGCTATCCACATGGTCAGGCCTATCGTCCAACGCCACCCTCGCGTTGACTGCCCCCGCAATCATCCAGCCGACATTGATCATCGAATACACCGGCGACCAAGCCTGCTTTCCTGCTGATGTCAGAGACATCCATAACGCGATCAACGCGCAGGATAAACAGCACTTGCGCATCCGAGGCGATCATCACGGACGCGCATTACTGGAAAAGGAAGAGCCCGGCCGATATCAAGCGGGCCGCGAACTTGCCTCCTGGCTGCAAGCACGCTTTCTTTAACTCTACATCGGAGTAGCTCAATGATTTCAACTCCTCCCACGCCCCGGTCTTTGGCGCTACATGGCGTTGACCACACGGCACGCCCGACCTGGCGTCTGCGCGAAACGATCAACTTCTATCGCGATATCTTGGGCCTGCCACTAGTGCACGTTATTTCGGCGCGCGGCTGGGGACCCGAAACGCATCCTGACTTCCTGCACTTTTTCTTTGACAGCGGCCAGGGCAGCACGATTGCTTTTTTCTACTACCTGGGATCCGACGAGCCAGATTCGGTACGTGAACGCCGTAGCATGCGCCCTCTCCCTGACGACCATGTCGGCGATGCGACCCATACCGCGTGGCTCGTCCGAGACGAAGACGAACTGAAGGCGTGGAAGCACCGGCTGGAATCCGCTGGGCTGGACGTCTCCATCGAAACCCGCCACGAGGTCATTGAATCCATCTACGTTCGTGATCCCAACGGATATTTCATTGAATTCACTCGCAAGCTTCGCCCCCTGGCAGCAGTAGATGCCATCGACGCTGCCCTGACCATCCAAGCCGCCATCGAACTCGAAGATGAAGCGATATCCGCCGGCCTGCGGGTCTCGCAAGTGGATCACATCTGGGCGCGTAAAGCCGCGCTGCTGACGTCCGCTGAAGGAGTGGGCTCGAAGCAACTGTCGGGCGTTCGAATCTTTGTGCCACGTGTCGAAGAATTTTCCGCCCTGGTGCGTAATGCCGAATCGCGTGCTGAATGCGAGGTGCAAGCCGGGGAGTTTTTCGACTGCATACAAAGCACCGGTCCCCTGGAATTCCGGCGCAAGACGTTGGGACTAAAGCCTGCAGTTTGGTATGGCCTTTTCACCGGTGGCGTAAGCGGAAACATCACCACTATGGACCGAGACCTGGTTCGAATTGAACCCGCTGAAGCTTGATAACGGGGGAGGAGACACATGCGAGATATTAAATTCCCCATAGAGGGCGTTACGTACCACTCGGACGAACGATCGCAAGCCTATTTCAATAGTGGCGCCTGGCGTGCGCAAACGGTTGGCCAAGTTCTGCGTGATACCGCGACTCGTTGCGGCGAGCGTCCTGCACTCATTACCGATCAGGGCACCCTGACCTTCGCCGAGCTAGACGCGCAAAGTGAAAGACTGGGCGCAGCCCTGCTAGATATCGGGTTAAGTCCAGGCGACCGCGCAATCTTTCAAATGGGCACGACCCTTGAGACTGCGGTGACCCTTTTGGCCTGCTACAAGGCTGGAATCATTCCGGTCTGCTCGCTGCCCCAGCATCGCGCGCTCGAGATCGGCCAGCTTGTCCGGCAATCCGCCGCGCGCTGCTATTTCGTTCAAGCGGACTTCGGCTCCTTTGATCTCGTCGGTTTTGCTAAGGAAATGATGAGATCGCACGACAGCCTGGAACACCTCATTGTCGCCCGAGGTACTGCCAATGACGCAACCTTGCTTCAGGCGCTAATTGACGACATGCCACTTGAGCAAGCGCGCGCGCGTCTTGCAAAGGACCAGCCTGGATCCGAAGACGTCTTGGCCTTTCAATTATCCGGCGGCACCACTGGCATTCCGAAGATCATTCCTCGCTTTCACGCTGAGTACCTGGCACACGCCCTCGCGTGCGCGCGCTTGTACGAAATGGAGGAAGACGATCGAATCATCTGGGCATTGCCGCTCTTGCACAACGCCGCTCAAGTCTACGTGCTGATGCCCATGATTCTTATAGGGCTATCCGCGGTCTTGATGCCGCGTGTAGATGTCCCGCGTATGCTGGAATTGATCGAAGAACATCGCGTCACCCGCGCTATTTCAATTGGTCCCATCGCGCCGCAGTTAATGGCCTACGAGAACTTGGCGCGGCATGATCTGTCGTCTCTGCGGTTATTCACCACGATGAGTGCCGCCGACCGATTGGAAGATCATCTCAAGGTGCGTTGCTCCAACCTCTTTGGAATTACAGAAGGCTTGCTGCTGGGTACATCTCATACGGCTTCCGAACTTGTCCGTCACCGGACACAAGGGCGGTCAGGCTGTCCGGAGGACGAAATCCGACTGCTTGATCCAGCTAGCGAACGTCTGGTCGAAGCCGGTCAGATGGGAGAACTCTGCTTCCGTGGCCCGGCAACCATACCTGGCTTCTTCGATGCGCCCGAAGCCAATGCGAAAGCATTTACGTCCGACGGCTTCTACCGCACCGGCGACATGATGACCGAGGTGGTACATGACGGAAAAACCTATTACGCATTTCAGGGACGGCTACGCGACAACATCAATCGTGGTGGCGAAAAGATCGGCTGCGAAGAAGTCGAAGCGTTGGTGAGCGCCCACCCGGCAGTGTCTGAGGCGCGACTAGTCGCCATGCCAGACGAGCTATACGGCGAGAAAGGGTGCATTTTCATTGTCCCTCGGCCTGGCCATCACGCCCCGAGCGTCGAGGAGCTCCTGACGTATCTCGTCGCCCAGGGCCTTGCGAAATACAAATGCCCGGAACGCGTAGAAGAAATCGAAGCTTTCCCAGTGACGAAGGTCGGCAAGCTCGACAAGGCAGCACTGCGCAAAACGATCGCCGAAAAGCTCAACAACGAAGCTGAAGCCTCAGGACGAAAACCATGATCGCCACCGAATACATCGTCAGCGAATCGCCTTTTGTGATTCGCAGGCGCGTCAAATGGGGCGACTGCGACCCGGCTGGCGTCGTATACACCGTCACGTTTAGCGAGTACGTCATCTCCGCAGCGGAGCTTTTCTACGAACGCCTGCTCGGAAATACCCCGCAATCATCCAAGGACGAGCATGGCTTCGGCACTCCCACGCGGGCGCTCACCTTCGATTTCCATGCCACCCTTTGGCCCGACCAAGAATTCGACATGACCGTCTCTGTCGAACATATCGGCGATCACACGTACACCCTGAACATTACGGGTACTGTGCACGGCAACCCCGCATTTGTGGCGAAGCTCACCCCCATCTGCGTTGCGCGCGGTGAACGCCGGGCAATCCCCATTCCCGCCATCATGCGCGACGCCTTGCTCACGTATCAGGCCGCCAATCCAATGGCGGCCCCCTTCCGGAGTCCCCAAATATGAAAATTGCAATCATTGGGGCTGGTCCCGCCGGCCTGTATTTTGCTCTTCTGGCTAAGAAGAACGACCCAGGTCATGACATTCAAGTGTACGAACAGAACCCTCAGGGCGCCACGTACGGTTGGGGCGTAGTCTTTTCAGACATTGGACTGAACTTTCTGCGGGATGCAGACCCGGATTTCTTCAAAGATTTTATCGCGCATCATGAACGATGCGACTACATGGAGATCGTTCACCGGGACGAGCGGATCCAAGTTCACGGCAATCACTTCTCCCGTACCGCTCGACTCAAGATGCTTCAAGTGCTGGAAAAAGCTTGTGTCGAGGCCGGCGTTCGAATCAAGTACGACCACCGCGTGGGAGACGTGTCGCTCCTGGCCGCAGAATTCGACATGGTCGTCGCCGCAGACGGATCCAACAGCCAAACCCGCACTCAACTCGCTCAACACTTTCAACCCACATTCGAAAAGCGACGCAACAAATTCGCCTGGTATGGCACACGCCAGCGCTTCCATCCGGTGTCCTTGATCTTTCGTCAGACTGGACACGGGATCTTTATCGCCCATAGTTATCAATACAGCCCCGAGCTCAGTACCTTTTTGGTCGAGGTCGACCCTGACACATGGACACGCGCCGGTCTGAACAACGCCAGCGAAGAGGAAAGCCGCCGTTATTGCGCGGACGTATTTCGCAACGACCTGGGCGCCAACGAGCTTCTCGGCAATCGCTCGCTCTGGTTCGAAGCGAACATCGTGCGCAATGAAAACTGGTCGCACGGCAACGTCGTGTTGCTCGGCGACGCTCTGCGCACCGTGCACTTCTCGCTTGGCTCGGGAACACGCATGGCCATGCAGGACGCTATCGCGCTGCACCAGGGGCTTCGACAGTATCCGTCTGATGCACGCGCCGCATTCTCGGTCTTTGAGTCTCTGCGTCGGTCGCCGTCTACAAGCTTTCAAACCGCCGCCGCGCGCAGCTTGGATTGGTATGAAAACGTTGCAGACAAAATGTACCTGGACCCCGTTTCCTTCGCCTACGACTACATGCGACGCACAGGACAAGTCAGTCACGAAGACCTGCGTCACCGAGACCCCATCTTTACCGCAGCCTATGAAGCGAGAACCGAGCGTACGGGCAAAAAGGACGTCCGGCTCGTCCCATAAAACCACCCATACAACGGGGGAGACATGAAGAAAACTCTGATTTTTTCCTTGATTGCGTTCACTGCAGCTTGGAACGCCTACGCGCAAGCACCCGCATATCCCGACCGAAGCGTACGGGCCGTTCTCCCCTACTCCGTAGGAAGTGGCCCCGATGCTGTCGCTCGAATGGTAGGGGAACAACTCTCGAGCGCATGGAAGCAGCCATTCATCGTCGAAAACAAGCCCGGCGCCAATGGCTGGCTCGCCATCGGCGAGGTCAAACGGTCCGCCCCGGATGGCTATTCAATTGCCATCGTCGACAACACCCATATGACGTTGCAGCCCCACCTATATAGCAAGATGCCGTTCGACCCCATACAGGACTTCACGCCAGTCGCGCCCATATACACGACGAACTTCTTCATTGTTGTCGCAGCGAATTCCCCATGGAAAAACGTGGCCGATCTCGTTGAGGCAGCGCGTAGGGCCCCGGAGACCTTGACTTATGGAAGCTGGGGAATCGGCAGCGTTGCACACGTCGGATCTACGCTCTTTCAGCAGAAAACGCAGACGTCCATGGTCCACGTCCCCTTCAAGGAATTGCCGCAGCTGTATACGGCTGTTGCTAACGGAGAGATCAGTTGGGCCTTCGGTACAGCGGCAACCGTGCAAAACCTGTACCAAGCCAAACGTGTGAAGCTCTTAGCCCTGGCGGCACCTCAGCGCCTAAGCCTCTATCCTGATATTCCCACAGTATCTGAGGCTGGAGGGCCCGCGGATTTCACGCTCAAGACCTGGGTTGCCGCATTTGTTCCAAAAGGAACGCCATCAGACGTTATTCAAAAAATCGGCGGGTCCATCGCCACCGCGTTGACCACGCCGGCTTTGCAAGAGCGCTTTCGAACTTTCGGGTTCGAACCCTGGCCCACGGACCCAGCGGGCGTTGCTCGCGCGCAAGAACAAGACTCCGCTCATTTCGCCGACGTCGTCAAGCAAGCAAACATATCCCTCAATTGATTCGTATAGGGCTCGCTATGACAAATTCGTTATGGATAGGGTAAATCGTACCTAGTCGATGCGTGCGCTGGTTCGGAAGTGGAGCACCGTAGCTACGCTACGGCGCCCAATGCTCCTTGCCACTCCATTCCGGCCCATGCGCACACAACTTCTGCAACAGCTTTTCGAAATTCTGCCGCTCAGTGGGTGACAAACACGCCATCATGTCATCCTCTCGCTGCTTCAGTGCCGGCATGAAGGTGTCATGCAGCCGTCGCCCTGCGGCGGTGATGTAGATGATGAGCCGGCGTTGGTCCTGCGGGTCGGCCTTGCGGCGCACGAGGCCTTTGGACTCCAGGGCCGTGATGGCGCGGCTGATGTTGTTCTTCAGGTGACCGGAAAAATCGCAGATGTCTGCAGCAGAAATCCCGTCTCTGAAGTACAGAAATATCAGCGAAAGAATCTCGGGCCGCGTCAGGCCATGGCGGGCCTCAATGGCCCGAAACGACGGCTCGCGGTACGAGTTGATCATGTACCCCAACTTGTAGGCGAACGGAATCGTCACCCCATCGAGGATGTCACTGAGTGGCTGGTTCATGGCGTAGTGGCGTTGAGCATCCTACGAGTATAGAACTCTTGCCTGCTCTTAAGGAAAACCCGACCTTCAATATAGTTCCATATGGAACTATATGAGTCTATACTCCGATGCGTTCACACGAAAAAAAGCAGTCGGAGACAATGAAGCGGACATACCTCTATTCCGGAACGGCGGAACACCCGGTGTACGCCGACGTGGTGGCATCTGCTGGCGGTGTGCGCAAACCGCCCATCGTCATGCTGCATGGCGGCTTTCACAATGGCACGGCCTTTTTGGCAACGCCCGACGGGCGCGAAGGATGGGCTACTTTCTTTTCGCGCCGCGGCCACGATGTGTATGTCGTGGATTGGCCTGGCCACGGCCGCTCTCCGAGTACGCCTGACTTCTTGCGACTGTCGATGGCCGACGTCGGGAGATCCTTGGGCGCCCTGCTGCAGGACATCGGCCCCGCCATTGTGTTTGCGCACTCTGCAAGCGGACCTGTTGCCTGGTGGGTGGCCGAGAACTACCGTGCCTTTGTCGTCGCAGTGGTCGGCCTGGCGCCTGGTGCACCGGCAAACCTCGTACCTGCACTTCCACCTGAGCCTGTTGCCCCTATAGATGGCGACACCACCGGCCATCCCATCTATGCACCGACCGACCGTCCCGCGTTTGTCGACCGAGCGTTCATGAAAGCCTTCTGGGCCAACAGCCCACGCTTTCCACACGAGGCGTTCGAAGCCTATGCGCGCTCCATCGGACCCGAGAGTCCGCGCATTTTGAATGAACGTTTCAACATTGGCGCCAGCGGCTTGCACCTGACGGATACCGCACAACTCCATGGCCTGCCCATGCTCGTGCTGACAGGCGACCAGGACCCTCGCCATCCGAAAGACGTCGACGGCGCACTTGCCGCGTTCCTGGGGGCCGACTTTGTCTGGCTGCCTGATATGGGCATCACAGGCAACGGTCATATGTTGATGATGGAAGACAACCATGAACAACTGGCGGAACTTATCAGTCGCTGGCTAGCAGAAAAAGGCCTTTGAGCCCTAAAAAAGGAGACAACATGCCATCACACTTCACACGCCGCAAGGCGCTGCGCGCCCTGACCTTGCCGGCGCTTGGCGTCGCGCTGGCTGGCTGGACGCAAACCAGCGTCTCCGCCTCACGTCCCATCAAGATCATCGTCCCATGGGCGGCTGGCGGCGGTGGTGATGCCTTGGTCCGTGTCATAGGGCCGGTGTTGTCAAAGCGACTCGGGCAGTCGGTCATCATAGAGAATCGGCCCGGAGCGATAGGCACAATCGGCAGCCTCGCGGGCGCCAGAAGTCCGGCGGATGGCCACACCCTGATTTATGGCAGTGCAGACTCGCACTCCATTGCGCCGCACATTCTCAACCCGCCGCCGTTTGATGCAAAGAAGGACTTCGTGGCGATAGCCGCCCTGGGCTTCACGCCGCTGACGGTGATGGTGCACGCCTCGCATCCGGCGAAAACCTTGGAAGAATTCCTGCAAATGGCGCGCCAGGCCAAAGAGTCCTTGACCTACGGCTCCTGGGGCCAGGGCAGCTCCGGGCACATCATCATGGAAGTCCTCAAGCAGACGACCCATACCCCGTTGCTGGCCGTGCCCTACAACGGCACGGCCCCTCTGATGCAGGCGCAACTCGGCCAACAAATCGACTGCGCCATCATCCCCACCATGGTGGCCGAACAACATGTCGCGGCAGGCACGATCCGGATGCTCGCCGTTACCGCCCCCCAGCGCTTGTCGGCGCATTCCGATGTCCCGACCCTGAAAGAGTTCGGGGTAGACATCGACATCGGACCTTGGCTGGGATTCGTGGCGCCTGCAAAAACGCCCACCGATGTGGTGGCACGCCTTCACGCTGCTATCGCAAGTGCATTGAACGATGCTGGGGTGGCAGAGAGCATGCGCCAAATGTCGATGGTGATGACGCCAATGAGCGTTGGTGAGTACCAGGAGTTTTACGAGCGTGAGTATGACCGGTGGGGTAACTACATCCGGGCGGCAAACATCTCGTTGAGTTAAAGCAAGCGCGGCGCGTTAACCCGCACGTTTCAACGTCATCGCGCTGTGGCCAAACTTTTCCCGGTAGGCGGTGGGACTCGTCCGTACGATACGTCGAAAATGCCTGCGCATCGACTCCTCGGAGCCAAACCCTGCCAACTCGGCAATACGACTGATCGGCAAGGGGTTCTGCGCCTCGAGCATCTCACGAGCCGCCGCCACGCGTTCGCGTACAAGCCATTCATACGGCGCCATGCCGGTGGCGTCATGAAATTGGCGCTGCAGCGTGCGCGGACTCATCGCCGCCCGCTCCGCGAGCGAGCGCAAGGTATGCGACAAAGCGGAGTGCTGGCGCATCCAGTCCATCAGCTTCGTGAGGCGCCCACTCTCGTCTTGCGGCATGGGACGTGGCACGAACTGCGCCTGCCCACCCTCTCGATGCGGCGCCACCACAAGCCGCTGCGCGACCCGATTCGCCACTGATCCACCGTAATCGCGTCGCACTAGATGCAGCAACATATCGAGCCCTGCTGCGGAGCCCGCCGAGGTGATGATTTGCCCTTCGTCGACATATAAGGCATCCGGCTGAACGCGCACGTTCGGGTAGCGCTGCTGCAGCTTGTCAGCGTAGCGCCAGTGGGTGGTCACGGTCTTTCCGTCCAGCACACCGGCCGCTGCCAGTACGAACACGCCGGAGCAAATCGAGCAAAGCCGCGCCCCGCGCTGGTAGGCCAAACGGATTTTCTTTAGCAGTGCCTCAGGCGGTAACTCGTCCGCATCGCGCCAACCAGGCACCACGATCGTATCCGCACGATCGAGCAGCCGCAGTGTGTAGGGCGCGGCGATCGTGATTCCGCCAGCAGCGCGCAGAGAGCCGGGCTCGCCCGCGCAGACGGCGAAACGATACCAATCGACGCCGAGCTCTGGACGCTCGAGCGCAAAAAGCTCGGTCACGCAGCCGAATTCGAAGGTACAGAGCCGGTCGTAGGCCAGCGCGACGATAAGATGTTTGCCCATGGCGTAATGTTACCGGTGTTTGTCGATTACGCCACTTATCCAGATCGCCACCCGGCGCGAAAATGAGACTCCTGGATCAATTTGCCAGGCACTTTTTTTCCGGACAATCCGCTCAGAGTTGCAACATGTCGACCACTAACGCCGTTAACACCATCCCCGCTGCCGACCCCGCAATCGCGGTTGCCCATTTTCGCGCCGCGCTGCAATTCGAAACTGATTGCTCAGACGTCGCCAGCGCCCTCGCGACCGGCACGCCCGGTTTTGTCTTGCTGGACGTGCGCAGCCCTGCGCTATTCGCACAGGGCCACGTGCCGGGCGCGGTGAATCTGCCTCACGGCAAGATAGTTGAATCGAAACTCGTGGACTATCCCGCC
>Ga0164243_10001319_pt1 | contig 42365 bp, 36 predicted proteins | sample OricompcompostOP_FD_108781 | JGI IMG/M metagenome (GOLD analysis project Ga0164243, IMG submission 108781) | Organic Plus compost microbial communities from Emeryville, California, USA - Original compost - Organic plus compost (OP) | ecosystem: Engineered > Solid waste > Mixed feedstock >... | reverse complement strand
TCTTTCGGCGGTGATCTGCTGGACTTTCTCAGGTTCAACAGCCTTGCGCGTCGCGCGCGAGCGTCCGGAGCCGCCTGTCGTCGCGATCTCGCCAAATATCGCGACCGGCCGCAAGCTGTCGCTAGTCTGGGGCGTGCATTGCGTTGTCGCCGAAGACGCGCACGATCAGGACGACATGGTCGAACGCGCCTGCCGCATCGCCTTCACCGATGGCTTTGCCAAAGCCGGGCGCCGCGTCATCATCGTTGCCGGCGTTCCGCTCGGAACGCCGGGCGCAACCAACATGCTGCGCATCGCCTTTGTCGGAGCGGATCACAGCGAGCATTGAAGTCGACACACGACTTCAAATATCCCGGCCTTCGACCTTCTCGCCGAGCGACTTGATGAGATCGGGAACGCGCGGCAGATATGGATTGATCTCAAGCGCCTTGCGATAAACCTCAAGCGCACGCTTGTCCTCGCCGAGATCCTGCATGATCAGCCCAAGGCCGGCGAGCGCACCGAAATGGCGTGGCTCGCGGGCCAGCACCTGCCGGATGTCATCGAGTGCGCGGCCGTAATCCTTGCGCAGATAGTTGATCGTCGCCCGCCTGTTCCAGGCTTCGACGTAATCGGGACGCAGCGTGATGATGGAATCGAGCAGCGTCACAGCGAGATCGAGATTCTTGACCTCGACCGCGGTTCGCACCCGCGACATCAGCAAAGATGCGGTGTCGCTCGGCGAAATCATCCATAGCGCCCAGATGCGACCCTCGACCGCTTTGGCCGATTCGGCGTCAGGGGCGGCTTTCAGGGCGCCGAATAGAAAATCGATGTCTTGGCCGCGCTGAACCTTCGGCAGCTTTTCAGGCGGCTGGGGTGGCTCCCGCTCCTGTCCCGCCACTGGGCTTGCGATCGCAACCGCACAGACGGCGGCCAGCAGAGACAGACGGAATCGAGCTTTCAGCATGCCCAACAGCTTAAGCCCGCCGAACGGGCGGGCAAGCCTTCAAAAGAATCACGCCTGCGTGAAAAAAGCGCCCGCACGCGCGGACGCCAAGGGGCATCAGCCCTGACGCGCCTTGAAACGGCGCTGGGTCTTGTTGATCACGTAAACCCGGCCCTTGCGGCGGACGAGGCGGTTGTCGCGATGGCGCGCACGCAGCGACTTCAGCGAATTGCGGACTTTCATGGCCGATCTCTATTGTCTTCACGGCCGCAGAGCAGCCTCGAAACCAAACACAAAGGCCGCGCGTCGCTGGCAAGCGTTCGCGGCCCGAAATTCGCGCGGAAACTAGGCAGATGCGGCCCGGAAGTCAACGTAATAGCGTCGGAAACCGGTAAAATAAGACCGGAATCCCTGCAAAGAAAAAGGGCTGCGCAACCTTTCGCAGCCCTTCTGACGGGATCGGAGCGCCCTGCCGGTCAGGCCGGGCACCAGGGCTTCCAGCACCAGGCAATCGAGGGGTACCAATTGCCGCTCAAGCCGCAGCGCTGCATCGAGCAGGCATTGCCGTTGCAGGCGGCCGTTTTATAGGTCCAGGGCGTGCAAGCTGCCGGCGCAGGCGCCGCCTTCTTGCCGCGGGCCAATGTCTCTGCGGTCGATCCCGCGACCGCGACCGCGGCCACAGCAACGACCAAAGCGAATTTCGAAACGATCTTCATCATGTGAACAGCTCCCCGTAAAGGTCCAAGTAAGCCGATGATTGGTTACGTTTCGTCCGGGCAAGCGCCGCCGCACGCTGGCCTGATTGATTTTTTGGGAAGCGGGATGAACTCAGCGTGAATAATCGAGAACGAGCTGGTCGTCACTCAAGGCTCGATCAATATTTGATTGTCGAACGCACACCGATAATGGTGGCATTGCCGATAGCCTGCGTTTTCGATCCCGGGAGCGGGATATTGCCGCCGGGATGAACGATCAGCTGAAGATTAGGCTCGAGCGTCCATCCGGGCATGATCGACGCCGAATAAGAGATATCGATCGACAATTCGTAATCGCGCAGCGGCACCAGCAGCCCGGTGAATAAACGCGTATCCAGATCGAGGCCGCGGGCCCGCTTGGATATATGGGAATAAAGAAAAGAGGCGCCGAAAGCATCGTCTGGCCGCGATGCTATCATCTTGGAGAAGATCAGGCCGCCATCGACATAGAGATCAACGAGGCTGCGATCCGGCGGACTGTAGGCAACACGGGTGAACCACAGCACACCAGAATTCGCATCGGCGCCGGCCGGCCTATAAAGCTGCTGATCATAAACTGCATAGATACCGCTGTTGCCCCTGAACTGGCGGGCAATGCCGTTGCTCAACGGATTGGCGAGCGACAGACCGTCAATGTCGAAACGCAGATCGTTGAAGCGCCCAAAGTGATGCCAGCCACCCAGGCGGATTCCACCGGCCGGATCCTTGGCCTTGGCATCCTGATTGTAACGGTACTGCACTTCGGAAATCACGAAAGGGGGATCATTGACGCGGAAATTCAGCCCGTATCGATTGCATTTTTCCGGATCGTCGGCGCCACATTGTCCGGCCGGATCACCATTGAAAACAGCCAGCAGGAAGGTGGTTTGCGGCGTCGGGTCGAGTTTGAACCTCACGCCCGGCGTCGATAACGGATAAGCCGGACCACCGCTTGGAATATTCACAGCCGGATTGGTTGGCCAATCGCTGGAAATGAAGAAACTGAAATACTGGCTGAACAGAAATTCGGTATCGACGACAAGCTGGCCGGCCCGAATGCTGCCCTTACCGCCGAAAAGGCTCTGCTCCAGCCAGGCTTCAGAGAGCCGGGTCGTCGGCAACGCTTCGATATTGCTGATGGTATTCAGGTTGCCGACGAGATTGCGGCCCGGACCATTATTGCCGTGAAGCTGGAAGGCATTGGCGTAAAAGCTGAGGCCCTCGACTCCCGCCAGTTTCTCAAGATCGATCCCGATCATTCCCTCGAGTTTGCCGCCGCCGACCGTGCCGCGCCTGATCCCGCCGGTGACGTTGCTCATAAGATCGAAGGTATGGACAAGGCCGAATGTGACACCGCGCTCCTCCAGCCAGCGCCGCGCAACCAAGGCAGCGCTGTCCTTGGGAAGGTTGTCGGTGATCGACGGCTGAGGGGCGACACTCGCCATGTCTGCCGAGGCCGTATCCCATGTCAGCAGGAGCAACCCCAAAGCCACCCAGCGCGTCACGCGAGGCCCCAAATCTTTTTGTGTCATTGGTTTTAGCACTTGGCCGGGAAAACGGAGAGCTCGATTCAACCGCCCCGGACCGGTGATCAACAACCGGTGCACAAGCGATGTTGCATCGCCGATACTGCCCGCTGTTGCGTAACAGGCTGAAGACAGGCGGCGGCCCGGCAAGCGATCCGCTCCGTAACAACCCACCAGGTTAACAGCGGCCCCGGCAGATGGACCAAGCTTCGTCGGCTTGCTCTATGAACGCATCATGCGCATGACATCCCGACTCGTAAATTTGATGACGTCAGCAGGGAAACCGAGCCGGTGCGAGCGGGTCCGCAACACAATCTGGCCTCGGCCGTTTGCGACGAAGCGGGCGCTCGGCCTCGAGGGGGCCTGGCAAAACCTGATTTTCTGATCGGAAGTGGTGGGCGCGACAGGGATCGAACCTGTGACCCCTACCATGTCAAGGTAGTGCTCTTCCGCTGAGCTACGCGCCCTCATTCCTGTGCGGATATGAGGCGCCCCTATAATGGCTCCAAGGGTGGGACGCAAGCGCGCCAACTCGCCGCGCACCAAAATCCGGCATAAAGGGAATAAGGGCGCCGATCGGGGTGTCCCTCGTTGCGATGCCGTCTGGCGCCGGGAGAATGGCGGGAACGGCCGACAGGGAGTTTTGAACAATGGCTTCGCGTTTTGCAGTTTTGCGTCCGACCTTCTATGCGCTCGCTCTGGTGGCAACGCTCACCGCCGGCGCGGTTTATGCCCAGCAGGAGCCCCGGCTCGACGTCATCTACGTACCGACCCCGCAGCAGGTGGTCGATCGCATGCTGGCGATCGCTCAGGTCAAACAGGGCGATTACATGATCGATTTCGGTTGCGGCGACGGCCGCATGGTGGTCACCGCCGCAAAGCGCGGCGCACGCGGCTACGGCGTCGACATCAATCCACAGCGCATCAAGGAAGCCAACGAAAACGCGAAGGCTGCCGGCGTTACCGACAAGGTCGAATTCAAGATCGCCAATTTGTTCGAGGAAGACCTCTCCAAGGCCGACGTGATGGCGATGTATCTCCTCACCGACATCAACCTGCGGCTGCGCCCGAAGATTCTCGACACGATGAAGCCGGGCTCGCGCATCGTCTCGCATGCCTTCGACATGGGCGACTGGAAGCCCGAGGTCCACGAGAATGTCGATGGGCGCAACGTCTATTTCTGGATCGTCCCAGCCAAGGTGAACGGCACCTGGCAGGTCGACGGCCCGAACAAGATGAAAGTGACGCTCGACCAGACATATCAATTCTTCACCGGCAAGGCGGAGATGGACGGCGGCAAAACGCTCGACATCACCGACGGCCGGCTGAAGGGCAACGAGATCACATTCAAGGTAGGTGACCAGACCTATACCGGCAAAGTCGACGGCAACAGCATCAACGGTGCCAACTGGAAGGCCACCAAAGCGTAAGGCTTGCGGGGGCTCCCGAATTGAACACAATGAGAAAGGCGCCTCCCGACAAGAGGCGTCTTTCAGTTTTGCTCGCCTTCTATAACTCCTGAGGGAAGCGCCGTTGGCGCCGGACGAACATTCATGACATCGCAAGCTTCCGGTGCACCGCGCGCCAGTCTTTCCATTGTCGACGGCGCGTTGATGATGGTCGGCGTCATCATCGGCATCGGCATTTTCAAGACACCGCAGATTGTCGCGCTCAATGTGTCGAGCGATGCCTGGTTCATTGCGGCCTGGGCACTCGGCGGCCTTGGAACCTTGATCGGCGCCCTGGTCTATGCCGAACTCGCCGCCGCCTATCCCTCGACGGGCGGCGAGTATCACTTCCTCACGAAGGCCTATGGCCGAGGTGTCGGCTTCCTGTTCGCCTGGGCACGCACCACCGTCATCCAAACCGGCGCAATTGCCGCGATCTGCTTCGTCCTTGGTGACTATGCGCAGCAGATCTACTCGCTCGGCACATACGGCTCGGCCATCTACGGCGCGGCCGGTCTGCTTATTTTCACGCTCGTCAACCTCGCCGGCACCTATGAAAGCAAGACCGCACAAAATCTTCTCACCGTGCTGGAATCCAGTGCGCTCGCGGCTATCGCGCTGGTCGGCTTCATCTATGGCGGCGGTGCAGTTCCGGCAGCAAACACCGGCGATCTCAATGTCGGCGCGTTCGGCCTTGCCATGGTGCTGATCTTTCTCACCTATGGCGGCTGGAACGAAGCGGCCTACATTTCCGCCGATCTGAAGAACGTCAAGCGCGACATGATCCGCATTCTTCTGATCGGCACCGCCGTTGTGACGTTCCTCTACGTGCTGATCAACTTCGCCTACCTGAACGTTCTGGGCCTCGACGGCCTGCGCAAGAGCGATGCGGTGGCGGCTACGGTGATGCGTATCGCCTTCGGTCCGAGCGGCGCCATCATCCTCAGCATCATCGTCATCTGTGCAGCCGCCAGCACCATCAATGCCAGCATCTTCACCGGCGCTCGCCTCTATCACGCGCTCGGCCAGGATCTCGCGCTCCAGCGCCTGCGCATTTGGGACGTCAAAGGCAACAATCCCCGCAATGCGATCGTCGTGCAAAGCGTGATCGCCTTTGCTCTCATCGTTTTCGGGGCGTTGTCGCAGGACGGCTTCCTCGGAATGGTGCTCTACACGTCGCCGGTCTTCTGGTTCTTCATCCTGCTGACCGGGCTCGGCCTCTTCGTGCTGCGCCGGACCGACCCGGATCGCGAGCGCCCGTTCCGGGTGCCGCTGTATCCGATCACGCCGATCCTGTTCTGCCTGATGTGCGGCTACATGCTCTATTCGAGCCTGGTCTATGCCGCGAGCAAGGATTCCAATATCTTTGGCTGGATCGGCATCGGCGTGCTGCTGCTCGGCATCCCGCTGATGTTCGTTGCAGGCAGGCGCACGTCCTGATTGGTCGAGACCTACGATATCGTCATTATCGGCGCGGGCCATAACGGGCTCGTCTGCGCCGCCTATCTCGGCATGGCCGGGCTGAAGGTGAAAGTTGTAGAGCGCCGTGCATCCGTCGGCGGCGCCGCGGTGACGGAAGAGTTTCACCCCGGCTTTCGCAATTCGGTTGCGGCCTACACCGTCAGCCTGCTCAATCCGAAGGTCATCCGCGATCTCGATTTGCCCGGCCACGGCCTGAAAATCGTCGAGCGGCGCGCGCTGAATTTCCTGCCGACCGACGACGGCCGTTATCTCCTGACTGGCGAAGGCCGCACCAAGCGCGAGATCGCCAAGTTCAGCGAGAAGGACGCGGCGGCTTACGATGCGTTCGGCGATGAATTGAACGACATTGCCGATGTGCTGCGCGACATGGTGCTGCAAGCACCGCCCAATCTTGTGCAGGGCTGGAACGCGCGCAGCCTCCGCGAAGCGTTGCGCCTCGCCTTTGTCGGCAAGCGGCTGCGCAAACTCAATATCGAACGTCAGCGCGCGTTGCTCGACCTGTTCGCCAAGTCAGCGGCCGATTATCTCGATGGCTGGTTCGAATCCGATCCGGTGAAGGCGGTGTTCGGCTTCGATGCCGTGGTCGGCAATTATGCGAGCCCCTACACGCCCGGGTCTGCTTACGTGCTGTTGCATCATTGTTTCGGCGAGGTGAATGGCAAGAAGGGTATCTGGGGACATGCGATCGGCGGCATGGGCGCCATCACGCAGGCAATGGCGAAGTCGGCGCGCGCACACGACGTCGATATCGAAACCAAAGCCGGCGTGCGCGAAGTCATCATCGAGAAAGGCCATACGAGCGGCGTTGTGCTGGATAATGGGCGTATCGTTCGGGCGCGCGCCGTGGTCTCCAACGTCAATCCGCGTTTGCTGTACGAGCGCCTGGTGCCGGATGAAGCGTTGCCGCCGCCGTTCCTCGCCCGCATGAAGCGCTGGAAATGTGGCTCCGGCACGTTTCGCATGAATGTCGCGCTATCGGAATTGCCGAGTTTCACCGCCCTGCCCGGCCGCGAGACCGGCGATCAGCACACCGCCGGCATTATCCTTGCGCCGTCACTGGGTTATATGGACCGCGCCTACGACGATGCGCGCAAGTTCGGCTGGAGCCGCGAACCAATCGTCGAAATGCTGATCCCGTCGACGCTTGATGATTCGCTGGCGCCCAAGGGCGCACATGTCGCGAGCCTGTTCTGCCAGCATGTCGCGCCGGAATTGCCGGACGGCAAATCGTGGGACGATTATCGTGACGAGGTCGCCGACCTGATGATCGCCACGGTCGATCGCTTTGCACCCGGCTTCAAGCAAAGCGTGATTGCACGCAAGGCGCTGACGCCGCTCGATCTCGAACGCGATTTTGGACTGATCGGCGGCGACATCTTCCACGGCGCGATGTCGCTCGACCAGATTTTCTCGGCGCGCCCGATGCTCGGCTATGCGGATTATCGCAGCCCGATCACGGGACTTTATCTCTGCGGCTCAGGCACGCATCCCGGCGGCGGCGTCACCGGTGCACCGGGGCATAATGCGGCAAAGGTGATTGTCGGCGATTTGAAGAGAAGGCGGTCGCTTTCGTCACGGCCGGGCTTGTCCCCGCCATCCACGTCTTGGCAGCGATAAAGAAAGACGTGGATGCGCCGGTCAAGCCCGCGCATGACAGAGAGAGGTTACCCCCTCGCCGGCCATCCGCATCCCGGTTTTAACAAACCAAAGACGTGGGTGCCCGCGACAAGCGCGGGCATGAAAAAAAGCGACGGCGATTATGCGTGGCGACCGATCAGGCCGCCAGCATCTTCTGGACCTCGTTGACGAGATCGCGCAGATGCACCGGCTTGGAGAGAACCTTGGCGTGCTTGGGCGCCTGCGAATCCGCATTCAAGGCAACCGCGGCAAAGCCTGTGATGAACATGATCTTGATGTCGGGATCGAGCTCGGACGCGCGACGCGCCAACTCGATGCCGTCCATTTCCGGCATCACGATATCGGTGAGAAGCAATTCGAACGGCTCTTCGCGCAGGCGCTGATAGGCCGACAGACCGTTGTCGTACGACACCACGTTAAATCCAGCGTTTTGCAACGCCTTCACCAGGAAGCGCCGCATGTCGGTGTCATCTTCCGCAAGCAGGATTTTCGGCAGATCGTTATTCATCACTCAACTGGTCTCTTGATCCGCCGGGCGGCCGGCCGGAAGCATCCATGTCCAGGGGTGAGATTGCAAGACTACGCCGGCCGCTCTGGCGATCGGTCATTCCCCCGCCCCATGCTCCATTAGCCAGATGCCGGGTAAATATCGGGTGAAAAGATGACGCGGAACCGGCAAAAGCCGGTCAAAATGCCGTATTTGCCGAAGAAAAAAATAGATATCCCGCCGCGCGATGTCGCCGTATGTTGCGTCCACATCACGACGGATCAGAATTCCTCCTGCATGACTGTTCCCGACGATTTCGACCCGCCTTTCGATGTGATCGAGCCGGAGCGCTGGCGCGGCCCTGTGGTGTTCAATTCACCGCATAGCGGATCGATCTATCCGCGATCCTTCCTTGTGGCGGCCCGGCTCGATGTCGCCACGCTGCGGCGGTCCGAGGATTCCTTTGTCGATGAGCTGATCGCCGGCGTCGTGCTGCGTGGCTATCCCATGATGCGAGCGCATTTTCCGCGCTGCTACGTGGACGTGAACCGCGAGCCCTATGAGCTCGATCCACGGATGTTCAACGGGCGGCTGCCGTCCTTCGCCAATACACGGTCGATGCGCGTGGCCGGGGGCCTCGGCACGGTGGCGCGGGTGGTTGGCGATGCCCAGGAGATCTACGATCACCGCATTTCCGTGGACGACGCGTTGCGACGGATTGAAAGCCTCTACAAGCCTTATCACAGGGCGCTGCGGAAGCTCGTCACCAGGGTCCAGACCGATTTTGGTGCCGCGCTCCTGATCGATTGCCATTCCATGCCGTCGGCGACCGGTTCGCGCGACGAGCGCCCGCGCGCCGATGTCGTGATCGGCGACCGCTATGGCACAAGCTGCGCCGCGCCGGTCATTGAAACGACCGAAGCCCTGCTCCGATCCCTCGGCTACAGCGTGAGCCGCAACAAGCCCTATGCTGGAGGCTTCATCACCGAGCATTACGGCAATCCGTCGGCCGGCCTTCATGCCATCCAGATCGAATTCAACCGGGCGCTGTACATGGACGAGCGGCACTACGAGCGCATTCCGTCATTCCGGCGGCTCGCGGCCGATATCGAGACACTGGCTGACCGGCTCGCGGCCATTCCGCGGGAGGAATTGCTGCCTTATCGGTCTGCCGCCGAATAACATCGTTAACGGACACGCTGCATCAAGCCCGAAGATGCGGGCATTCTACGTGCCGACGTGTGTCTGAAAGAAAAAAGGGCCGCTAGCGAACTAGCGGCCCAAGTCTAGGGAGGAAACGCCCAAGGAGGGCGGCGGGAATGTGCGAAGCACATTGCCGCGCTGCAGCAATATTGCATTGCGTCGCACCAAAAGCAAGTCGAAATGACAGCCTTACTGACCTAATCTCGCTGAGGAGACATTTTGCGGCTCTCGCCTCGGGTCCCGCGAACGCAAATAAGCTAACGATCCCAATAGGATACAGACGGCCTGGATCGCAAAAACGGTGCGGTATGCATCTACGGAATACCCCCCGTTCACTTGTGGAAAGAGATCGATAATCACTCCCGAGACCGCTTGGGTAACGAAAACCCCGCCCATCGTGGCCATGTTGAACAGCGTCAGGCCACGACCGACCAGCTTCGGCGGAAAGAGCGATTTTCCGTGTGCAATCAACACGGTAAGATAGGCGGTGAGACAGCCCAACGCGGCGAAGAAGAACAGCAATCCGGCCGTGGAGAACACCCCGACCCACGCTGCCAACGCCATAAGGCCTGTGGTGAGCGAACTCCCGATCAGAATCGGTATCTTGTAGCTGTTGAAAACCCTGTCGCTCGGCCCCCAGAGGAGCGAGCCGATCGTTTGGGAGATCACAGCGACCAGCAGCATGTTGCCGCGCTCGGTGAGGCTATAGCCGTAGACGTGCGTGAGGTAAGGACCACCCCAGAGGCCGATCACAAGCACAAAAGTCGAGTAGCACGTGAATTGGAGCGCGAAGACCGGCCAGAAGGACGGCGTGCGCATCGCCTCCAGCGTACCGGCAAAGCTTTCCCGCAATGTCTCGGTCGGCCGCGACTTTCCCGCCTGATCATCCGCCGGAACGATGAAGGCGATCGCGGTCGCAGCAATCACCATCACAGCGGCAACCACGACAAAGCTTGCTCGCCAGCCAAGCGTGGCAACGGCGAAAGCGAAGGGCGCGGTCGCGAGAAGTGTCCCAAGCGTGCCGAGGCCGATCTGGTAACCGACAAAAGTCGCGAAGCGATCCGGCGGAAACTGACGCGCATATAGCGCAAGCGGCGCCATGAGGTAGCAGGATGAACCAAGCCCCATCAGGATGCGCGCCGTAATCAGCCAGCCCGGAGACGGCGCAGCGGCAAATATCAGCCCGCCTGTCACGGCAACGACCGCGCAGAACAGCATGCAGCGCCGCGGCCCGTAGCGATCGAGCGCAATGCCGAGCGGGATCTGGGCGGCCGCGAACGAAAAGAAGAAAACGCTGGATAGAAGACCTATCTGAGAAGCTGTGAGATCGAGCTCGCTGGCGAGATTGGGGGCGATGACACCGACGGAATTCCGGAGGAACTGGCTGATGCTGTAGATGCCGCCAAGAATACCGACCAGCACCGCCACGCTTCGGATCGAATGTGTGGACAGGCGCGCGGACGCTGCCTCCGTCGTCATGAGTTCCGGCCTCCCCCAACAAGAACAGCACAACTCGTGGCATGACTGGCCCGGCACGACAAGAAAACTTGGTGCATGGCTGCACACCATGCGCCGGCAGCCTTTGTTGCCCGCCCGTCAAGTCTCGGCTAGGTGTGGCGCGAACGGGCGGGCACACATGACGGCAATCGATTTTACGGCATTTGTTGAGCAATTGGCTTCGGCTTCAGGCGAAACCATCCTGCCGTTTTTCCGCACCTCTCTCGGCGTCGACGATAAAGGCCAAAGCGGACGCTTTGATCCTGTGACCGCGGCCGACCGTGCTGCCGAACAGGCCATGCGCGCGCTGATCAAGCGGAATTTTCCGGCGCATGGAATTATCGGCGAGGAATTCGGCAGCGAACGCGCCGATGCCGAATATGTCTGGGTGCTAGATCCGATCGACGGCACCAAGTCCTTCATCGCCGGCATGCCGGTCTGGGGCACGCTCATCGCACTGACGCGGCTCGGAGAACCTGTCTTCGGTATGATGCATCAGCCCTTCCTGCGCGAGATGTTTTCCGGCGATGGCGGCGCTGCACGCTATCGTGGCCCGAGCGAAAGACGCGACTTGCGTGTGCGGCCCTGCGCTTCTCTCTCGGACGCGATCCTGTTCACCACCAGTCCGCTATTGATGAACGAGGCGGACCGCAAAACATTCGAGAATGTCGAGAAGGCCGCACGTCTTTCGCGCTATGGCGGCGATTGCTACGCTTATTGCATGCTGGCCGCAGGCCATGTCGATCTCGTGATCGAGACCGAACTCAAGCCTTACGATATCCTGCCGCTCATCCCGATCATCACCGGCGCCGGCGGTATCGTCACGTCATGGGATGGTAGCCCGGCCGCAAATGGTGGCCGCGTTATCGCCGCGGGCGATAAGCGGGTGCATGAAGCGGCGCTCAAACTGCTGGCACGGTAGCATTTTCACCGGGCGCATTGTGCGCAATCCGCTGCCGTGGCGTAATGACCGTCCGAAGACGGAGGGCGAGCATCATGACCGCGCCGGACGGGTTCTGGTCCACAAATCATGCCGGCCCTGACAGGGCCTTGAGCTACTGGATCGAGGCCATCTGCGAGGCTTTCCTCGAAATGAAGGCTGACGCCAGTCGCGAGAACTTTTCGGCGCAGCTCACAAAATTCCAGTTCGGACCGATCGATATCAACTATGTCGATACGGACCCGCAGGAAGTCTGGCGCACGCGCGCGGCTATTGCGCGAAGTCGGCAGAACTTTTTCTATCTGCTTTACATGCGTGAAGGCCACATGGGCGTCGCACAATGCGGACGCGAGGCCACCATTACACGCGGTGACTGCCTCTTGGTGAATAGCCAGGAACCTTACCGCTTTTCATTACCGGTCCGGAACGATTGCCTGTCAGTGCAAATCCCGCAGCACTGGTTGCGCACGTGGCTGCCGCATCCCGAGGACGCCACAATCACGCCGCTGGCTACCCATTCTCCCTGGGGCGCCACGCTGGCAAGCGCCCTTGGCAATCTTCAACGAGATGCCCTCGATCGGATTAGCCTTCCCTTCGGCATCGTCGCAGACCAGATCGGGGCGTTGATCGCGCTTACACATGGCGAAAGCGCGGAGCCACTGACACGACATAACGCGTCGCTCTTGCGCCGTCTTACGTGTTCAATCGAGGAGCGGAGTTGCGATCCCAAGACCAATCCGGCCACGGTCGCTTCCGAACACGGCATTTCGAAACGCTATTTGCATCTCGTCCTGGCGAAAGGCGGAACGAGCTTTGGCTCGGCGCTGATCGAGGCGCGCCTGAAGCGCGCGAAAGCCCTGCTGGACGATGTGCGCTTTGCCCGGACTCCGATTGCCGAAATCGGATGGCGTTGCGGCTTTTCCAATCCAAGCCATTTCGCGCGCCGGTTCCGGCGCCGTTTCGGCGCAGCACCGGCAGATTATCGCAAGACATTGCGCTCCTAGGCACAAACGGCTGCGCGCAGAGTCGCGCAGCCGTTTGTGCAATCGTGCATCGATACGGCAAGGGAGAGGGGAAAACACCATGGGCTATACATTCGTTCTCGTTCACGGCTCCTGGCACGACAACCGGGCCTGGAAACCCGTCATTGACCGGCTTGAGCAAAACGGTCACCGCGCGTATGCGCCGACCGTCGCCGGCCATGCCTCCAACGACAAAAAGGACATCTCGCATGCCGATTGCGTCCACTCGGTTGTCGATTTCATCAAGACGTCGGACCTTCGCGATTTCGTGCTCGTCGGGCATTCCTTTGGCGGCACCGTCATTCAGGCCGTGACCGAGCAGGTGCCGGACCGCATCCGCCGGCTCGTGTTCTGGAACGCGTTCGTATTGCTGGATGGACAATGCCTCGAAGACAATGTGCCGCCGCACTACCGCGAATTGTTCGCACAATTGGCGCAGCCCGACGGCGGTATCATGCTTCCCTATCCTGTCTGGCGCGACGCTTTCATCGGCGATGCAGACGACGCACTCGCGCGGCGCGCCTATGACATGCTCTCGCCGACGCCACGGCGCAGCCATACCGACAAGGTGTCGCTGCCGACCTTCTTCTCCCGGCAAATTCCGAAAAGCTATCTGAACTGTACGGAGGATATCGCCCTGCCGCCGGGAGCTGAATGGGGCTGGCATCCACGCATGTCGGCACGGCTCGGGCTGTATCGCCTGGTGCAGATGCCGGGCAGCCATGAGGTGATCTTTACCAATCCTGCATTGCTCGCCGACAAGCTGGTCGAGGCTGGGCGAGATTAGCGGCAGGTGTTCAATAGGCTGGCGTTCCAGGCACAAAAGCATCGAACGCCGCCAGCAATTGGCCGCGATAGCGGTCCGTTTCCATCATCATCTCGTGCCGCGCTCCGGCAATGATGAGATGCGAACCGGCGCGCAACCGGCCGCCAAACTCCTCGATCGCTGGCGTCGAGACCGTCTCGTCGCGGCCGGCGCCAATCATGAGAATCGGCTGACGGATTTTCTTTGTATAGATCGCATTCTGGAAGTCGCGCATCATCGAAAAAGCGGCCGCAGCCCAGGCATTGGTCGGCGAGCCCAAGCCAAGATCCGGCTCCGCTTCGAGGATCGCAGCCGTCCGCGCATGGCGTACAGGATCGGATGTGAGGATGTTGCCGATGAAAGGCTGAGAGGCGACCACCGTCGACGAGCCGCCCGGCACATACGCCGATCCCATCCCGAACATATTCAACCATCGAACGACCGGCCGGGCGAATGGCGTGGCATTCTGCGGCCCAAGATCGATCAGCGGCGCACATAGCATCATGCGATCGAACCAGCGATTGCCGCGATAGGCGACACGAATGAGAACCGACGCGCCCATCGAGTGCCCCAGCGCATAGAAAGGCGGCGGGCAATCCGGCAGCACAACCTCGCGCATGAACGTTTCCAGATCGGTCTCATATTCCCGAAAGCTTCTGACATGCCCCTTGCGGCGATCGCTGAGCAGGTGCTGCGACAGCCCCTGCCCGCGCCAGTCGAAGGTCGCCACCGCAAATCCGCGCGACCGCAGATCGCGCACCATCTCGAAATATTTCTCGATAAATTCGGCGCGTCCCTGAAAGAGGCAGACCGTTCCCTTGCGCCCGGCCGGCGGCGCAAAGCGCGCGAAGCGCAATTCCACCTGATCGGGCGTCTTGATGGTTCCGACGACGACATCGTCAGGCACCGGATTGGCGGGGATCGAAACGAGCTTCATGCAACGACGACAATTGCGGATGCGGCTTGAGGCTGGCCACGTTGAAGAGGGTCTGGCGACGGAGAATCGTCGCCCGAAAGTCATGTAGCGTATCAATACGTTAGCGCGGTGCTGGACGCAAAACAGCATGCGGACGAATCGCGGAGGTCCGGAGCCCCGCGGCTAAAAATTTCGTAACCCATTGAAATTGTGCCCCGATAGGCACCTTGACGGGAAAAAGAGGCTTCCTAGATCAAGTACGCGTCGGCCATCAGGCGGCGCTGAACCCACGGGTTCTGCCCTTTACGGGAGGACCTAAGACCGATGTCGCTTCATAGGAGGACATACAATGCGTCACTTTGATCTCACTCCCTTTTACCGTTCCACCGTCGGCTTCGACCGCCTGTTCAACCTGCTCGACCAGGCCGGCTCGGACAGCGCTCCCGGTTATCCGCCGTATAATATCGAGCGGACCGGCGATAACGCCTATCGTGTGAGCGTCGCGGTTGCAGGCTTCGGCGAGAACGACCTCAACATCGAGCTGAAGGAAAATACCCTTACCATTAAAGGCGAGAAGCAGGCCAAGACGGAGGAAAACTCCGGCGAGGTACTCTACCAGGGTATCGCCGCCCGTGCGTTCGAGCGCGTCTTCCAGCTTGCCGACTTCGTCCAGGTAAAGGGTGCAAAGCTTGAAAACGGCCTCCTCCACGTCGATCTCGTCCGCGAGATTCCGGAGGCCAAGAAGCCGCGCCAGATCCCGATCAACGGCAAGACGATCGAGGCTCAGGTGGAAACCAAGGCCGCGGCCTAATTACCAGCAACCTTCAGAAAAGGGAGCGCCCCGGATCATCCGGGGCGCTTTTGTTTTGGCAAGTCTGTGGTGGTGCAGTCAGCGCTCCGAACAACCTCGTCCGTCCCGTGCGTTTTCGCACATGCGCAAAAGCGGCCGCGCCTTACTTGAGGCGCCGCGACGACAAGATGTCGCTTTCAGGGAGCTATTTTTATGTTGGCTAAGACTACGATTATGGCGGGTGTTCTGCTGGCAGGCCTGGCAACCGCAGCCTCAGCTCAAACTTTTGAGCCAAACGGTAACTTCCAGGCGCTTTGGACGGCCGCATCGGCGACCACTTCGTCGGCACCAAGTGCAAGCCGTCCTCACGGTACGTCGCAAGCGTATGCCCTTCAGCAGAAGCATAGTAAGAAACAGACGCGTCGTCGCTAAGACCATGCGCTGATTTGATCTTGCTTTCCAACGCGTGGCTGGCCGCTGTCGCGGCCGGTCGTTGATTGCTTGTGCATGACAACAAGCCGAGCGCTCGGGCAATCCGAGGGCTCGGCCTAGCATATCTGCCTTGCGAATATGTAACCCTTTCACTCTGTGCTATTTCGCACATGCAAACTCCCGGCGACACAATAGGTCCAGCTTGGCGACAGACGCTGTCGCGTTCATACGGGAGACTTCATCATGAAAACCTCAATCAAGATTGCCGCCGCCGCGCTGTTGGTGGCCGGTTCGATGTCGAGCGCATTTGCGCAGGCTTATGAAGGCGGGCCGGAAGGGCGCCCAGTGCATAACTTCTCGCGTTCCGCTCCGCGCGTCGTGCTCACGCCACATGCTCGCGGATCGTATGGCGCTGCGATCACGCCCAGTAATCCGAATGCGGTTTACGCAAACGGCAAGTTCATCGGCCAGGATCCCGATCCGAATGTCCGCATGATGTTGCAGAAGGACTTCAGCTTCCAATAAAGCAGGTGGCGAAGACCACATGCGCCGTTTGCGCATGTCCGGAAACGTTCAAGGAAAATGACCGGTCCAGTTCATCTGGCCGGTCATTTCTTTTGTGTGGTGTTCCGTTTGACGTCGGTGGACACTCACGCCGCCCCAAGAATTCACCTGCCTTGGAATTCTGAAACGTCACTTCCCGGCCAACGGCTGTCGCCAATTGCGACCGGACCATGCCGCCCCGTTTGCCGGGGCGCCAGGTCACGCCAACTCAATCAGAATCGGATCGCCTCTCCGGGCTTGTCTTCCGGCTTCTCGGGCGACTTCGGCTTGCTCATATCAATGACACGAACATCCGATTTCGGCTCTTCGGCTTTCGTGGGCTCCGGCTTCGCTGGCTCGGGGTTGTCTGCCTTGGCATTGGCAGCTTCCTTCGCGTCCGATTGGGTGTTGTCGGGCTTGCTGGCGTTCTTGTCGGTCGTGCCGCTATCCGACGCCGAAGGTTTCGCAGCGACTGCATCCACGCCACCGGTTGCCTTCGGCGCATCGGTCTTGTTCGGCGCATCCGGCTTTGCGTTCGCGACGGCTGGCCGCGGACGCGGCACTGGAGCAGCATTCTTGCTCGCGTCCTTGTTAAGTCCCGCTTTGCCATTCGGCGGTTTGCGATCTGCAGGAGCGATCGAGGTGATCCGACGCGGCACGCTGCCCGTCGCTGACGGTGCAACACGCGGCCCCGCGGGCGGCGGCATCAGCGAACCTTCCTGGCGATCGTCGTCAAAATACTCGTCGTCATCGTCCATCGGAGGACGACCCGGCACGGCCGCAGGCGGGACCGGGGGTGCGCCGTAACGCTGGTCATATTGTGGCTCGTAAGGTCCGCCACGCGGATAAGCCTGCGGCGGCGGAGGCGGCGCGCCATAACGCGGCTCGTAGACATAATCGCGCATGCGCGGGCGAACGGCGATGACCTGTCCGTCATGCGCATCCAGAACCACACGGACTTCACGCCCGTTGCGATCGATCGCGTTGATGACGTAGCGACCATTGCGCCAGATCGGACGATCCAGCGGTCGCATTCCCATCGATGCAATGATGGTGGAGACTTCATAAGACGGCAGCAGATCGGCGGCCACATGCTGAGCCTTCGCCGGCGCAGCGCCAATCAGCGTGGCTGCAATCACCGCAAACATGAACGGTTGTTTCACTTCGCCCCTCCTGACGAGGCATGTTCACACCGATGCCGGATGCATCGCAATGTCGTGAAATGCTGATGGTCGAATGGGGCGCAGCTACGGCAGAAATTCAGCGGCTTTGTACCAGAGCGATGATATTTTATTTCGATGTTTGCGGCCACGTCACGACGTGGCCGCGTCTCATGCAACACGCACTTAGTAAGCGACGGTAAAACGCTTGCGTGAATGTTTGTGCTGCTCGAGTTCATCGACCATGGCGACTGCGAAATCCTCGAACGAAATCGTGCTGTTGCCTTTGTCATCGACCAGCAATTGATCACCGCCCATGCGAAATCTACCAGTGCGTTGCCCGAAATCGATCAGCGCCGCGGGTGACAAGAAGGTCCAGTCGATATCCTTCTCCTGACGGAGCGCCTGGAGGAATTCACCGCCCTTCAATGCCTCCTGTTTGTACTCGGCAGGGAAATTAGGCGTGTTGACGAGTTGCACACCCGGCGCAACTTCGAGACTGCCGGCGCCACCCATGACCGCATAGCGTTTAACGCCGGCCTTGCGCACGGCTTCGATCAAGGTCTTCGGATCGCTCGCGGTGAAATGAACAGCGCTGACGACGGCGTCGTGCCCTCTCAGCAGCTCCGCAAAGTCCGCGTCATAGAGGTCACCCTGCTTGGCCGTGACATTTGCATGCTTTGCAAACTTGCCCGGATTGCGCGCGATGGCCGTGACCGTGTGCCCCCGGCGGGCCAGTTCTTCCACGATGCGCGAGCCGCCCCGCCCCGATGCTCCGATAACAGCGATTTTCATTTTGGGTCTCCATCAGGATTTAAGTTACCAACGGAGACCAGGTAGACATTGGGTTGCAGATATAAAGAACGCACCTATATGTGAGCAGGTTACCTGGCGCTCACCGGCTCAAGTGACGGAACAACGGCGAGGGATGGGGTGATGGTCATCAAAAATGCCGCGAAAGCAGACGGCCAAAATCGGCCCAATGTGTACGACGCCAATTGCCCAACACGGGTGATCCTCGACAGGATCGCGGACAAATGGACCGTACTCGTGTTGACCTTTCTTGAAGACGGGCCTGTTCGCTTCAATGCGTTGCGCCGGCAGATCGACGGCATTTCGCAGAAGATGCTGGCGCAGACCCTGCGGCAGCTCGAACGCGATGGTCTGATCACCCGCACAGCGATCGCCACCGTGCCGGTCACGGTCGAATATGCCATCACGCCTCTTGGCCGGACGCTGGCCGATACGATCAAGCCATTGACGGAATGGGCCGAGCATTACTTCGGCGACGTGCAACGCGCCCAGCAGCAATATGACAGAGCGCAAGCAGGTTGAGAGTCAGCCGCGCTGGACGTGGCCAACGAAGTTTTCGATCTCGGTATCCTGTGTCGCGAAGGACGTGACGAGCCGCACCAGCATTTCATCCGGCGCGATCGCAACATCGTTGCCGGCGATGGCATTGCTCCGGACATAATAAGCGGCGCCCGCGGCTTTCAGCTTTGCGTCCAGCGCCCGCGGCAACAACGTAAAGACGATATTGGCCTCGACCGGCCAGACGATTTTGGCACCAGCCTTGCGCAGACCATCAGCCAGCTTGTCTGCCTTGGCATTGGCATAGCGCGCCAGCTTCAACCAATAGTCGCTCTTCAGATAGCCCTCGAATTGCGCCGAAATGAACCGATGCTTGGAGAGGAGATGCCCGGCGCGCTTGCGCCGCTCGGCCATCCCGGCGGCCCGTGTTCGATCGAAAAACACCACCGCCTCGGCGGCCATCGCCCCGCCTTTGGTGGCCCCGAAAGACAGCACATCCACGCCGGCTTTCCATGTCGCTTCGGCCGGCGTCACATTCATACGCGCGAGCGCATTGCCCAGCCGCGCTCCATCCATGTGCACCGGCAGATCATGCGCATGCGCGATCTCTGCCAAGGCCGCGATCTCATCGACGCGATAGATCGTACCGGCTTCCGTTGCCTGAGTGATCGATAGCGAGGCGGCATTGACCTGATGCGGCACGTGACCGGAATAGCGCGTGATCGCCTGTTTCACGGTGTCGGGCGTCAGCTTGCCGTTCTCGCCGCGCAGGCCGATCAGTTTCAACCCGGCGCCAAAGAATTCGGGGGCACCGCACTCGTCGGTCATGATGTGCGCGGTGTCGTGACACAGAACCGCGCCCCACGGCGGCGTGATATGGGCGAGCGACAGCGCATTGGCGGCGGTTCCCGTCGGCACCAGGAAGACCGCGACCTCGTGGCCGAAGAAATCAGCCATTTGCCGTTCGACATCCCGCGTCAGCGCATCATTGCCGTAGCCGATCGCAAAGCCCTCATTCGCCCGCGACAGCGCAGCCATGAGTTCAGGAGCCATGCCGGCGGTGTTGTCGCTCGCAAAATTCACAGCCGAAGTTCCCTCTGCCAGACCGCGGGCACGGATAGCAGAAGTCGTCCGCGGATGAACCAGCCGATCACTATTTTGGTTGGAATTTTGCAGATTTTGGGCACGATTTCCGCTCCCCAGGCGTTTCCAACTGAATCGCGCCGGATTGAAGAATTCACTTGTTTGGGGCCGCGGTCGCGGAAAGAATAATTGTTGGAAGAATGCCAAAGACCGGCGGCGCGGCCTCTTGTCGGCGGCGGGAAATTTTGGCAAGTTCATGATAGGACAGCAATGCTGTCCTGTTTGCAAAGTCGAGGCGACGGGTCAGTCGAGCCACTCCGTCAGCCAGGGGCGTGCGGTGCGGCTCGGCATCGAAGCCCCGACTTTAGAGCAGTCCAGAAGGTGCGCCGTTGAGGCCGCCGGACGTGACTGCCGCCCCGAGCAGAATTGTCCCGCCTGACGCAGGCGCCTTCAACATGGCGCGGCGAAGGCAGCGGGTACGCCGAAGACTGGGTTTAGACGGACTGCAAGAAACACACTGCGAGGAAGATGTCGAAATGAGCCGCTCGAAGGACCGGATGAACGAGCAAACGCGGATCGCATTGCGCGCCTCCGACTTTGCCGATTCCGCCGACCCAGGCGTTCCGGCCGCCGCGGGTCTGTATGATCCCGCGCTCGACAAAGATTCCTGCGGTGTTGGTTTCATCGCCAATATCAAAGGCCGCAAGTCGCATCAGATCGTTGAAGATGCGCTGACGATCCTCGTCAATCTCGAGCATCGCGGCGCGGTCGGTGCCGATCCGCGCGCCGGTGACGGCGCCGGCATCCTGGTGCAGATCCCGCACGCGTTCTTCGCCAGAAAAACCAAGGAACTGGGCTTCACCCTGCCTGAGCCTGGCCATTATGCCGTGGGCTTCCTGTTCCTGCCGCGCGACAAAGAGTGGCGCGATGTCATCCGCGACACCTATGCGAAGGTAGCCGCCGAAGAAGGCATGAAGATTCTCGGCTGGCGCGACGTGCCGACCGACAATTCCACACTCGGTGAATCGGTAAAGCCGACAGAACCCGTGCATATGCAGGTGTTCGTCGAGCGCCCGGCCAAAGTCAAAACCGAGGAGGAATTCGAACGCCGCCTCTACATCATGCGCAAAGCGATCTCGAACGCGATCTATCAGCGTCGTGAGCGCCGGCTGTCTGGCTATTACCCGGTTTCCCTGTCCTGCCGGACGGTGATCTACAAGGGCATGTTCCTCGCCGACCAACTCGGCACCTACTATCCCGACCTGCACGATCCGGATTTCGTCAGTGCGCTTGCCCTCGTGCATCAGCGCTTCTCGACCAACACCTTCCCGACCTGGTCGCTCGCGCATCCCTATCGGATGATCGCTCATAACGGCGAAATCAACACGCTGCGCGGCAACGTCAACTGGATGGCGGCGCGTCAGGCGTCGGTGTCATCGCCGCTGTTCGGCGACGATATCAACAAGCTGTGGCCGATCTCCTATGAAGGCCAGAGCGACACGGCCTGCTTCGACAACGCACTCGAATTCCTGGTGATGGGTGGCTACCCGCTGTCGCACGCCATGATGATGATGATTCCGGAAGCCTGGGCGGGCAACCCGCTCATGGATGAGGAACGTCGCGCCTTCTACGAATATAACGCCGCGCTGATGGAGCCGTGGGACGGCCCGGCGGCGATCGTCTTCACCAACGGTCATCAGATCGGCGCAACGCTCGACCGCAATGGCCTGCGTCCGGCCCGCTACTGCCTGACCAAGGACGACCGGATCATGATGGCGTCCGAAATGGGCGTGCTTGCGATTCCGGAAAAGGACATCGTCAAGAAGTGGCGCCTGCAGCCGGGCAAAATGCTGCTGGTCGACCTCGACGAAGGCCGCCTCATTCCGGACGAGGAATTGAAGGCCGAGATCGCCAAGTCACATCCTTACAAGGACTGGCTGCATCGCACGCAGATCGTGTTGGAAGAGCTGCCGGAGACCGGCAGCAAGGCCGCCATGTCCAACCTGCCGCTGCTCGATCGCCAGCAGGCCTTTGGTTACACGCAGGAGGACATCAAGGTCCTGCTCGCACCGATGGGATCCATCGGTGAGGAAGCCACCGGTTCGATGGGCAACGACACGCCGATCTCGGCATTGTCGAACAAGTCGAAGCTGCTCTACACCTATTTCAAGCAGAACTTCGCACAGGTCACGAACCCGCCGATCGACCCGATCCGCGAAGAAATCGTGATGAGCCTCGTGTCCATCATCGGACCGCGGCCGAACCTGTTCGACATCGAGGGCACCTCGACCACGAAGCGCCTTGAAGTCCGTCAGCCGATTCTCACCGATGCCGATCTGGAGAAGATCCGTTCGATCGGCGAGATCGAGGACAATCATTTCAAGTCGCTCACGCTCGATACGACTTTTGCGGCCGAGCAAGGCGCAGCCGGGCTTGAGCCTGCGCTGAAGCAGCTGAAGGCCGATGCCGAAAAGGCCGTGCGCGCCGGCTTCAACATCATCATCCTGTCCGACCGCAAGGTCGGCGCCGATCGCGTGCCGATCCCGGCTTTGCTCGCTTGCGCGGCCGTGCATCATCACCTGATCCGTGAGGGTCTGCGCACCTCGGTCGGTCTCGTCGTCGAATCCGGCGAACCGCGCGAAGTTCATCACTTCGCCTGCCTCGCAGGCTACGGCGCTGAAGCGATCAACCCCTATCTCGCGTTCGAAACCCTGATCGCGATGAAGGAAGCGCTTCCGGAGAAGCTGGACGACAAGGAAACGGTCAAGCGTTTCATCAAGTCGGTCGGCAAGGGCCTGATGAAGGTGATGTCCAAGATGGGCATCTCGACCTACCAGTCCTATTGCGGCGCGCAGATTTTCGACGCGATCGGTCTCAAGTCCGATTTCGTCGCACGCTACTTCACCGGCACGCATACCCGTATTGAAGGCGTTGGCCTTGACGAAATTGCCGAAGAGACGATGCGCCGGCACCGCGATGCCTTTGGCGACGCGCCGGTGTTTCGTACCGCTCTCGATGTCGGCGGTGAATATGCCTTCCGCATGCGCGGCGAGGACCATGCCTGGACGTCTCAGACGGTTGCTGACCTGCAGCATGCAGTGCGTGGCAATTCCTATGAGCAATATCGTTCATTTGCACGCACGCTGAACGAACAGTCCCAGAAGCTGCTGACGATCCGCGGCCTGTTCCGCATCAAGAGCGCGGAAGAGGATGGCCGCAAGCCTGTGCCGATCGACGAGGTCGAGCCGGCAAAGAATATCGTCAAGCGCTTCGCGACCGGTGCCATGTCGTTCGGCTCCATCTCGCGTGAAGCCCATACAACGCTTGCCATCGCCATGAACCGGATCGGCGGCAAGTCGAATACCGGCGAAGGCGGCGAAGAAGCCGATCGCTTCAAGCCGATGCCGAACGGCGATTCCATGCGCTCGGCGATCAAGCAGGTCGCTTCGGGCCGCTTCGGCGTCACCACCGAATATCTCGTCAATTCCGACGTGATGCAGATCAAGATGGCGCAGGGCGCAAAGCCCGGCGAAGGCGGACAATTGCCCGGCCACAAGGTCGACAAGGTGATCGCCAAGGTGCGCCATTCGACGCCGGGCGTCGGCCTGATCTCGCCGCCACCGCATCACGACATCTATTCGATCGAAGACCTGGCGCAGCTCATCTACGACCTGAAGAACGTCAATCCTTCAGGCGACGTGTCGGTGAAGCTCGTTTCCGAAGTCGGCGTCGGCACCGTCGCCGCCGGTGTCTCGAAGGCGCGCTCGGACCATGTGACGATTGCCGGCTATGAAGGCGGCACGGGCGCAAGCCCCCTCACCTCGATCAAGCATGCCGGCAGCCCGTGGGAAATCGGTCTCGCCGAAACGCATCAGACGCTGGTCGGCAACCGACTGCGCGGCCGCATCACCGTGCAGGTCGACGGCGGCATCCGTACCGGACGCGACGTTGTCATCGGAGCGCTGCTTGGCGCGGACGAGATGGGCTTTGCGACCGCGCCGCTGATTGCGGCCGGATGCATCATGATGCGCAAGTGTCACCTGAACACCTGCCCGGTGGGCGTTGCGACGCAGGACCCGGTATTGCGCAAGCGTTTCACCGGTCAGCCTGAGCACGTGATCAACTACTTCTTCTTCGTCGCCGAGGAAGTGCGCGAGCTGATGGCCGAGATGGGCTATCGCACGTTCGACGAGATGATCGGACAGATGCAGATGCTCGATCAGCAGGCTGTCATCGATCACTGGAAGGCACGCGGCCTCGACTTCTCCAAGCTGTTCACGAAGCCGGTCGCGCCGCAGGGCGTTGCGATCTACAATTCGGAACGGCAGGACCACAAGCTCGAGAATGTGCTGGATCGCCGCCTCATCGCCCAGGCAGCGCCTGCGCTCGATCGCGGGGCACCGGTGCGCATCTCCGACACCATCCAGAATATCGACCGCAGCGCCGGCGCGATGCTGTCGGGCGAAGTCGCCAAGCGTTACGGTCATGAAGGCCTGCCGGACGACACGATCCATGTATCGCTGAAGGGCACATCGGGTCAGAGTTTCGGGGCCTGGCTGGCCAAAGGCGTCACCTTTGAGCTCGAAGGCGAAGGCAACGATTATGTCGGCAAGGGATTGTCGGGCGGCCGCATCATCGTGAAGCCAGCTGCCGATTCCGGCATCGTGCCGGAAGACTCGATCATCGTCGGCAACACCGTGATGTATGGCGCGATCTCGGGCGAATGCTATTTCCGTGGCATTGCCGGCGAACGCTTCGCGGTCCGCAATTCCGGCGCCGTTGCCGTTGTCGAAGGCACTGGCGATCATGGCTGCGAATACATGACCGGCGGCATCGTCATCGTGCTCGGACCGACGGGCCGCAACTTTGCGGCCGGCATGTCGGGCGGCATCGCCTATGTGCTCGATGAAACCGGCGGGTTCGACAAGCTCTGCAACATGTCCATGGTCGACCTCGAACCAGTGCCGGCCGAAGAAGACGCCAATGAGCGCTTCTACCATCACAGGCACGACCTCGAGACTGCAGGCCGCGTCGAAATCCTGACCGACATGAGCCGCTTCGACGCCGAGCGTCTTCGCTACTATATTGGCCAGCATGCTCGCCACACCGGTTCGCTGCGTGCACAAGCAATCCTGGCCGACTGGAAAAACTATTGCGGTAAATTCCGGAAGGTTATGCCTGTCGAATATCGCCGCGCTTTGAAGGAAATGGCGGCGATGCAGGAACAGCAGCCCAAACTCGCAGTCGGTGCCTGAGCGTCATGGGTAAGGTCACCGGCTTTCTTGAGATTGAACGCGAAGATCGCGATTACGCTCCGGTCGAAGAGCGGATCAAGCATTATCGCGAGTTCGTCCTGCCGCTGTCCGAAAAGGACACGCGCAATCAGGCCGCGCGCTGCATGGATTGCGGCATCCCGTATTGTCACAGCGGCTGCCCGGTCAATAACCAGATCCCGGACTGGAACGATCTGGTCTATCGCGGCAACTGGGAGGAAGCGGCCCGCAACCTCCTTTCGACCAACAATTTTCCGGAAGTTACCGGACGGGTTTGCCCGGCGCCGTGCGAAGCATCCTGCACGCTGAACATCGAAGACACGCCGGTCAATATCAAGACGATCGAATGCGCAATCGCCGACCGGGCGATTGAAAGCGGCTGGATCAAGCCGGAACCTGCGTCGGTCAAGACCGGCAAGAAGGTTGCGGTCGTCGGATCAGGGCCGGCCGGTATGGCCTGCGCGCAGCAGCTCGCGCGCGCGGGACATGACGTGCATGTCTACGAGAAGCACGCCAAGGCCGGCGGGCTCCTGCGCTACGGCATCCCTGACTTCAAGATGGAGAAGGGTATCGTCGATCTGCGCGTGAAACAGATGGAGGCCGAAGGCGTCACCTTCCATTATGGCGCCCATATCGGCGTCAACATGCCAGCTGAGAAGCTGCTCACCGAATACGATGCCGTTGCACTGACGGGCGGCGCCGAGCACGCGCGCGACCTGCCGATCCCCGGTCGTGAGCTTGATGGCATTCACTTCGCGATGGATTTCCTGCCGCAGCAGAACCGTCGCGTCTCGAACGAACCGCTGAACGGGGTGAAAGAAATTCTGGCCGGTGGGAAACATGTCGTCGTGATCGGCGGCGGCGATACCGGTTCGGACTGCATCGGCACATCGATCCGCCAGGGCGCGCTGTCGGTGACGAATTTCGAAATCATGCCGATGCCGCCGTCGCGCGAGAACAAGGCGCTGACTTGGCCGGACTGGCCCTACAAGCTGCGCACCTCGTCGAGCCATGAGGAAGGTGCCGAACGCGATTTCTCGGTGCTGACCCAGAAGTTCGAAGGCGAGAATGGCAAAGTGAAAGCCATTCACTGCGTGCGCGCCGACGACAAGATCAAGCCGATCCCCGGCACCGAGTTCACGGTCAAGGCCGATCTCGTGCTGCTGGCCATGGGCTTCGTCCATCCCGTTCAGGAAGGCATGCTGAAGTCGCTCGGTATCACGCTCGATCAGCGCGGCAACGCCCGTGCCAACACCGAGGACTACAAGACATCGCTGCCGAAGGTGTTCGCTGCCGGCGATATGCGCCGGGGCCAGTCGCTTGTGGTCTGGGCGATCCGCGAAGGACGCCAGTGCGCCCACGCGATCGACAAGTTCCTGATGGGGACGACCAACCTGCCGCGTTGAAGAACGCACGCTTAAGACGGATGGCCGGGCCATAAGGCGTCAACGACGCCGCAGCGATGCCCGGCCATGACGACGGCGTTACCGTCCGAACAATCCAAAGAAAAAGCGCGGACCGGAATCCGGTATGATCCGGCGCCAGAAGGTCGGCGCCTGCTGCTGCGCCTGCGGACGCACTTGGCCTTGTAGTACCGGATGTCCGGCAACGCGCGTTCCGCCAGGCGCCGGCGCACCAGGCTTGGGCAGCGCGGCTTGCTGTGTCGCGGCGGGCTGGTTTGCGCGCACAATCGCCAGCGGCGCGCCGGTCGGTGGCAGCGGCTCATTGACCGCAAGAACCGGCATGCGCGGCGGCCAGGCGAAATCGTCTGCCCTTCCCGCCTCCGCACGCATCGGCTCGCCCTTCACCAGCATCTTGCTGGCTTGCGCATCGAGCGCATCATTCTTGGCTGTCGGGGCGCCCAGAAGATCGTCCGGTTCGCGCAGCGGCGTCCCGAGCAAAATCACCGGCCCCGCGAGCGGACGCGCAGCCGGGCCAGCGGGCTTTGCCGGTGCAGCAGGGGCTGGTGTCGGATCAGCAGGGATATTGAATGCGGCAGGCACCGGCTCGCGCAGCACGCGGCGCAGATCGCGCTCGACATAGTGGGCGAGCTTGCGGGCGCCGAAGCGTGTGAAGTGGACACCATCCGAGGTCCGCAATTGACGGATCTGACCATCGACGTCCGGACCGCGCTGCATGAAATTGTTGCGCTCGTCGACGAAGCCGTCCCAGACATTCACGTAGATAAGCCCGGCCTTCTCGACATGCGGCCGCACGATCTCGTTGAGATATTGCAGGTCCGACGTGGATTTCGTTCCGCGCACCGCAGGCACGCCGACCCACAACACCGGCACATTGGCGGTCTTCAGCACGGCGATCATCTCATCGACGCGCGCGCCGTAAGCCTCTTCCCATTTCTCGGTGCGGAATTCGAACGGCCCGCTCGCCTTCGCGCGCTGCTGTTCTTTTGCATTTGCAGCGGCCGCGGGCGTTTCGTCGTCGGTCGGCTCCGCCGGCTTTTGCTGCGCGGCGCCTTGCTGTGCACCCTGCTGATGAGCTTGAGGCTGCTGTGCTTGCCCTGGCGCGGCGGGTGTGCCCGGCTTCTGCGGCGCAGCGGTCGCGGGTTTTGCGGGTGCGGGCTGCACCTTTTCGCGAATCGCCTGACGGTCCTGCAGGCCGACCAGCATGATGATCGCCTGCGGCTTTTCCTGCGCGATGAGGTCGCGCGCCACCTTCGGCCATTCGGCGTCGCTGCGCTGTTCGTAACGGATCAGCCCCGAGAAGGCGCGATGCTTGCGCACGATACCGATTTCCGGCGTCTCGGCGAGTTGCTCCTCGAGACCATAGGCCAGCCAATCGGCCATCGAGTCGCCGAGGACAAGAATGCGGATGCTCGGCGCGACCTCGGGCTGCTTCGCCGCTGGCGCCCGGCTGAAATCTTCCTGCACGGGACGGGCCGGTTGTTGCGGCCGCGGATTGAAGAAACGGTCATCGAACGGGAAAAACTGCGCGCTGGCCGGCAGAACGTACACAGCCGCACCGAGGGCCATCGCACTCGCGCAAACGGCCTTGGCCCAAAAGAGCTTGCGGCTCCGCCGATGACGCTGGCTGCTCGATGCCATCCTCAAGGTCCGTGCGATTGTACCGGCCCGTTGCCGATACCTTTATCGCATAGCAGGAGAACGTGGCGAGTCGAAGGTGCTAATTCCCGCGCAGCCGCGCCAGCACAGTGGCGCTCGGGAAGCCGTCCGGAACGAGTCCGGACCGAGCCTGGAAGTCGCGGATGGCTGCCCGTGTCTTGGGCCCAAACCGGCCGTCGGACTCGCCGATTTTGAAGCCCCGCCGGGCCAGCAATTGCTGCATTTCCGCGCGTTCGTCCCTTGTCAGAACACGCTCGTGCCGCGGCCAGGCCTGAACGAAGGGTTCGCCGCCACGCAGCCGGTCGGCCAGATGCCCGATCGCCAGGGCGTACGCCTCGGCCGGGTTGTAACGCATGATCACGCGAAAATTATTGAGCATCAGGAAGCCTGGCCCCTGCGAGCCGGCCGGTACCATCAGGAAAGCCCGATCCGATGAACGCGGAAACGGCTTACCGCCAGCGCGCCGGATACCGAGATGCTCCCATTCGCGGATGGTCATGACCTTGGACCGGTCCGCCAGCATGAAGTTGAAGTTCTGCGGCACGACGACTTCATAACCCCAGGTCTGGCCCGGCTCCCAGCCATGTTTGCGGAAGTAATTGGCGGTCGAAAACAACAGGTCCGGCACCGATGTGGTGACGTCGCGATGGCCGTCGCCGTCCGCATCGACGGCGTAGTTCTTGTACACGGTCGGCATGAACTGCGTCGGTCCGAACGCGCCGGCCCATGAGCCCTTCATATGATCAGGCTTCACATCACCACGATGCAGCAACTCGAGCGCGGCGAGAAACTCGTTGCGGAAATACTCCTGCCGGCGACCGATGCACGCGAGCGTTGCCGTGGAGCGAACGACGTAACGATCACCCATCCGCGTCGAATATTTCGATTCGATGCCCCAGATCGCGGCGATGATGTAGCGATCGACGCCAAAGGTTTTTTCCATGGCATCGAAGGCTGCCCGATTTTCCGCCAGCACCTCGCGGCCGCGCTGGATGCGGTCCTCACTCACGAGCAGGTCGAGATAGTCCCAGAAGCTGCGGGTGAATTCCGGCTGCGCATCGACCAGATCCATGATCTTCAGATCCGGCGTCAGATCGCGCGTATAGGCATCATATTCCGCTTTCGGAATACCGCGCCGCGCGGCCAGCGGTGCAAGGCTCTGGAGACATTGCTGGAAATTGGCTGCCGCGGCCCGGATCGAATCGGCCGTCATCAAGGGGTGGCCGGAGGCACCCGATTCACCACTCCACTCCGGACCCGTGGCCTGAGCATAAGACCGCCGGACCGACGTTGCCGCCTGTGCACGCGGGGGTGATGCCGTTGCGATGTTACCGACCGGCACCTCCCCCGAACCGCCGGCGCAGCCGCTCAGGGTTACCGCGACCGCGAGCCCTGACCACCAGCCCCCTGACTTTCCGTTTCGACGCGCCATTTCCGGCCTCACGCAACCCGCGACATAATTAAACCCTATGGGGAACGGATATGGTTGCGGGACGATTAACGACACTCACAAAAGGGTGGACGTCAGGAGACAATGCAGCCGGTATTTTCCAACTTCCCCATGATAATAACAGCGACAATTCCACGCACTCTCGGTCACAGCCCATCATGAAGCCTGTTCGAAAAGCGATTTTCCCGGTTGCCGGCCTTGGCACCCGGTTTCTTCCCGCAACCAAGGCCATGCCGAAAGAAATGCTGACCGTTGTCGATCGGCCGCTGATCCAGCATGTGGTGGATGAAGCGCGCGAGGCCGGTATCGAGCATCTGATCTTCGTCACCGGCCGCAACAAATCGGTCATCGAGGACCATTTCGACCGTCAATTCGAACTCGAAGTGACGCTCAAGGAACGTCACAAGAAGAACGAGTTGGCACAGCTCGCCGAAGACACACCAGACGCGGGCACCACGAGTTTCACCCGTCAGCAATCGCCGCTCGGCCTTGGCCATGCCGTGTGGTGTGCACGCGAGATCGTCGGCAATGAGCCCTTCGCGGTCGTGCTGCCGGACGTGCTGGTGCAGAACGAACCGGGCTGCCTGAAGCAGATGGTCGACGCATATGCCAAACAGACGGGCAAGGCCAACCTGATTGCCGTCGAAGAAGTGCCGATGGACCGCGTGCATATGTACGGTATCGTCGGCGTTGAAAATGGTTCAGGCAAGACGATGCCGATCACGCAGATGGTGGAGAAGCCGAAGCGCGAGGCTGCACCGTCCAATCTCAGCATCACGGGGCGCTACATCCTACAGCCGGAAATTTTCGACATTCTGGAAAATCAGCAGACTGGCGCGGGCGGCGAAATCCAGCTCACCGATGCGATGATCCGGCTGTCGAAAGAACAGCCGTTCCATGCGGTGAAGTTCGATGGCCGCTCCTATGATTGCGGCTCGAAACTCGGCTTCCTGACCGCGAATATTGCCTACGCGCTGAAGCGTGATGATCTCGCGCCGGAATTGCGAGAAGAGCTGAAGCAGTTGCTGGGGTAGATGTCGGACGACTTACTTGTTCGGCTTCATGGTGAGGAGTGTCGCGAAGCGATGCGTCTCGAACATCGTAAGTCGACTGTAGTCGACTTACGCATCAATCATGTCGTTCTTGGGCAAGTCCAAGATCGATGGGCCGCCCTCGTCCTTCGAGACGCGGCTACGCCGCTCCTCAGGGCGGAGTGAGCGTCACCGCATCAGCCGCAGGCCCAACATGAAGATGTTCGCGACGTAGTCCTGACTCGGGAATGTCGAGGTCAGCCATTCGCGGCGATATTCCGCGCGGAAATGTGTATCGCGCGTTGCCTTATAGATCAGCCCGCCGGAGACGATGTAGCGCTTGTCGTCACGCGCCGATCCTTCGTAATTATCGGTGCCATAGCCAAGCTTCACCGTGCCGATCAGCCAGCGCCGGAAGGCGTGGTCGATCTGGAATGTGAAGTCCTGCGACAATGCACCGGACACACCGGTGATGATCGATTCGCCGACCGTCGTCGCAGCATTGAGCTTCAAGGTTGTCAGTGGCGTCGCATAATAAATCAGCGACGCATCGAATAATGGGCTGCTCAGTTTCTGGAAGTCCGGGTCCGCATATTCCCGCTCCAGCCAACCCACCGACGCTTCGCCGACGAGATAACGGCTGATTTCGAACGTGGAACCGACCTTGACGAACTGACCGTCGGAGTCACGATTGATTCCGTTCTCATCCAGCGTGCGGTCATGCTGCCGATGATCAATCCCACCCTCAACGAACGGCGTGATTCCCGGCAACGTTTCGTATCCCACCCGCAAACGCAAGCCGTACTGATTGTAATTGCGATCGCGCAGATCGAGCAGCGAACCGTTATTCAACACCGCATCGCCGTAGGCCGTGCGATCGATACCGCCCTTTAACGTAACCGCAAGCCGGTTGAAATCGTGCGTGATGCCGGCGGTACCACCCGTTGAAATAAAGAGGGGCGGCTTGGCGACATCGGTCGGCAGATTGGGATCGCCGGGATTGTCGGCCGCAAGAGCGAAATAGCCATCGATGTTCGCTCTCGTTTGTTTCGAGATATCGATGCGTGCATTGCTACGCACGCTGAGGTCGGGCTTATTGTATTGCTCGAGGTTGTTGTACCAGATGTAACTGCCACGCAGGTCCGTATTCCACTCATGGCGCGACCAGTCGGATCTGATGTTCAGTTCGGCTCCTGTCTGCTCGAAGCTCGACCCCGGCCTCCCCTGGCGCTGACCGGGATTGGAATTGTAACCACCCGATACGTCGATGGCCGGCCTGAGGATAAAGGCGCCATACCGAATTCCGGTGGGACCGAACGGATCATCCTCGACAAAGCGGCGGCGAACCGGACGCGCCGCAATCGCGCCGGTCGCATCAAGGGAGGCCAAGGCTGTGTTGATCGCGCGGCGGCGGGTGGCCGCAGCGCTTTCCTGCCGCTGAAACACAGGCTGGACCGTGCGATCCATCCCCGGCGCCACAACAGGTGGCAGATTCTCGGCCTCCGCTGCCGCCCGTTTGCGAGCCTGTTCCTTCGCCTTGCGCTTGGCTGTGGTGTTGGTGCCATCGAACCCGGTCGTCCCGGCGCTCGATGTCAGCAGCCCTGGCGAACCCGGCACTCCGGGCTTTCGGAATTGCTGCGGACGCCGCCCGTCGCCATCGAAATGCGGCTCGAACAGGCTGGGCACCGACGGGTCCTGCGGCTGTGCCAACTGCGCCCACGATGTATCGGCCGCGCAGATCGCTGCGACGCTGAGAACACTCGCGGCAACAAGGCCTCGGCAATGACGCGACACCCGCTAACTCCCACCGCCTGCTCGCACCGTCCGGCCCGAACAAACGCCTGCAGCCGGCCCAGAGGCCGGCGGAAATGGTTAACGGAGTTAAAAGGCTTATGGTTAACGGCGGGTTAGGACGTCACGCGTGGCGAAGCGTGACGCCCACTAAAGCCAGCCCTTGAGTTCCCGCGAGACGACCGCGCGGATCACCCGCATGCCCTGATCGCTGTCGTTCAGGCAGGGAATGGCAGCAAAGTTCTCGCCGCCATTGTGTTTGAAGATATCGCAGTTCTCGACCGCGATCTCTTCTAGCGTCTCAAGGCAGTCCGCGGAAAAGCCCGGCGTGACGACGGCAAGATTCTTCACCCCGCTCTTCGCCAGGGCTTCCACGGTCTTGTCGGTATAGGGCTGGAGCCACTCGGCCTTGCCGAAACGCGATTGGAAGGTGAGTCGAAGCTCGGTGTCATCGAGCCGGAGCGCGCCCCGCAGCAGGCGCGTCGTCTCCATGCAATGCTCCGGATAAGGATCGCCCTTATCGGCATAGTCGCGCGGAATGCCATGGAAGGACGCCAGGATCACATCCGGCTTGAAGGTTAGCTTGCCGAGTGTCTCGCGGATCGAAGCCGCAACGGCGTCGATGTAAACCGGATCGGCATAATAAGGGGGCACAACACGCAAGACCGGCTGATAACGCATCGTCATCAGATGCACGAAGGCTGCATCACACGCCGTCGCCGATGTCGCCGCGGCATATTGCGGATAGAGCGGCACGAACAAAATCCGGTCACAGCCCTTGGCCGCCAGTTCATCAAGAGCCGAACCGACCGACGGATTGCCGTAACGCATACCCCAAGCCACATCGATCTTGTCATCGACGCCGGCAAGCGATGCGGCAAGCTTGTCTCTCTGCGACCGGGTGACGGTTTTCAGCGGCGACTCGTTCAGTTCCCGGTTCCAGATCGAGTCGTAATCGCGTCCCTTGGCACGCGGGCGAAGCGTCAGGATGATGCCGTTGAAGACCAGCTTCCAGACCAGCGAGTTCTCCTCGATCACCCGTTTGTCGGACAGAAATTCCTTGAGGTAGCGGCGCATCGACCAGAAATCGGTCGCATCGGGCGTGCCGAGATTGGCGAGCAGCACGCCGATCCGCCCGGATTTCACCGGCGGACGATTTTTCGTGAGGCCCGGCCCTGCGACCGCGGCTGACGATGCGTCGCTCATGGAGCCATGCTAATCCACACAACCGCCCACAAAATCAATCGGTAAAATGACCATTACCCGCCGCCTGCTGCTGCTCGGTACATCCTGTCTCGCCCTGATCGCCAGCCTACCCGGCCGGGTGGTGGCGCAGGCGAAGCGCACCAAGGTCACTTTCGTCCTCGTCAACGACATCTACCAGATGAGCGAACAGCCAGCGCCCGACGGCGAGCCACGCGGCGGCTTTGCCCGCCTGGCGGCGGTGGTGAAAACCGAGCGCGCCAAGGGGACGGTGTTCTTCGTCCATGCCGGTGACACGTTATCGCCGTCGCTGATGTCAGGTCTCGATCGCGGCGAGCACATCATGATGCTCACCAACATGCTGGCGCCGGATGCGTTCGTACCGGGCAATCACGAATTCGATTTCGGCAAGAACATCTTTTTCGAGCGCATGAAGCAGGCGAAATTTCCGCTCTATGCCGCGAACATTCTCAACCCGGACGGCACGCTCATTCCCGGATTCCGCGAGCGCTCGATCATCGATGTCGACGGCATCCGCATTGGCCTGACCGGCGCCACCGACGAAGACGCGGCGATCCTCTCCAGCCCTGGCGATCTGAAATTTCCGAAAGCGGTCGACACGGTCGAGAAGCAGGCGGCCGCGCTCCGCAAGGAAGGCGCCGACGTGGTTGTTGCGGTCGTGCATACGGACCGCGCCAAGGATGAACAGATGTACCGCATGCAGGCTGCGGACATCATCCTCAGCGGCCACGATCACGATCTCTGGCTCAATTACGATGGCCGCACGGCCGCGATCGAGTCAAGCTACGACGCACATTTCGTTACCTGCATGGACGTCACCTTTACCGTGCGGGTGAATGAAGGACGGCGTGAAGTCCTCTGGCATCCGGAGTTTCGCGTGATCGACACGCGCTATGTCACACCCGATCCCGAGATGCAGGCCACGGTCAAGGAATATGAAAACAAGCTGTCGGGCGTGCTCGGCACAGTCATCGCGACCACCGCTGTCGAACTCGACAGCCGCAATCCGGTCGTGCGAACGCAGGAAGCCGCGATCGGCGATCTCATCGCCGATGCCATGCGCGCCGACACCGGCGCCGAGATCGCAATCACCAATGGCGGCGGCATCCGCGGCGGCAAGGTCTATCCGCCAGGCAGCGCCATCACGCGTCGCGACATGATGTCGGAGCTTCCGTTTCGCAATCATATCGCGGTGCTGGAAATCACCGGCAAAGCAATCCGCGCAGGACTTGAGAACGGGTTCAGCGTTCTGCCGCGACCGGCCGGCCGTTTTCCGCAGGTGTCCGGTCTCAAGATCGCTGTCGATCCATCACGGCCAGTCGGACAGCGCATCGTGTCGATTGAGGCCAATGGCGCACCGCTGGACGATGCCAAGACTTACACGCTCGCCACCAACGACTTCATGGCCAATGGCGGCGACGGCTACGAGGCGTTCGACAATGTGCGCGAACTCGTGCCCGGCCATGATGGCCCGCTGATGATTAACGAAGTCATCAAATATCTCGAAAAGATCAAGACGGTGAAGACCGGCGTCGAAGGCCGCATCGTCATCAAGTAGCGTGCAAAACCTCAAATAAGAAACGGCGCGTTCCGTTTGGGAACGCGCCGTTTCAGCGTCGGGGTTGAAAGACTTATTCGCCGAAGCGCAATTCCATGCCGGCCAGACCGGCGAAGACATTGAGACCCACCTGGCCTTCGACGCTGAGCGGCTGCAGCGCGATCGAGTTGTTCGAGCCGCCATACAGAACGTTGGCGCCGAGGCCGACGCCCACGGCCGCACCGGCCGACACACCGCCGTAATTACCCGAGAGATCGCCAAGACCGAGCTGCGCGGTCGGTGCGAACACGGCCCAGGCTAGACCCGACACGGCGGTCGCGCCGAGATCGACACCGGCACGGCGGATGGTGGCGCGATAGACCTGACGCGGACCAACGTCCGGACGATAAATGCAGCTCAGCTCGGTGACCGAGCCGAGGACAAAACTGACCGATCCGCCGCCGCGGCATTCCAGCATGCCGGCCTGGACCTGCTGGGCCGACGCAGGCATTGCGGACGCCGCCAGGAACGCAAGGGCAGCGATGACCGATGAACGAAACATGGGTGTTTCCTCGTGATTGGAAAAAAGCATGGACAGGCAGCGGCGACCAAGCGCCGGAAGTCGGGCGGAAATTAGCCCAATCTGCCTCAAAGACGATTAAACCCGCCGGCTAAAATTTCGGAAAATCACAGATCCGAAAGCCGGCGGGCAGCAACCTTGTTCGCCAGCTTATTTCAGGCTGCCGCAGAAGCGCTGAATCCGCTGCATGGCGTCTTCCAGGTCTTCGGTCTTGGTCGCGTAGGAAATGCGGAAGGCGGGACCAGCGCCGAAGGCCGAACCGTGCACGACGGCGACGCCTTCAGCTTCCAGAAGCTCGCTGACAAAATCCTCGTCGCTTGTCAGCTTCTTGCCCGACGGCGCAGTCTTGCCGATCGTGCCGGCGCAGGACGGATAGACATAAAAAGCGCCCTCCGGCTTCGGGCATTGGATGCCGTTGGCCTGGTTGAGCATCGAGACGACGAGGTCGCGGCGCTCCTTGAAGATCTTGTTGTGCTTTTCGATGAAATCCTGCGGGCCGTTCAGCGCCTCGACCGAGGCCCATTGCGACACGGCCGAAGGGTTCGAGGTCGACTGCGATTGCAGCATCGCCATCGCCTTGATCAGCGGCTCCGGACCGCCGGCGAAACCGATACGCCAGCCGGTCATGCAATAGGCCTTCGACACGCCGTTCAGCGTCAGCGTGCGCTCATAAAGCTTCGGCTCGACCTGCGCCGGCGTCGTGAAAGTAAAATCGTCATAAACGAGGTGCTCGTACATATCGTCCGTCAGCATCCACACATGCGGATGCTTCATCAGCACATCGGTCAGCGCTTTCACTTCGTCGCGGGTATAGGCCGCGCCGGTCGGGTTCGAGGGGGAGTTGAAGATCAGCCACTTGGTCTTCGGCGTGATCGCCTTTTCAAGCTGCTCGGCGGTCAGCTTGAAGCCGTTCTCCATGGTGGTGACGACGGACACCGGGGTTGCGCCAAGGAGCGCGACGATTTCCGGGTAGCTGACCCAATACGGCGCCGGAATGATCACCTCGTCGCCGGGATTGAGTGAAGCCATCAGCGCGTTGAACAGCACCTGCTTGCCGCCGGTGCCGACAATGATCTGCGACGGCTTGTATTCGAGGCCGTTCTCCCGCTTGAACTTGGCAGCAATGGCGGCCTTCAACTCCGGGATTCCGTCCACGGCGGTGTACTTGGCCGCCTTGCCGGTCTCGATCGCCTTGATCGCCGCCTGCTTGATGTTCTCCGGGGTGTCGAAATCCGGCTCGCCGGCCCCCAGGCCGATGACATTGCGGCCCGCCGCTTTAAGCGCGCGCGCCTTGTCAGTCACCGCGATGGTGGCAGACGGCTTGATGCGCTGCAGCGCGTCGGCGAGGAAAGCCATTGTGTCATTTCTCCTGTGGATTTTGCGGGGGTTTGGTAATGCCCCGCGCCGGGCCCCGCAAGCGACATTCTCTGATGGAGGCATCAACGGCGTTCATGGCCGCCTGCCCGTCGCGTAGATTGTTTAGATCTCTTCGAACGATCACGGAGAAGTTCATGCCGCAATGCAGCTAAGTCACGCAATGATCGTGTTTTTTCTGCTTCTGTGCTGTTCAGCGCCTTGCATTAGCCTCCCTTTTCTTGTCCGGTCGCCAATCACCGGTTCGGCAATGGGGCCGGACCGGCCCCTTTTTTTTGGAGTTCCAAAAGCGCATGTACACGCTCTACTCGATGCAGCGCTCCGGCAATTCCTACAAAGTGCGGCTCGCCTTGGCGCAGCTGCAGATTCCGCACAACCTTGTGGAAATCGACATCCTGAAAGGCGAATCCCATACCCCCGATTTCCTGGCGAAGAATCCGAATGGTCAGGTGCCCTTGCTGGAGATCGAGCCGGGCCACTATCTCGCCGAATCAAATGCCATCCTCTGGTTTCTGGCCGAGGGCACGCATCTGGCCGGCCAAACGCCACTCGATCACGCCCGTGTCCTGCAATGGATGTTCTTTGAGCAGCACGCAATCGTACCAAATATTGGCGCGGCCTATTTCTGGCTGTGCCTCGTCAAGGGCGGTCGTGACCTGCAACGGCATGCGCTGGACGACTGGATGGAAGAAGGCACGCGGTCCCTCAACATCCTCGACAAGCATATTGCCAAGCACCGCTTCTTCGCCGGCGACCGGTTCACGATCGCCGATATCGCGATCTATTCCTACACGCATCTCGCCGAGCAGAGTGAATACGACCTGTCGCCTTTCGCGGCTTTGCGGGATTGGCACAAGCGCGTTGAAGCGCAGCCGCGCTATGTCCCCATGGAAGAACCGAGGGTGACGTTGGAGCTTGCTGCGGAGTGAAAGGCGGCATCGGCGTCGAGCTGCCGTTAACGATTTGTCACCAAATCGCCACAAGACCTGACGCATTGCGCCCTCTTCCAGCCGGAGCGGAGCCTGCATTCCATACGATGGTGCCGTCAACGCTGATTCGCAGCGTTGGAGCTCGAGCATCATGTCCAGGGATCGGGTCGCCGGGATCGGATTCCACCACCCCCATCGCAACGCCCGGCCGTTGACGAAACGCAAGGTTGCAATGGCGCATCTCTTGATGACCGCCGTGCTGGTGATCTGCATCGTGGTGGCCGTCACCGCTGTCACCTTTGGCATGGCGCGTGCGGCCGCGCCGGTCATAAAGGACGCTGCAGCGGCATCGCTCCTGATTCAGCGCTGACACGATCCGCTCACGTCCAAATTATTCCCGGCATAATGCGACGAAGCGTGCGGCTTTACGGCACTCTTTCGGAACGCACGCCGTGTCCCTACCGTTACGCGGATGACGCGAGGCAATAGGGCAACAGCATGAAAGCGCAGTGGGTCACGGGGTCGTTGGTGCTGTCTCTTGCGCCGGCATTGACGCAACAGGCCCTTGCGCAACAGGTGTTCAAGACCGAAATCGGCAATGTCCGTGTCGAAACAGCCGTCAGCGGATTGGCGTACCCTTGGGCCCTCGCCTTTCTGCCCGACGGCCGCATGCTGGTGACCGAAAAGCCGGGCCGCATGCGGATCGCCACACGCGACGGAAAATTGTCCCCGCCACTCGCCGGTGTGCCGAAAGTCGCCGCCAACAGCCAGGGTGGGCTACTCGACGTCATCGTCGATCGCGACTTCACGAACAACAATACAATCTACTTCTGCTACTCCGACCCTGTCAGCGGCGGCGCGCAGACGGCGATGGCACGCGCCAAACTTGACGCTGGCGAAGCCCCGCAGCTCGCCGATGTGCAGCGCATCTTCCGGCAGGAAGGTCCTCCATCCACCGGACTGCATTTCGGCTGCCGCATCGCGCAGGCGCGCGATGGCAATCTGTTTCTGACCACCGGTGAGCATTACAGCGCCCGCAACAGCGCGCAGACGCTCGACAATCATCTCGGCAAAGTGATCCGCATTGCGCCGGACGGCTCGGTGCCGAAAGACAATCCATTCGTCGGCAAACCCAGTGCGAAGCCGGAAATCTGGAGCTACGGCCATCGCAACAGCCAGGGCGCCGTCATTCATCCAGTCACCGGCAAATTGTGGATGCACGAACATGGGCCGCGCGGCGGCGACGAGCTGAACATTCCTGACGCCGGGAAGAACTACGGCTGGCCCGTGATCGGCTATGGCATCGATTATAGCGGCGCCAAGATTCACGAAAGCACGCATAAAGCCGGCATGGAGCAACCGATCCGGCATTGGACGCCGGTGATCGCTCCGTCCGGCTTCACGATCTATACCGGCGATCTGTTTCCGCGCTGGAAAGGCAACGCCTTTATCGGCGGCCTGCGCAGCAGCATTCTGGTCCGGCTCGAACTCGACGGCGAGAAAGTGACGAAGGAAGAGCGCCTGCTCGGCGAACTACGCGAACGCATCCGCGATGTGCGCACCGGACCTGACGGCGCCCTGTATCTTGTCACCGACAACAGCGCCGGACGTATCCTGCGCGTGACACCGGTCAAGTGATCACGATTGAAAGTGATCGCCATTTCAAGCGATCACCATTTCTGGAAAATGAAGAACGCGCCGAGCGCGATGAAGGCAAAGCCAAGCGCGTAGTTCCAGGTGAACGGCTCTTTCAAGTAAAGCACCGAAAAGCCCGCGAATACGACCAGCGTAATGACTTCCTGGATCGTCTTCAGCTGTGCGGTCGTATAGACGGCGCTGCCCCAGCGATTGGCAGGCACCGCCATGCAATATTCAACGAAGGCAATGCCCCAAGCTACAAAAATGATGACCAGCAGCGGCTGGTCCTTGAATTTCAGATGGCCATACCAGGCCAACGTCATAAACACGTTGGAACCAAGCAAAAGAAGAATTGGCAACAGGTGAGGCGATGGAACTGTCATGTCGTATCCAGAGAAGTGATTGTGATGATTGCCTATCACGGCCGATCGAGGAGCGCTTTGTGAAATGCGCTTGTCCAATATTGCCGCAAAAATGATCACGGATCTGGCCGTATATCCGTCGCATTTCCGTTCCCTAGGCTTTAGCCTCGCATGTCTTCCGGAGGATCATGATGCGCCACGCGATGTCTCTTGCCACCGCCGTTGCTCTCGCAGCTTTGCTCGGCACGGCGCAGGCCCAGCAGAAGCAACAGCCGCCAGCCAAGCAGCCCGCCCCTCCGCCGTCCGCTCCTGCGAGGCCCTACACACCCGTCTCCATCAAACTGCCGGCGCCACTCAACGATCCGAGCTTCGAAGCATTTCGCAAGCAGATGGGCGAAGTCGCCGCCAAGAAAGATCGCGCCGGCCTTGCCAAGTTCGTGGTCGCACAAGGGTTCTTCTGGGACGGTGAAAAAGGCGATCAGGCCGATAAGAAGAAATCCGGCATCGACAATCTCGCAACCGCCATCGGCCTTGGCGGCAAACAGCCGGTCGGCTGGGACATGTTGCAGGGCTATGCGCAGGACCCGACGGCGTCCACCTACCCCGGCAAGCAAGGTGTGGTCTGCGCCCCAGCCGATCCGGAATTCGACGAGAAGGCGCTTGAGGAACTGGCCAAGACCACCCAGACCGATCCGGGCGACTGGGCCTATCCGCTTGGCGACGGTGTGGAAGTCCGGTCCGCCGGCAAGCCCGATGCGCCGGTGGTCGAGAAAATCGGCATGCATCTGATCCGCATTCTTCCCGATCAGAACAACCAGCCTCCGGCACAGAACCAAGTGCCGCTGGTCAAGGTGGTGCCTCCCTCGGGCAAGGTCGGGTACATTTCCGCCGACGTCCTCTCACCGCTGGGCAACGATCAGGTCTGCTACGTCAAGGACGGCTCTGACTGGAAAATCACCGGCTATGTGGGCGCCGGTTTGCAATAAAGGGTATTAATTTACGTCAGCTCTCGGAGCGGGCCGGACCGGTGCATGCCGGCTTTGGCCCCTTTTTCGTGTGTCCCTGCTGCCACTCTCTACCCAACCGGCGCGCGTCCGCTGCGTCCTCCGGCAATCGTGTATTGAAACCTGCCGCATATTCCGGTCAGGATCACTGCGAATTGCTTCTGTGGGGAGTCGGGTTTTTCCAATGAACTGGATGCGAGGTCTGGCGATTGCCGGAGCGGTGGCATTGTGTGCCGTGCCGGTCGCCGTCATGGGTCAAGTCACTGCATACGCGCCGACCATGAATGAACCGCCTCCGGGCGTCGACACCAACAAGGGTTTCGAGCTGCCGTATGAATACCGCCGTCAGGCGGTGTTCTATCGCACCACCGAGGAGCCAGGCACGATCATCGTCAACACGCATGATCGCTTCCTGTATCTCGTGCAGGGTAACAACCGTGCGATCCGTTACGGTGTTGGCGTCGGTCGCGACGGCTTCCAATGGGGCGGCGTCCACCGCATCACCCGCAAGGCCGAATGGCCGGACTGGACGCCGCCGTCCGAGATGATCGCCCGCCAGCCGTACCTCCCGCGCTTCATGGCCGGCGGTCCAGGCAATCCAATGGGCGCACGCGCGATGTATATCGGCACGACCGTCTATCGCGTGCACGGTACCAACGCGCCCGAAACGATCGGCCATTCGGTGTCATCGGGCTGCTTCCGTCTGGTGAATTCCGAAATCGAGGATCTGTATGAGCGAGTGCCGGTCGGCACCAAGATCGTGGTCCAGCATCGCTGATTGCGCGACACATCATCGCGTATTCCTGAAAAGGCTGCGGCATCCGCAGCCTTTTTGTTTTGTGCTCAAGCAATCCGCTTTCGGCTTCGCACGACAGGCAGTAAGACAGGCGCCATACGACCGCGTTAGACGGCCGGAACGGAGGACGCCATGCCATCTGCCTTTGTCAGGCTTATTGCGACCATTGCTGCACTTGTCGCCGTTGCGGCTCCAGCAGCGGCACAAGACAATTACCCGTCTCGCCCGGTCCGCATCATCGTTGGCTTCGGCGCCGGTGCGTCCGCCGATACGGCGGCGCGCGTGGTCGCGCAAAAGCTCGGACAGATCCTCGGCCAGCAATTCATCGTCGAAAACAAGCCCGGCGCCGGC
>Ga0164243_10001318_pt1 | contig 42369 bp, 38 predicted proteins | sample OricompcompostOP_FD_108781 | JGI IMG/M metagenome (GOLD analysis project Ga0164243, IMG submission 108781) | Organic Plus compost microbial communities from Emeryville, California, USA - Original compost - Organic plus compost (OP) | ecosystem: Engineered > Solid waste > Mixed feedstock >... | reverse complement strand
GCCGCGCACACCGAGCACGACCTGTCCAGCCTGGAAGTCCTGCAGATCGGCGGCGCCAAGTGCAGCGAGGAGGTCGCCCGCCGGGTGCGCCCGGTCCTCGGCGCCACGCTGCAGCAGGTCTTCGGCATGGCCGAGGGGCTGGTGAACTACACGCGCCTGGACGATCCGGAAGAGGTCATCGTCACCACCCAGGGCCGCCCGATCTCCCCGGACGACGAGGTGCTGGTCGTCGACGACGAGGACAACCCGGTGCCGGCCGGCGAGGCGGGCAACCTGCTCACCCGCGGCCCGTACACGATCCGCGGCTACTACAAGGCCGAGGAGCACAACGCGAAGGCGTTCACGCCGGAGGGCTTCTACCGCACCGGCGACGTCGTCCGGCTCACCCCCGAGGGCAACCTCGTCGTCGAGGGCCGGGCGAAGGACCAGATCAACCGCGGCGGCGAGAAGGTCGCCCCGGACGAGGTGGAGAACCACCTGCTGGCCCACCCCGCGGTGCACGACGCCGCCGTGGTCTCCATGCCGGACCCGTACCTCGGCGAGCGGACCTGCGCGTTCGTCGTCCCGCGCGGACAGGCGCCGAAGGCCCGCGAGCTCATCCGGTTCGTGCGCCAGCGCGGCCTGGCCGGCTACAAGGTCCCGGACCGCGTGGAGTTCGTCGAGCGGTTCCCGCAGACCGGCGTCGGCAAGGTCAGCAAGCGCGACCTGCGCGAGGCCATCCAGCGCGAACTCGTCCCCGAGCTGCGGCGCTGACGCCGCGCCCGATCGAGCCAGAACAGGAGGAACAGCGGTGGGCCTGCCCAAGATCGCGCCGTACCGGGTGCCGCGGGGCGACGAGCTGCCGGACAACCGGGTGGACTGGCGGCCGGACCCGAAGCGCGCGGTGCTGCTCGTGCACGACATGGAACGCCACTTCACCGGGGTGTTCCCGCCGGACGCCGAGCCGTTGAGCGAGGTCGTGCCGAACATCCGCGCCCTGGCCGCGCAGGCGCGCTCGGCCGGTGTCCCGGTCGTCTACTGCGCCCAGCCGGGCGGCCAGACCCCCGAGCAGCGCGGGCTGCAGCTGGAGTGGTGGGGCCCGGGCGTCACCGACCCGGCGCAGGAGGCGATCATCGACGAGCTCGCCCCCGAGCCCGGCGACGTGCACCTGACCAAGTGGCGCTACAGCGCCTTCCAGCGCACCGAGCTGCGGTCGATGCTGCGCGAGTGGGGCCGCGACGAGCTGATCATCACCGGGATCTACGCGCACATCGGCTGCCTGATGACCGCCGCGGAGGCCTTCCAGCAGGAGGTCCGCGCGTTCCTGGTGGCCGACGGGGTCGCGGACTTCTCCCGGGAGGAGCACGACATGGCCCTGCGCTACGCGTCCCGGCGCTGCGCGGTGGTCGATACGGCCGAGCGGTTCGCGCAGGCCCTGGTCGAACCCGCGGCGGCCTGAGATGTCCCGCGCCCCGAGCGCAGATCTGCGAGGAGTGGAGAACCCGCGATGAGCGAGCAGCTGACCTTCGACGAGGTCCGGTCCGACGTGGCCGAACTGCTCTACGAGGACCCGTCCGAGATCGCCGAGGACGAGAACCTGCTGGACTTCGGCCTGGACTCGGTCCGGATCATGAGCCTGGTGGAGCGCTGGCGGCAGCGCGGCGCCGAGGTCACCTTCGCCGACCTCGCCGAACGGCCCACCCTCGCCGACTGGTGGCAGGCCCTCCGGCCGAAGGGCTGACCGGGCTCACTCCTCGGCGAGGAGCCGGTCGAGCCGGGCGGTGACCGTGGGGCGGCGCCAGTCGTCGGCGTCCAGCGCGGCCAGCAGGGCCTCGTGCACCTCGAGGTCGTGGCGGCCGGATTCGCTGTCGGCGAGCGCCCACAGCGCCTCGGCGTCGCGGGCGGCCAGCACCGCGCCCCGCAGCCCGGTGATCAGGTCCTCCCGCTCGTCGCGCACCAGCGGGGCCTCGGAGACCGGCAGCAGCGGCCCGTGCAGCTCCAGCGCCTCGTCGAGCCGCCCGGCGCGCAGCGCCGCCCGCAACCGCAGGAAGTCCGCGTCGACCTCGGCGTCCAGCCGGTACGGCTTGGTGCCCACCACGTCGTGCCCGAGCTGGGCGCGCAGCCGGTGGATCTCGGCGCGCACGGTGACCGGGTTGCCCTGCTCGCCGTGCAGCGCGAGCGCGAGCTGCTCGGCGTTGACCCCGTCCGGGCGCAGCGCCAGCACCGCGAGCAGTTCCGCGCGCCGCGGGCTCAGCGACACCTCGCGGCCGCGCAGCTCCGCGGTCGGCCGGGTGGTCAGGAACCGCAGCCGCAGCGTCGGCGAGGCCGGGGCGGCGCTGATCGCGCGGGCGGGCGCGGTGCGGGGCGCGCGCAGCAGGTAGCCGTCGTCGAGCGGTTCGATCAGCGCTTCCCGCCCGCCGACCAGCAGCGCCCCGTCCGGCCGGTCCAGCTCGACCCGCTCCGGCAGCGCCAGGTCGCCCGGCTCGGCGGCCACGACCCGGCCGGAGGCGCTCAGCAGCGCGGCCGGTTCACCGCGCAGCGCGTGCAGCGCGGACATGTTGCGTTCCTTGAGCCGCTCGTCGCGCTGCGCCATGCGTTCCCGCAGCTGCCCCTCGACCAGGGTCGCGGCCGCCGACACCAGCGCGGGCAGCGCCGGGTGCATGGTGTGCAGCGGCCCGCTGAGGTCGATCGCGCCGAGGATCCGCCCGGTCTCCGGGTCGTGCACCGGCGAGGCCGCGCAGGTCCACGAGTGGTAGCGCCGCACCAGGTGCTCGGCGGAGTGGATCTGCACCGCCCGCCCGGTCGCCAGCGTCGTGCCCATCGCGTTCGTGCCGATCGAGGACTCCGCCCACCGGGTGCCCTCCGCCAGCCACACGCGATCGGCCGCCCGGCAGACGTCCGGGTGGCCCTCCCGCCACAGGATGTTCCCGTCCGCATCCGTGATGATCATGATGTGGGTGGTGCCGTCGGCCGCGTCCAGCAGCGTGCGGCGCAGCATCGGCACGCAGCCGGCCAGCGGGTGCTCGGCGCGCACGTCGGCGAGCTGGTCCGAGCCGTAGGCCACCGGCGGCTCCCACCGGTCCGGGTCCACCCGCGCGGCCAGCGACCGCCGCCACGACTCGAACACCACCGCCCGCGGCGGGCGCGGGGCGCGCTGGCCCGAGAGCACGGCGGTGTGCACCCGCCGGAGCAGGCGCGCCCGCTCCACGGGATCTGCCGGGGTGTTGTCTGCTCGTCGCATGGCTCCGTGTTCGCCGGGCGGTCCCTGCCTGTTCGTGCGCTCCGGCGACGGGCGGGATTCCCGGGCCGGGCAGACCGCGGATGGCGGCTGCTCCGGTCGTGTCGCCGGACCACGCCTGATCGGACCATCGTGCGGGGTGACGGACGATACAGGCAAGCATGGTCACCCCATTGCAGCGCACGCCGAGAACGCCTGGACAGCCCGCGGATCTCCGGAAACCCCGCGCACATCCGTGGGCAACGTCACTGCAACGCCGCGCTCCGTAGCTTCCCGCCGATACCGCACAACGCCGTACGGGAGGCACCAGATGACGCGCTACGCAGCGCCGGGCACCGAGGGATCGGTCGTCGAGTACCGGTCGCGCTACGACCACTTCATCGGCGGCGAATACGTGGCGCCCGCCAAGGGCGGCTACTTCGAGAACCCCACCCCGGTCAACGGCCAGGCCTTCACCGAGATCGCCCGCGGCACCGCCGACGACGTGGAACGCGCGATCGACGCCGCTGAAGGGGCCGCGACCGCGTGGGGCCGCACCGCTCCGGCCGAGCGCGCCGGGGTGCTGCTGGCCATCGCCGATCGCATGGAGCAGAACCTGGAGAAGCTCGCGGTCGCCGAGAGCTGGGAGAACGGCAAGCCGGTGCGCGAGGCGCTGGCCGCGGACATCCCGCTGGCCATCGACCACTTCCGCTACTTCGCGGGCGCGCTGCGCGGCCAGGAGGGCTCGATCTCGCAGATCGACGAGAACACCGTCGCCTACCACTTCCACGAGCCGCTGGGCGTGGTCGGCCAGATCATCCCGTGGAACTTCCCGCTGCTGATGGCGGTGTGGAAGCTGGCCCCGGCGCTGGCGGGCGGCAACGCGATCGTGCTCAAGCCGGCCGAGCAGACCCCGGCCTCGATCCACGTGCTGCTGGAGCTGATCTCGGACCTGCTGCCGGCGGGCGTGCTCAACGTGGTCAACGGCTTCGGCGTGGAGGCGGGCAAGCCGCTGGCGTCGAACTCCCGCATCCGCAAGGTCGCCTTCACCGGCGAGACCACCACCGGGCGGCTGATCCTGCAGTACGCCAGCGAGAACATCATCCCGGTGACCGTCGAGCTGGGCGGCAAGAGCCCGAACATCTTCTTCGACGACGTCGCCGCGCAGAAGGACGCCTTCTACGACAAGGCCCTCGAGGGCTTCACCATGTTCGCGCTCAACCAGGGCGAGGTGTGCACCTGCCCGTCCCGGGCGCTGCTGCAGCGGGGCATCTACGAGGACTTCCTGGACGACGCGGTGGCCCGCACCGAGAAGATCAAACAGGGCCACCCGCTGGACACCGAGACCCAGATCGGGGCGCAGGCCAGCAACGACCAGCTGGAGAAGATCCTCGCCTACATCGACATCGGCAAGCAGGAGGGCGCCAAGGTCCGCACCGGCGGCGAGCGGGTCGACCTCGGCGGCGAGCTCTCCGGCGGGTACTACGTGCAGCCCACGATCTTCGAGGGGCACAACAAGCAGCGGATCTTCCAGGAGGAGATCTTCGGGCCGGTGGTGTCGGTGGCGTCGTTCGACGACTACGACGACGCGCTGAAGGTCGCCAACGACACGCTCTACGGACTCGGCGCGGGCGTGTGGTCGCGCAACGGCAACACCGCCTACCGGGCGGGCCGGGACATCCAGGCCGGCCGGGTGTGGGTGAACAACTACCACGCCTACCCGGCGCACGCGGCCTTCGGCGGCTACAAGCAGTCCGGTATCGGGCGCGAGACGCACAAGATGATGCTCGACCACTACCAGCAGACGAAGAACCTGCTGGTCAGCTACTCCGAGAGCGGTCCGGGGCTGTTCTGATGGGCGCCCCGGCCCGGGTGGCCGTGACCCCGGAGGCGGCGGAGCTGATCCGCCGCCTCCGGGCCGAGCACGGCCCGGTGATGTTCCACCAGAGCGGTGGGTGCTGCGACGGCAGCGCGCCGATGTGCTACCCGCAGGGCGAGTTCCGCACCGGCGCCGCGGACGTGCACCTCGGGGACCTGGACGTGCCGGACGAGTCCGGGGCGCCGGATCCGGTCCCGGTGTGGATGTCCGGCTCGCAGTACGAGTACTGGAAGCACACCCACCTCACGATCGACGTCGTGCAGGGGCGGGGGAGCGGGTTCTCGCTGGAGGCGCCCGAGGGCGTGCGCTTCCTGATCCGCTCCCGGCTGCTGACCGATGACGAGTGGGCGGCGCTCGACCCGTCCTGAGGCCCGCACACCTCGGGGCACGTCCGCGACAGCGAGGTCGCGGGCGCCGCGGCCGGCGCCGGACGGCGGGTGCGGCCGGACCGGTGCCGGCCGCACCCGCACCCCGCTGCGGCTCAGGGCCAGGGGATCTGAGGTGAGCGGGTGAACGCGATGCCCGCCGCGGTCCAGCGCGGCCCTTGCACGGCCAGGCGCGCGCGGAACGACTCCCAGTCGTGCGTGCTCGCCGGTGACCAGCCGAGCTCGGCGATCGCGGGCAGCCGCGGGAACGCCATGGTCTCCAGCTGCCGCGAGCCGGTCAGCGTCTCCGTCCACATCGGAGCCTCGACGCCGAGCACGGCCTCCGGCGGCACGCCCGGCAGGTGCTGCGCCGGGTCCCAGCCGTAGGCGTCGGCGACCTCGATGTAGCCGGCCCAGCTGAGCCCGAGCGGTGTGGACTCGTCGTACTTCATGTCCATGTAGGACTTGTTCGCCGGGGACATGAGCACCTTGGCGCCGCGCCGGGCCGCGTCGGCGACAGGGGCGTTCTCCGGGGCGGCCGGGTCGGTGCCCCAGTACTGCAGCACCGCCGGGTTCGCCGGTTCGGCCTTGGCGTACTCGTGCCAGCCGACGACGGTCTTGCCGTACTTGTGCACGATCGGCAGCACGCGGTCCATGAACCGGCGGTACTGCTCGTCGGTCGTCGCCTTCGCCTCGTCACCGCCGATGTGCAGGTACGGGCCGGGGGTGAGCGCGGCGAGCTCGCGGACCACGTCGTCGACGAACTGGTACGTGGTCTCGGAGTCCACGCACAGCGAGCTGAACCCGACGTCGATGCCGGTGTACAGCGGCGGCGCCTTGCCGTCGCAGTTGAGCTCCGCGTAGGACGACAGGGCCGCGTTGGTGTGCCCCGGCATGTCGATCTCCGGGACCACGGTGATGTGCCGCGAGGCCGCGTACCGCACGATCTCGGCGTAGTCGGCCTGCGTGTACGAACCGCCCGGGCCGCCGCCGACCTCGGTGCTGCCGCCGTGCTCGGTCAGCCGCGGCCAGGACCTGATCCGCAGCCGCCAGCCCTGGTCGTCGCTGAGGTGCAGGTGCAGGTAGTTCATCTTGTAGCGGGCGATCTCGTCGACGTAGCGCTTGACCTCGTCCACGCCGAAGAAGTGCCGCGCCACGTCGAGCATCGCCGCGCGGTGGGCGTAGCGCGGCCGGTCCACGATCTGCCCGCCCGGCACGGTCCACGGCCCGGGCTGCGCGGTCGGACTCTCGATCGCGGCGGGCAGCAGTTGCCGGAACGTCTGCACGCCGTTGAACAGCCCGTCGGGGGTGGCCGCGTGCAGGGTCGCCGACCTGCCGGTGACCTCCAGCCGGTAGCCGGCCGGGCCGAGCGCGGGGTCGTCGAGCTGCAGCGCGATGTCGCCGTCGTCGTTGCGCGGCAACGGGAATCCGGTCGCGGGGCGCAGCTGCTCGGCCAGGTAGTCGGCCACCTGCCCGGCGGCCGGATCGGCGCTGATGGCGCTGGCGGGGGAGAGGTGGAACGCGGTGCCCGGGTCCGGCCGCACCGACTCGGGTGCGGGCACGACCTGCTGCAGCGGTGAGGGCGGGTCCTTCGGCGCGGGCTGCGCGGCGCCGGTGGTGAGCGCTGCGGCCGCGAGGACGGCGGCCAGTGCGGCGGCCGCGGCGCGCGGGCGCTTGGGCTGGGAGAACACGGCACGCTCCCGGGGCTTCGGGGACAGGGAGCTAAAGGTATAGACCAGACACCCCGGCCGCGGGAGCGCCCGAACGGACGCAACGGGCGGGTCCCGCAGGACCCGCCCGCCCGGCCTCAGCTCGGCCCGCGCAGCGCCGTGCGCAGCCGCTCCAGCACCTCCGGGTCCTCGATCGTCGAGGGCACCTTGGCCTCGCCGGTGTCGGCGATCTCCCGCATCGACTTGCGCAGGATCTTGCCGGAGCGGGTCTTCGGCAGCCCGTCCACCACGTCGACGTCCCGGAACGCCGCCACCGGCCCGATCTGGTCGCGCACCGCGGCCACCAGCTCGGAGCGCAGCTGCTCCGGATCGACCTGCGCGCCGGACTTGAGCACCACGAACCCGCGCGGCACCTGGCCCTTGAGCTCGTCGTGCACCCCGATCACCGCGCACTCGGCCACCGCCGGGTGCCCGGCCAGCACCGCCTCCATCGAGCCGGTGGACAGCCGGTGCCCGGCCACGTTGATCACGTCGTCGGTGCGGCCCATGACGAACACGTAGCCGTCCTCGTCGACGTAGCCGCTGTCGCCGGTCAGGTAGTAGCCGGGGTAGCGGGACAGGTACGACTCGCGGAACCGCTCGTCGTCGTTCCACAGCGTCGGCAGCATCCCGGGCGGCAGCGGCTGCTTGATGCAGATCGCGCCCTCGGCCCCGGCGGGCACCTCGGCCCCGGACTGGTCCAGCACCCGCACGTCGAAGCCGGGCACCGGCACGGTCGGTGAGCCCGGCTTGACCGGCATCGGCTCCAGGCCGCGCAGGTTCGCGCAGATCGGCCAGCCGGTCTCGGTCTGCCACCAGTGGTCGATCACCGGCACGCCGAGCACGTCCACGGCCCACTGGTAGGTCTCCGGGTCCAGCCGCTCCCCGGCCAGGAACAGCGCCCGCAGCCCGGAGACGTCGTAGCGGCCGAGCTCGCGGGCCTCCGGATCCACCCGCTTGATCGCCCGGAACGCCGTCGGCGCGGTGAACAGCGCCTTGACCCCGTGCTCGGAGATCACCCGCCAGAACGCGCCCGCGTCCGGCGTGCCCACCGGCTTGCCCTCGTAGACCACCGTCGTGGCCCCGGCCAGCAGCGGCGCGTAGACGATGTAGGAGTGCCCGACGACCCACCCGACGTCGGAGGCCGTCCAGAACACGTCACCGGGCCCGATGTCGTAGATCGCACCCATCGACCAGTGCAGCGCCACCGCGTGCCCGCCGTTGTCCCGCACCACGCCCTTCGGCTTGCCCGTGGTGCCGGAGGTGTAGAGCACGTACAGCGGGTCGGTCGCGGCCACGGGCACGCAGTCGGCGGGTTCGGCCGCGGCGACCACCTCGTCCCAGTCCGCCTCGCCCGGGCCGAGCTCGGCGCGCGCCTGCTCGCGCTGCAGCACGACCACGCCGCCGGAGGGCTGGTGCGAGCTGAGCCGCAGCGCCTCGTCGACGATCGGCTTGTACTCCACGACTCGGTTCGGCTCCAGCCCGCAGGAGGCCGCCACAACCAGCGCCGGCTCGGCGTCATCGATCCGCGCGGCCAGCTCCTTCGGCGCGAACCCGCCGAAGACCACCGAGTGCACCGCCCCGATCCGCGCGCAGGCCAGCATCGCCACCAGCGCCTCGGGCACCATCGGCAGGTAGAGGATCACGCGGTCGCCGGTGCCGACCCCGCGCGCCCGCAGCGCCCCGGCGAACCGCGCGACCCGCTCCTGCAGCTGCGCGTAGCTCCAGCGCACCACCTGCCCGGTCATCGCCGAGTCCCAGATCACCGCCGTGCGCTCGCCGTTCCCGGCGCGCACGTGCCGGTCCACCGCGTTGAAGCAGGTGTTGAGCACCCCGTCGGAGAACCACCGCCCGGATTCGTCCAGCGCCCGGCTGGGCCGGCGGTCCCAGTCGATCCCGCGGGCGGCGTCGAGCCAGAACCCGTCCGGATCGGCCAGACTCCGCCGGTGTGCGTCGGCGTAGGCACCCATTGACCACGACCTCCCGCGTGCACGGTGTTCAAGTGCCGTGAGTCCTACCCCACGCCCCCCGATCGCGCCAGCAACTCGCGGCCGCGCCGGCGGAACAGCGGCCGCCGATCGTCGTGTTGCCCACCCGGCACCGATCCCCGAGAGTCCTGTGTGGACGGTCGTGACCCGGGCGCGGCAGCGGGTGCGCGACGAGCGGTCGGTGCGGTTTCGGTCCGGCCGAACCGGCGCGCGTGCACCGCTGCGCAGCTCGGCGCTGCAGCCGATCCGCTGGGCGCGGCGCGCCGACGAGTGCGAGAACGACCAGTGCCGGATCCCGCAGAATCGCGAGCGGGGAGGCGGACCGGACGTTAACGCGGAAGACGGCGCGGCCGACAACCGTGATGGAGGTGTCAGCAACTGATGAGTGCGAGTGCGGAAGCGGCGACTCCGGACGCCGACGCGGCGGGAGAACTGCCGACCACGCCGTGCAGCGTGGTCTGGAGCGGCGGCCACTCGTTCGTCCTCGAGGGCGTGGGCGGCCGGGCCCGCTGGGCCGGCGTCGACGACCGGGGCCGAGCGCGTTTCCTCACCGACGCGGACCTGCAGCGGCGCGGCTGGAGCCACAGCCGCGGCTGACCGCGGTCCTCCCCGCGCACGCCCGGGAGCCCGCCGCGGCGAGGACGCCCGGCAGCAGCGGGTGCGCGCGGAGCGCACCCGTCCGGCGCAGTCCCGGCCGCCAGGGTCACCGCCGGGGCTGTGTGGCACCCTGATCCGTGTGGGCGAAACCTGCCCACCGCGGCCGCAGGCGCAGGTGAGCGCCTCAGCGGCACAGCACACAAGGCGTGTCAGGGAGGGCTGTGGTGCAGGACGCCGACGGCACCACGGCCGGATCGCGCGGCCGAGGTGGGTCGCAGGACGAGGCCCTCTCCACCGACCCCGCGCGGCAGCGGACCGGGACGCGGGAGGAACCCGCCGCGGACCCGGCCGAGCAGTCCGGCCACCTGCTGGAGGACTCCGCTGAGCAGCAGCGCGAGCCCGGTTCCGCCGAGGCCCCGCACGCCCCTCCCGACCCCGGCATCGAGCACATCAAGCAGGTCGCCGCGAACGTCTGGGACGACCCGTGGCTGACCTGGCCGAACCTGCTGAGCCTGATCCGTCTGGCCGGGGTCCCGCTGTTCCTGTGGCTGCTGCTGGGCCCGCAGTCGGACCTGCTGGCCCTGCTGGTGCTGGTGGTCAGCGGGGTGACCGACTGGCTGGACGGCAAGCTCGCCCGCTGGCTGGACCAGTACAGCCGCGTCGGGGAGCTGCTCGACCCGGCCGCCGACCGGCTCTACATCGTCGCCACGCTGATCGCCTTCGTGCTCCGCGACGTGATCCCCTGGTGGGCCGCGGTGGCGCTGATCGCCCGCGACGTGGTGCTGACGCTGTGCCTGCCGGTGCTGCGCTGGCACGGGTTCGAGCCGCCGGAGGTGCACTACCTCGGAAAGGCCGCCACGTTCTGCCTGATGTACGCGTTCCCGCTGTTGCTGCTGGTGCAGGAGGACTTCGCGTTCGAGAGCGTGGTGCGCCCGCTGGCCTACGCGTTCACCGGCTGGGGAGCGGTGCTGTACCTGTGGGCCGGGGTGCTCTACCTGACCCAGGTGGCCGCGGCCGTGCGGCTGGCCCGGTCGCGGCGCGCGAGGGAACGGCTTTCCGCTGGTTAGCGCACTGATCGCTGCTCCGGAAGGCGTGCGCGGTGCGGAATCGATCACCCCGCGTTCACCTTGCGGCCCGCGGTGAGCGCGCCCTAGGCTCCGCCTGGCCCGCCGCGGTGATCGCGCGGGCGTGGCGGCGGCCCCGGCCCCGCCGGCCGAGCACAGCGAGCAGGAAGGCGGGACCCAGGTGGCCCCGGAAGGGATCAAGTACACCCAGGAGCACGAGTGGGTGCTGCGCACCGGCGACGACACGGTGCGCATCGGCATCACCGACTACGCCCAGCAGCAGCTCGGCGACGTGGTGTTCGTCCAGCTGCCGGACGCGGGCGAGACCGTCGAGGCCGGTGGCGGCATCGGTGAGGTCGAGTCGACCAAGAGCGTCTCGGACATCTACGCGCCGGTGGCCGGTGAGGTCGTCGCCCGCAACGAGCGGCTCGACGACCAGCCCGAGCTGGTCAACTCCGAGCCCTTCGGCGACGGCTGGATGCTCGAGATCCGCCTGTCCGACCCCGCCGCGCTCGACTCCCTGCTCAGCGCCGATGACTACCAGGCCTTGATCGACCAGGGATGATCCTGGATCTCCGCGCCGCGGACCGATCATAGTGGGAGTCCCGCGTCCGACACCTGCAACGGCGCGGTACGTTGGAACGCACTTGCACGACCCATCCGCGCAGAGGAGAGCTCAGGTGAGCCAGAACGACGGGCCCGGCGGCGTTCCGCCGGAGCAGTCACCGGAGACCACCTCGGTCTTCAGGCCGTTCCTCTCGGAGCCCGAGGGCACCGAGAGTGCGACCCCGGAGCCTGCGGCCTCCGGAGTCGACGCGCTGCCCGCCGGGTCCGCCCTGCTGGTGGTCAAGCGCGGCCCGAACGCGGGATCGCGGTTCCTGCTCGATCGGGAGACCACCAGCGCCGGTCGGCACCCGGACAGCGACATCTTCCTGGACGACGTCACCGTCTCCCGCCGCCACGCCGAGTTCCGGCGCGAGGGCAACGACTTCGTCGTCGTGGACGTCGGCAGCCTCAACGGCACCTACGTCAACCGCGAGCCGGTGGACACCTCGGTCCTGGCCAACGGTGACGAGGTGCAGATCGGCAAGTTCCGGCTGGTGTTCCTGACCGGTCCGATCGACGGCGGCCAGGCCCGCTGAGGCGGCGTCCCGCGCGCACCACGGATCGACGCGAACAGGGCGGCGCCGCTCGGCGCCGCCCTGACCACTGCCGGGGATCATCCGACAGTGCCGGCTGTGCCATCGGCCGGTGACCGGGCGAAGATCACGGCGGTGCGCGGTTTTCCCCGCCCTGAACAGGGTTTTGCCGCTCGTCTCGCGGTGTATCGTGGCGGTGGGCGTCGTTCGCTGCCCGTACCGCCCGTGACCGGCGAGCCGGCCGTTCACCCGGAACAGGCGCGGGAGCGGAGTCACCGGTCGCACGGGCGGTGACCCCGGGCGGGGCGGCGGCATCCGGCACCGGCCGAGCCCGGGGCCGGTCACCGAACGAGGACCTGTCCGGCGTCGGCGACCTCCGCCGCGTGGTCGCCGCGGACCGGTCCGCAGGAACCGGAAAAGCCGTTCGACGAGCGGAAATGTCCGGCCGGAGGCGATGGCCAGTGGTGGGCGTGTCCGCCGCATCGCGGGTAGCGTCGGATGCGTCGGTGCGCGAACCTCGACCAAGGACGTCACGCTTCGGCGCGCTGGAGGAGGCGATGAGTCGATGAGCAGCGAGATGCGCGTCGTCGGCGTGCGAGTGGAACTACCAGCCAACCAGCCGATCCTGCTGTTGCGCGAGACCGAGGGCGAGCGGTACCTGCCGATCTGGATCGGGTCCGTGGAGGCCACCGCGATCGCGCTGGAGCAGCAGGGCGTGCGGCCGGCGAGGCCCCTGACCCACGACCTGCTCAAGGACGTCATCGGCGCCCTGGGGCGGGACCTGGAGCAGGTGCGCATCACCGATCTGCAGGAGGGCACCTTCTTCGCCGAGCTGATCTTCGACGGCGACGTGCGGGTCTCCGCGCGGCCGAGCGACTCGGTGGCCCTCGCGCTGCGGATCGGCGTGCCGATCCACGCCGACGAGTCGGTGCTGGACGAAGCCGGGCTGATCATCCCGGACGAGCAGGAGGACGAGGTCGAGAAGTTCCGGGAGTTCCTGGACTCGGTCTCGCCGGAGGACTTCCGGGGCGCCGACACCTGATCCGCCCCTGACGCAGCAACGGCTCCCGCCGCCCCTCGGGCGCGGGAGCCGTTCTCGTGCGGGCCCCGCGGCGGGCCTCCGCGCGTCGCGTTGACCCGCCCACGGGGCGGGCTTACGGTCGGTGCATCGCGAATCGCCCCGATGTGATTTTCCTGGTCGGGGAAGGTGGCGGCCCCGGTGGCAAGATCGTCCGCGGATGGGCGAGGCAGCCGGGTACCGGTGTGGTCCGCCGGCCCGGTGGCCGGACGAGGGGAGGCAGGCGTGGTGGAGCGAGCACCTGGCGAGGATGCCGCCGCGCAGCAGGCGGAGCCGTTCTCCGACAGCGGGCTGCCGGACGAGCTGGTCGGCTACCGCGGTCCCGCGGCCTGCCAGATCGCCGGGATCACCTACCGCCAGCTCGACTACTGGGCGCGCACCAAGCTGGTCGGTCCGTCGATCCGCGGTGCGGAGGGCTCGGGCTCGCAGCGGCTGTACTCGTTCAAGGACATCCTGGTGCTCAAGGTCGTCAAGCGGCTGCTGGACACCGGGGTGTCGCTGCACAACATCCGGGTCGCGGTGGAGCACCTGCGCAACCGCGGGGTCGAGGACCTGGCCCGGATCACGTTGTTCAGCGACGGCACGACGGTCTACGAGTGCACCTCGGCCGAGGAGGTCGTCGACCTGCTGCAGGGCGGGCAGGGCGTGTTCGGCATCGCCGTCAGCGGGGCGATGCGGGAGATCACCGGCACGATCCACGAGTTCCCGGCCGAGCGGGCCGACGGGGTGGAACCGGAGGCTCCGGTCGACGACGAGCTGTCCCGGCGGCGCCGCGACCGGCAGACGGGTTGATCTCGCCGAGTTCCACTGCATCGGTAAACGCGCAGCGTAACGGCCTGGTCGCGGGGTTTCGGCGATCGGGCGGGACGAAGATCGCAGCAGACTCACGTCACCGGATCGGGTAGGCTCCCGGGTATCGCAGACCCCGTGCGGGAGAGTCCGCCGGTGACCTGGTCGCCGGCGGCGCCGAAGGAGCAACCTCTCCCCGACAACCTCTCAGGCCGGCTGGACCGCACGGGCGAGATACCTCTGGAAAGCGGGTGCCACCGGACACCGAGGGCACCCCGCCGACGGTGCAAGTCCGGCCTCCGGGCCGGGCGAAGCTCTCAGGCGTTCGCGGAGCGGACAGTGACAGAGGGGGAGGGGCAGCAGCGCTGCTGCCACCCTGTCCGCTGCGATGAATGAGGTGTGGCGATGACGACCGAGGATCGCATCCCCCTGGCCGCCCTGGAGCACGGCACTCCGTTCGCCGACCGCCACGTCGGGCCGCTGCCCGCCGAACTCGCCCGGATGCTCGACGTGATCGGCGTCGGGTCGCTGGAGGAGCTCGGCCAGGCCGCCGTTCCGGAGGGCATCCGGGAACGGGACCTGCACATGGCCCTGCCCGAGCCCGCCACCGAATCCGAGGCGCTGGCCGAGCTGCGCGAGCGCGCGCGGCGCAACACCCCGCACACCGAGATGATCGGGCTCGGCTACCACCCGACGGTCACGCCGCCGGTGATCCGCCGCAACGTGCTGGAGAACCCGGCCTGGTACACCGCCTACACGCCCTACCAGCCGGAGATCTCGCAGGGCCGGCTGGAGGCGCTGCTGAACTTCCAGACCATGGTCGCCGACCTGACCGGGGTGCCGGTCGCCAACGCCTCGATGCTGGACGAGGCCACCGCCGCGGCCGAGGGCATGACGCTGGTGCGCCGCGCGGGCAAGAACAAGTCGCCGCGGTTCGTCGTCGACGCCGACGCGCTGCCGCAGACCCGTGCGGTGATCGAGACCCGGGCCGAACCGCTGGGCATCGAGATCGTCGAGGCCGACCTCTCGCAGGGGCCCGCGGGGCTGCCGGACGGCGAGTTCTTCGGTGCGCTGCTGGCCTACCCGGGCGCCTCCGGCGCGGTGCGCGACCACGAGGCCGTCATCGCCGCGGTGCACGAGCGCAACGCGATGGCCGTGGTCAGCGCGGACCTGCTGGCGCTGACGCTGCTGCGCGCGCCCGGCGAGATCGGGGCCGACGTGGTGGTCGGCACGACCCAGCGCTTCGGCGTGCCGATGGGCTTCGGCGGGCCGCACGCCGGCTACATGGCGGTGCGCAAGGGCATCGAGCGGCAGCTGCCGGGCCGGCTGGTCGGGGTGAGCGTGGACGCCGACGGCAACCAGGCCTACCGGCTCGCGCTGCAGACCCGCGAGCAGCACATCCGCCGCGAGAAGGCCACCAGCAACATCTGCACCGCGCAGGTCCTGCTGGCCGTGGTCGCTTCGATGTACGCCGTCTACCACGGCCCGGACGGGCTGCGGGACATCGCGCGGCGCGCGCACCGGATGGCCGCGGTGCTGGCCGAGCGGCTGCGGCGCGGCGGCGTCGAGGTCGCGCACGCGGAGTTCTTCGACACCGTCGTGGCCCGGGTGCCGGGCAGGGCCGACGAGGTGGTGCGGGCCGCCCGCGCCGAGGGCATCAACCTGCGCCCGATCGACGCCGACCAGGTCGGCATCAGCTGCGACGAGACCACGACCCGCGCCACGCTGCTGAAGGTGTTCAGCGCGTTCGGGCTCGGCGGCGGCTCGCTGGCCGAGGTGGACGAGCTGGACGCGGCGACCTCGGACGCGCTGCCGGGGGCGCTGCTGCGCACCTCCGAGTACATGACGCACCCGGTGTTCCACACCCACCGGTCGGAGACCTCGCTGCTGCGCTACCTGCGCAAGCTCTCCGACACCGACCTGGCGCTGGACCGCAGCATGATCCCGCTGGGCTCGTGCACGATGAAGCTCAACGCCACGGCCGAGATGGAGCCGATCACCTGGCCGGAGTTCGCCGAGGTGCACCCGTTCGCCCCGGCCGAGGACGCCGCCGGGCTGCTCGAGGTCGTCGGCGACCTGGAGCGCTGGCTGACCGAGATCACCGGCTACGACGCGGTGAGCGTGCAGCCCAACGCAGGCAGCCAGGGCGAGTTCGCCGGCCTGCTGGCCATCCGCGCCTACCACCACGACCGTGGTGAATCGGGGCGGGACGTGTGCCTGATCCCGGCCAGCGCGCACGGCACCAACGCCGCCAGCGCGATCATGGCCGGCCTGCGCGTGGTCGTGGTGCGCTGCGACGACAAGGGCAACATCGAGCTCGACCACCTGCGCGAGCTCACCGACAAGCACCGCGACGACCTCGCCGCGATCATGATCACGTACCCGTCCACGCACGGCGTCTACGAGGACACCGTCCAGCAGGTGTGCGGGATGGTGCACGACGCGGGCGGGCAGGTCTACGTCGACGGCGCGAACCTCAACGCGCTGATCGGGTTGGCCCGGATGGGCCGGTTCGGCGCGGACGTGTCGCACCTGAACCTGCACAAGACGTTCTGCATCCCGCACGGCGGCGGCGGTCCGGGCGTCGGGCCGATCGGCGTGCGCGCGCACCTCGCGCCGTTCCTGCCGAACCACCCGCTGCAGCCGGAGGCCGGGCCGAAGACCGGGGTCGGGCCGATCAGCGCGGCCCCGTGGGGCAGTGCCTCGATCCTGCCGATCTCCTGGGCCTACGTGCGCATGATGGGCTCGGACGGGCTGCGGCGGGCCACGCTGACCGCGGTGGCCGCGGCGAACTACGTGGCCCGGCGGCTGGACGAGTACTTCCCGGTGCTCTACACCGGCTCCGGCGGGTTCGTGGCCCACGAGTGCATCCTCGACCTGCGGCAGATCAGCAAGGACACCGGCGTGAGCGTGGACGACGTGGCCAAGCGGCTCGCCGACTACGGGCTGCACGCGCCGACGATGTCGTTCCCGGTGGCCGGGACGCTGATGGTGGAGCCGACGGAGAGCGAGAACCTCGCCGAGCTGGACCGCTTCTGCGAGTCCATGATCGCCATCCGCGCGGAGATCGACAAGGTCGCCGCCGGGCAGTGGCCGGCCGAGGACAACCCGCTCAGCCAGGCCCCGCACACCGCCGAGTCGCTGGCCGGGGAGTGGGAGCACCCCTACACCCGGGCCGAGGCCGCCTACCCGCTGGGCACCGCGCAGGGCAAGATCTGGCCGGCGGTGCGGCGCATCGACGGCGCGCGCGGCGACCGGAACCTGGTGTGCTCGTGCCCTCCGCTTTCGGCCTACCAGGGCTGACGCGCGGCCGGGGGTGGGCGCGCTGGTCCGGTTGATGCACTACGGTGGGCGGCTCCATCCGACCGCCTCCGAGAGGAGTGCAGCAATGCTCACGATCAGCGAGAGCGCAGCCGAGGTCATCAAGGTCGTGCTGGCCGGTGGTGACTCGCCCGAGGGTTCGGGGCTGCGCATCGCCCCGGTCGCGGACGCGTCCGGAGCGGGCGAGCTCCAGGCGTCCATCGCCAGCGCGCCCGAGGGCGACGACGAGGTGGTGGAGGAGTCGGGTGCTCGCGTCTTCCTCGAACCGCAGGCCGCGTCGCTGCTCGGCGACAAGGTGCTCGATGCGGAGCGCGACGACAACGGCGAGCTGAGCCTGGCCGTTCGCGAATGAGGTGAACCGGCCCGCCGCCCTGCAGGGGTGGTGGGCCGGTTCCACCTCAGCAGCCGGGGCGCGAGCGCCCCGCGTGGTTCTCCCGCAGGTCTTCCGCGGTGTGCGCGACGCGACCTGCGATCTTCGTCGCTGTTGCCAGGGTCTGGCCACAGCGTTGTGCTGGCAACTACTCTTCTCCGATGGCCGCACGCTGCGGTCGTGATCGCAGGAGAGGTGGGTCGTGACCACGACGACGCTGGCCATGCACATGAGCGACGGCCTGCTCAACGCCCCTACCGCGGTGCTGTTCGCGCTGGTCGCGGCCGCGGGGCTGGGGTTGGCGCTGGTACGTGCGCGGGCCGATCTGGACGAGCGCACCGCGCCGATGGCGGGCCTGGTCGCGGCGTTCGTGTTCGCCGCGCAGATGATCAACTTCCCGGTGCTGCCCGGGGTCAGCGGGCACCTGCTGGGCGGCGCGCTGGCGGCGGTGCTGGCCGGGCCGTGGGTCGGGGCGCTGTGCGTGTCGATCGTGCTGGTCGTGCAGGCGCTGCTGTTCGCCGACGGCGGGCTGACGATGCTCGGCGCGAACATCACGAACATGGCGCTGATCGGGACCGCGGTCGGATTCCTGGTGGCCTGGGCGCTGCGGCGGTTCGCCGCGCGCGGGCGGGCGCAGCTGGTGGTCGTCGCGTTCGTCGCGGCGTTCGTGAACACCGTCGCGGCCTCCGGCGGGTTCGTCCTGGAGTACGCGATCGGCGGTGCGGCCGGGTACGGGCTGGCCACCACCGCGGCGGCGATCGTCGGGGTGCACTGCCTGATCGGCATCGGCGAGGGGCTGATCACCGCGATCACGGTCGGTGCCGTGGCCTCGGCGCGGCCCGATCTGGTGCGGCTGTTGCGCACGCCGGCTCGCGAGACCGAGGAGGTGCGGGCATGACCGCGGAGACCAATCGGCGCGGCAGCGCGTTCCTGCTGGTGTTCGGGCTGGTCGCGCTGGTGGTGGCGGCCGGGCTGTCGTACTTCGCCGACTCGGACCCCGACGGGCTGGACGCGATGACCCGGCGCGGGTGCACGACGGTGCAGGTTGGTGACGAGGAGAAGCTGGAGGGGCGCTGCATCGCCCAGCACAGCGCCGACAGCCCCGCGGCGGGCAGCCCGCTGGCGGACTACGCGGTGGGCGGCGACGACCGCTGGACCGGGGTGGCCGGGGTGATCGGCGTGGTGGCCACCGCCGCCGTGGCCGGTGGGCTGTTCCAGGTGCTGCGGCGCCGCGACTCCACCGGGGGCTGAGCCGTGGGCGCGGGCCACGCGAGCGCGCTGCACCGGCCGGGGACCTCGCCGGTGCACCGGGCGGCCCCCGAGGTCAAGATCGTCTCGACGTTCCTGTTCGTGCTGTGCGCGGTCGGTACGCCGCGGGAGGTCTGGTGGGCCTTCGCGGGCTTGGCCGCCGTGTTGGTGGTGGTGTGCCTGATCAGCCGGATACCACTGCTGTGGTGGGCGTCGCGGCTGGTCATCGAGGTGCCGTTCGTGGTGCTGGCGTTCCTGCTGCCGTTCACCGCGCCCGGTCCGGAGATCCAGGTGCTCGGGGTGGGCGTCTCGCACGAGGGCCTGCTGGCGGGGTGGAACATCCTGGCCAAGGGCACGGTCGGGCTCGGCGCCTCGCTGCTGCTGGCGGCCACCACCGCGCCGCCGGAGCTGCTGCTGGGGCTGCGCCGGCTGCGCGCGCCGAAGCTGCTGACCACGATCGCCGCGCTGATGCTGCGCTACGCCGAAGTGCTCGTCGCCGAAGCCCGCCGGATGCGGCTGGCCCGCATCTCCCGCGGCCACGACCCCCGGTTCCTGTGGCAGGTCGGGGCGACCGCCCGCGGAGTGGGGACCCTGTTCCTGCGCTCCTACGAACGCGGGGAGCGGGTGCACCTGGCGATGATCTCGCGCGGGTTCACCGGAGCGATGCCGGAGGCGGCGCCGCAGCGCACACCGGTGGGCGCGTGGGGCCTCGGACTGCTGCCCGCGGTGGCGGCGGCACTGACGATGGGAGCGGCGCTGTGGAACGCGTGAGCACCGAGACGGCTGTGCGGACGGCCGCGCTCCAGGTCGAGGGGCTGATCTTCGACTACCCGGACGGGCACCGCGCGCTCGGCGGCGTGGACCTGCGGGTGGACCCCGGCGAGCGGGTGGCGCTGCTCGGGCCGAACGGGGCGGGCAAGACCACGCTGGCGCTGCACCTCAACGGCGTGCTGCGCCCGTCGGTCGGCAGGATCGCCGTCGGCGGGCTGGAGCTCGGCGACCGCACGGTGCACGAGATCCGCCGCCGCGTCGGGCTCGTCTTCCAGGACCCGGACGACCAGCTGTTCATGCCGACCGTGCGGGAGGACGTCGAGTTCGGCCCGCTCAACTTCGGGCTGCGCGGCGAGCAGCTGCGGCAGCGCGTCGACGCGGCGCTGCACGCGGTCGGGATGGCCGAGCACGCCGACCGCTCGCCGCTGCACCTGTCCGGCGGGCAGCGCAAGCGGGTCGCGCTGGCGACCGTGCTCGCCTGCGACCCGGAGATGCTGGTGCTCGACGAGCCGTCCTCGAACCTCGAGCCGGTCGCCCGCCGCGAGCTGGCGGAACTGCTGCTGGAGCTGGAGGCGACGATGCTCATGGTCACCCACGACCTGCCGTACGCGTTGCAGCTGTGCCCGCGCAGCGTCCTCGTCGACGGCGGCCGGGTGGTCGCCGACGGGCCGACGCGGGAGATCCTGTCCGACACGGCGCTGCTGGCCGAGCACCGGCTGGAGCTGCCCTACGGCTTCCGCCTGGACTGAGCCCGGCTCACACGTGGGCCGATTCGCGCGCGAGCAGCGCCTCGCAGACCCCGACGAGCCGCCCGCGCAGCCCCCGGGCCTCGTCGGCGAACTCCCGCTGGCGGCGGGCGTAGTCGGCCCGGCCCTCCGGCGTCTCGATCGGGATCGGGGAGTAGCCCAGCTCGCGCAGGTCGTACGGGCTGGCCCGCATGTCCACCTCGCGGATCCGCGCGGCCAGGTCGAAGCAGTCCGCGACCAGCTCGGCGGGCACCAGCGGATCGAGCTTGTAGGCCCACTTGAACAGATCCATGTTGTTGTGCAGGCAGCCCGGCTGCTCCAGCGCGATCTGGTCGGCGCGGGTCGGCTGCAGCTCGTTGCGCGGCCGCGCGGGCGCGGTGAAGAAGCGGAACGCGTCGTGGTGGCTGCACCGGATCTGCATCGACTCGACGACCTCGTCGGTGCCGTCGTGGCCGAGCCGCAGCGGCCAGCCGGTGTGGCGCACGTCGGCCGGCTCGGTGCGGTAGAGCATGGCCCACTCGTGCAGCCCGAAGCAGCCCAGGTACGGCCGCCGCGCGTGCACCGCGGTGAGCAGGTCGCGCACGAACCGGGCGGTGTCCAGGCGCTTGGCGGTGAGCACCTGCGGCGACAGCGCCACGCCGAGCTCGGTGCGCTCGTAGCCGCGGCGCTCCAGGAACTCCTCGCCGTTCTCCAGGGCGACGCCGATCCCGGGCTGCCAGCGCTCCAGCTGGGACGGCCGGTGCGAGTAGTAGGTGAACAGGAAGTCCATCACCGGGTGCCGGGCGCCTTCGCGCTGCCGGCGGCGGTGCGGTCCGGTCCAGTGCTGCACCCGCTCGCGGTGGGCGTCCTGGCGGGCGCGCCATTCCTGCTCGGCCAGCACTCGCATAGTCCGTCCAGGATAGGCGAGCGGGGTGCGGCACCGGACAGCCGCTACCGCGCGGTCGCGCCCGCGTCGACGGGCAGGGTCGCGCCGGTGATGTAGCGGGCCTCGTCGCTGAGCAGGAACGCGACCGCGTTGCTGACGTCGGAGGTCTCGGCCCACGGCACCTGCAGCACGTGCAGCGACTGCAGCGCGGGGATCGAGTTCTCCAGCGTCGGCTCCAGCTCCGGCGGGGTGAACAGCTGCCGCGCCGCCCGGTTGTGGATCATGTCGGTGTCCACGTTGGTCGGGTGCACGGTGTTGACCCGGATCCCGTGCGGGCCGAGCTCGTTGGCCAGGGTGCGCATCAGCCCGACGATGCCGTGCTTGGCCGCGACGTAGTGCGCGATGTTCGGGATGCCCTTGAGCCCGGCGGTGGACGAGGTGAACACCATGCTCCCGCCCGCCTCGGCGTCGACCATGCTCGGCACGGCCACCTTGGCGGTGTGGAAGACGCCGGTCAGGTTGATGTCGATCATGTCGCGCCACTGCTCGGCGGTGAGCTCCCGGAACGAGGAGAAGCTGGCGATGCCGGCGTTGGCGACGACCGCCTGCACCGGGCCGAGCTCGGCGGTGCCCGCGTCGAACGCGGCCTGCAGCGCGTCGAGGTCGCGGACGTCGGCGCGGCGGGTCACCGCCTTGCGGCCCTGCGCGGCGACCTGCTCGGCGGTCTCGGCGAGGTCGGCCTCGGTGGCCATGGGATAGCTGACGCTGCCGACGTCGGTGCAGCTGTCGACCGCGATGATGTCCGCGCCCTCCGCCGCGAGGCGCACCGCGTGCGCCCGGCCCTGCCCGCGGGCCGCCCCGGTGATGAAGGCGACCTTGCCTGCCATGCGCTTGCCGTCGGACATGCTGCCTCCCGCCGCTCGATGTTGATCATTCCCATCTTGCTCGAGCGGCGGGCGGCAGGTGCGGCGAACGGCCGAACCGGAGGCGGCGATTCCAGGGGTCTCCCTCGGGAACCGCCGCCCGGTCACGCGGTGACGTGGGTGCCGTCGCGGACGGTGCCGACGTACTCCTCGACGAGGTCCTCCAGCGCGACGACACCGCGCGGGTGCCCGTCGGCGTCGACCGCGGTGGCCAGGTGGCTGCGCGCGCGCCGCAGCGAGGCGAGCGCGTGGTCGAGCCGGGCGGTGACCGGCACGTCCGGCAGCCGCCGCACCCGCGCCGGGTCGATCGGCGTGTCCGGGTCCCGGCCGGCCTGGTCCAGCACGTCCTTGACGTGCAGGTAGCCGAGCAGCTCCCCGGCGTCGTCCTGCACCGGGAACCGGGAGAAGCCGGTGCCGGACACGGCCTGCTCGACGTCGCCCAGCGTCGGGTGCGCAGGCAGGCTCGTCACCTGGTCCAGCGGCACGAGCACGTCGCCGACGGTGTGCTCGGCCGACGACAGCGTCTTGGCCAGCCGCCGGTGCTCGGACTGCTCCAGCAGGCCCTCCCGGCGCGATTCGCCGAGCAGCTCGGTCAGCTCCGAGGAGGTATAGGCGTTGGCCAGCTCCTCCTTCGGCTCCACCTTCAGCAGCCGCAGCACCGCGTTGGCCAGCATGTTGAACAGCGCGATCAGCGGCCGGGCCAGCTTGACGAACCCGACCAGCGCCGGGACCAGCCAGATCGCCATCCGCTCCGGCGCGGCGATGGCGAGGTTCTTCGGCACCATCTCGCCGACCAGCACGTGCAGCACCACCACGATCACCAGCGCGATGGCGAAGGCGATCGCGTGCACCACGGCGGCGGGCGCGCCGAGCGGTTCGAGGACCGCGCCGAGGCTGTGCGCGATGGCCGGCTCGCCCAGCCGCCCGAGGCCCAGCGAGCACAGCGTGATGCCCAGCTGCGAACTGGTGAGCATCAGCGAGCCCTCGTGCCCGGCGCGGATGACGGTGCGGGCGCGCGCGACGCCCTGGTCGGCCAGCGCCTCCAGCCGGTCGTGGCGGGACGACAGCAGCGAGAACTCCGCGCCCACGAACAGCGAGTTCAACAGCAGCAGCACGATGCCCAGCAGGATCGCCAGGGAGTCGCTCATCGCGCACCTCCCGGAACCCGGTGCGGGTGGCTGAGCCGGATGTCGGCGATGCGGTGCCGGTCCATCCGGGAGACGGTCAGCCGCCACTCGCCGATCTCCACGTGGTCGCCGACCTGCGGGATGCGGCCGAGCTGCGCCAGCACGAGCCCGGCGATGGTCTCGTACTCGCCCTCGGGCATCTCGAAGCCGGTGGCCTCCTGCACCTCGTCGGCGCGCAGCAGCCCGGACACCAGCCAGCTGTAGCGGTCCAGCGGGCGCACTGCCGCGGACTCCCGCCTGTCGTGCTCGTCGCGGACGTCGCCGATGATCTCCTCGACGACGTCCTCCAGGCTCACGATGCCCGCGGTGCCGCCGTACTCGTCGACCACGACGGCCAGCTGCAGCCCGGAGCCGCGCAGCCGGTTCAGCAGCGAGTCGCCCTCCAGCGTCTCCGGCACCGTCGGCACCGGCCGGGCCAGCGACCCGACGCGGGTGGTGTCGCGCTGGTCGACCGGCACCCCGAAGGCCTGCTTGACGTGCACCACGCCGTGCACGTCGTCGAGGTCACCGCTGTGCACCGGGAACCGGGAGAAGCCGGAGCTGCGGGCCAGCGCCAGCAGGTCCAGCACGCTCGCGTCCGCGGGCAGCGATTCGACCTTGACCCGCGGGGTCATCAGCTCGTCGGCGGTGCGGTCGCCGAACCGCAGCGAGCGGTCCATCAGCGCGGCGGTGGAGCGGTCCAGCGTTCCGCTCTCGGCGCTGGAGCGCACGATCGAGCCGAGCTCGTCGGCCGAGCGGGCCGAGCGCAGCTCCTCCTGCGGCTCGATGCCGAACCGGCGCACCGCCCAGTTCGCGCTGTTGTTCATCCCGTCGATGAGCAGTCGGAAGATCCGGGAGAACCGGGAGTGGTACCCGGACACCGCCCGCGCGGTCGACAGCGGGCGGGCGATGGCGATGTTCTTCGGCACCATCTCGCCGAAGACCATCGACAGCGTGGTGGCCAGCAGGATCGCCAGCGTCAGCGACAGCGCGCCCGCGCCCCCGGCGGGCACCCCCGCGGCCACGAACGCCGGCCGCAGCAGCTCGCCGATGAGCGGCTCGGCGACGTAGCCGGTGACCAGCGTGGTCAGCGTGATCGCCACCTGGGCGCCGGAGAGCTGGAACGACAGGGTGCGGTGCGCGCGCTGCACGGCGCGGGCGCGGCGGTCGCCGACCTCGTTGAGGTGCGCGTCTACGGTGCTGCGCTCCAGCGAGGTCAGGGAGAACTCGGCGGCCACCGCCAGGGCGGTGCCCAGCGTCAGCACCACCACGAACAGCAGGCCGAGCACGGCGGCCAGGACGCTCATCGGCGCCCACCTCCGCAGCGGTGGCCGGTCGCGGCGGGAGATCCGGGCGGGCTCGCCGCGCCCGGGGAGATCGGGGAGCCGGGTCGTCGACCCGGCCCGGGACTGCCGTCAGGGGAGTCAGCCTGGGGCACCGAAGTGGTCACCTCTGTACGCGGATGCGGACGGTCGGTTCACCGGACGCGGGAACCGGAAAAATACGACTCCCATTCTATCCGGATGGAGTAGCGCCGGGCAGCTGGTCGTGATCACGGCGATGCCCGCGGGAGGTCTCCGTCCGGTCGTGGGCCGGATTCGATCGGATTGCGGCCGGGTCCGCGGCTGGTCCGGTGACGTACCGTGCTCGCTCGCAAAAGGGGCGCAACCGTACAGTCCGTGTGAAATCACTTCGCAACGTTTGTGAATATTCACTCAGGTTTCGGATGGTCCGCGCTGCTGGTTCGCGGTATAGCCTCCCGGCACGATTCAGCGGCCACAGCCGCCGTCCGATCACGCAGAAAGGAACCCGATCGTGGCTGACAGCACGGTCGCGGATGCTCCGCAGCGAGGCTTCTTCGGGCAGCCGCGCGGACTCTCCACGCTGTTCTTCACCGAGATGTGGGAGCGGTTCTCCTACTACGGGATGCGGGGCATCCTCGCGCTCTACCTGATGACCGAGGTCGCCCACGGTGGCCTCGGGCTGCCGGAAGGCACCGCGACCTCGCTGGTCCAGGCCTACGGCGCCTCGGTCTACCTCACCGGCGTCGCCGGCGGCTGGCTGGCCGACCGGATGCTCGGCGCGCGGCGATCGGTGTTCTACGGCGGCCTGCTGATCATGTTCGGGCACATCTGCATGGCGCTGCCGGGCGGGCTGACCAGCACCACCGCGGGCATCGTGCTGATCATCATCGGCTCCGGGTTCCTGAAGCCGAACGTGTCCAAGATGGTCGGCGACCTCTACAGCGAGCAGGACCGCCGCCGGGACGCCGGGTTCTCGGTGTTCTACATGGGCATCAACCTCGGCGGGTTCTTCGGGCCGCTGGTGGCCGGGGCGCTGCAGGAGAACATCGGGTTCCACTGGGGCTTCGGCGCCGCCGCGGTCGGCATGGCGCTGGGCCTGATCCAGTACGTGCTCGGCAAGAACAACATCAGCTCGGTCAGCCAGCACCCCTCCAACCCGCTGCCGGAGGAGCACAAGGGCCGGGTCGTGGGCCGGGTGGTCGGCATCGTGGTGCTGCTGTTCCTGGTGCTGGGCGTGCCGGTGGCGCTCGGGCTCATCGGGCTGGAGGGGATGGTCAACCTCGTCTCGGTGATCTCGGCGGTGCTGCCGATCGTGTACTTCGCGGTGATGCTCAGCAGCCGGCAGATCACCCAGGTCGAGCGGCACCGGCTGATCGCCTACATCCCGCTGTTCGTGGCGACCGCGCTGTTCTTCCTGCTGTTCGAGCAGCAGGCCAGCACGCTGGTGCTGGTCACCGAGAACGAGACCGCGCACACCGTGCTCGGCTGGGAGTTCCCGGTCGCCTGGTTCCAGTCGATCAACTCGCTGGCGATCATCATCCTGGCGCCGCTGTTCGCCGCGCTGTGGATCAAGATGGGGGACCGGCAGCCGAGCACCCCGGGCAAGTTCGTCGGCGGGCTGGTGTTCGTCGGGCTCGGGTTCCTGTGGGTCGTGCTGTCCGGGTTCCTGCGCGGCAGCGACGGCAAGCAGCTGGCGCTGATGGTGGCGATGGTGTTCGTCATCCTCACCATCGGTGAGCTGATGCTCTCGCCGGTGGGGCTGTCGGCGTCGACGAAGCTGGCGCCCGCGGCGTTCTCCTCGCAGACGATGGGCCTGTACTTCCTGGCCCCGGCGGCCGGGCAAGGCCTGGGCGCGCAGGTGGTGAAGCTGTACTCGGCGGAGAACGAGGCGCTGTACTTCGGCGTGATCGGGCTGGCGACCGTGCTGTGCGGCGTGCTGCTGGCGGTGTCGGTGCCGTGGATCCGGAAGATGATGCACGGGGTGCCGTGACCCCGGAGCGCTTCGCGCGGAGGCCCGCCGGATTCCGGCGGGCCTCCGCTGCGTTCGGGGGTCAGCTCTTGGCGGGCGTCGAGATCGTGCCGCGGGCGTCGTCGAGCAGCGTCGTCAGCCGGTCCAGCACCTGCAGCGCCCGGTGCAGCGAGGTCGGGTCCTGCGGCAGCGACTCGGCGAGGTCGTGCAGGTCCTCGGCCCACTTGCGCACCGACTCGCGGGCGGCCTCGAAGCTCTGGGCGGCCTCGGAGGTCAGCGCCTCGGCGGTCTCGGCCAGCGCCCACAGCAGCTCGGCGAGCCGCTCCCGGGTGTCGTCGTCGACCATCTCCGCCGCCGGCGGCAGCGCCACCGCCAGGTTCCGCGCCGCGTAGGCGCAGCCGGTCAGCACCGTCAGCGAGCGGTCCAGCGCGCTGCGCCGGGCGGTCAGCCGGTAGTCCACCAGCGGCCGGGCGCTGGCCAGCACCCGGTGCAGCGCGTCGTCCACCTCGCGCACGTCCTCGCGCAGCACCCCGCTGGTCCGCCCGGCGCTGAGGTCGGTGCCCGCCGAGCGCACGAAGTCGCGCAGCGCCAGCAGGAAGCCCTCGGTGTTGTCCCGCACCAGCGACCGCGTCCGGGTGGGCAGCACGAACACCGCGGCCAGCACCCCGGCGGCCGCGCCGATCGCGGTCTCGGCCAGCCGCAGCTCCAGCACCGAGGTGTTGAACGTGCCGAGGATCCCGTACAGCACGCCGAGCATCGCGGTGATGAAGAACGTCATCGCCGAGTACGACACGCCCGCCGAGTAGAACGCCAGGAACACGCAGCACAGGATCAGCGCCAGCTCGGCCGGCGGATCCCCGGTCAGCCGGGCGGCCACCAGCACCCCGGCGACCACGCCGAGCATGGTGCCCGCGGTGCGCTGCCAGGCCCGCACCAGCAGCTCGCCGCGGCTGTTGGCGCTGATGAACACCACGAACGCGGTGATCACCGCCCAGTACCAGCGGTTCGGCGAGACCAGCTGGCCGAACACGATCGCCAGCGCGGCCGCGACGGTGACCTGCACGGCGGTGCGGAACTCGGGGCGGCGCAGACCGGTCTCGCCCTGCTCGGCCGGCTGCTCCTCCTGCTCGCCGGTGTCCTGCTGGTCGGTGCGCGGGCCGACGCGGCCGAGGTCCTCGTTGGCGGCGGTGAGGTCGGCCAGCGCGGCGCCGAGGCGGCGGACCGCCATCGCCATCTGCGCCGCACCGGAGCGCGGCGGCACGCCGACGGCCGGGATCGGCATCGTCGGGGCGTCCGCGCGCACGGCAGGCAGCGGGGTGGTCGCGGCGTCGGGGGAGACGGGGGCGAGCGGGCGAGTCGGGCCCTCGCCGGTGGTGCCCGCGGAGGTGGCGCTCGCCGCGCCGATCGCCGTCGCGCCGCTGCCGGCCGACCCGTCACCGGACGAGCTCCTGCCCCACGCACCACCGCTGCCGGGCCCGATGCCGTCCCGCTCGATCCGGTCCGCCAGCCCCCGCGCGGCCGCGCGCACCTCGGACGGGTCGCTGCGCACCACCGCGAGCAGCCCGGCGATCGCGTGCGCCACCGCTCCGCCGCCGCTGGGGTGGTCGATAATCCGCATCAGCGGCGGCAGCAGGTTCTCCGCGGCCAGCTCCACCGCCAGCACCCGCTGCCGCAGCAGTTCGCGCCCGTCCTCGTCCAGCCCGGGCAGCTCGGCGACCGTGCCCTCCAGCATCAGCGCGGTCTCGTTGAGCCGGACCGAGCGGTGCTGCAGCCGGTTGCGGTGCCGCCGCACGTCCGGGTTCTGCGCGACGTCGCGCACGTCGTGCAGCAGGTTGTGCACCTGCGCGCGCAGCGTGCGCCGGCCGCGGTCGAGCACCCCGCGCGGGTCGTCGCGCACCAGCAGGAACCGCAGCAGGTAGGCGCTCAGCGCCCCGCACACCGCGGCGAACACCAGGGCCGGCAACTGCGCGAGCTGCGGACGCAGGAACATCGCGAAGAAGTAGCCCATGAACGCGACCATGCCGAAGGCGAAGTACCGCGGCCCGAACCTGCGGATGTAGGTCGCCACGAAGATCACCGGCAGGAACAGCGCCACGTGCAGCACCGGCAGCGGAGCCGTCGAGGTCGCCAGCGCCAGCGAGATCGCCGCGGGCACCGGCATCAGCAGCGTGGTGATCTTGCGATCGCGCTCGGTGGCGTCGTTGACCGCCATCGCGGAGTTGATCGCCACCACCGCCGAGACCATCCCGCTCGGCAGCGGCTGGTGCAGCAGCCCCAGCACCGGCAGCACGACCAGCAGCGCCAGCGCGGTCGCGCCGGTGACCCGGACGGCGGTGCGCAGTCTGCGGAGCGCGGGATCGGAGGCGAGGAAGCGGTTCCACCACTCGCTGATCATCCCCGGCGCCCGCTCCTTCCCGGTCCACTCCGACCGCGTGCGACCTTACGCCGGAATCGCCCCGCGCGAGGTGCGTGCGGGCGACCGCGGCAGTGCCCCTCGTCTCATTCTCGATCACCCCGCGGGTGATCCGCCGGATTCCGCGCCGCGCGACCGAATTCCGCGCGTCCGGTGTGGATCGGCGCGGCCGGGAGGTCGACAGTGGACGTTCGGGTCAGGTGCCGCGGTGCCGCCGCACGCTCTCCTCGACCACGTCCAGCACGGGCCCGAGGTCGTCGGCGGGCAGGCCCATCGCCAGGTGCGAGACCAGCCCCTCCAGCACCAGCTCCAGGTAGGCGGTCAGCACGTCCACGTCCACGTCGTCGCGCAGGTTCCCGGACTCGCGCTGCCACTGCAGGCGGGCCTTGGTGGCGGTGGTGAGCTGCTCGGAGCGCTGCGCCCAGCGGCGCCGGAACTCCGCGTCGGTGCGCAGCCGGCGGGAGACCTCCAGCCGGGTGCCGAGCCACTCGGTCTCCGGCTCGGAACCGCCGCCGGGGGTGCGGTCGGCCAGCAGGTCCCGCATCACCTGCACCAGGCCCTGCTCGGCGACGACGTCGGCCATCCGCGCCGCGTCGTCCTCAGCCAGGGCGAGGAACAGCGACTCCTTGTCCTTGAAGTGGTGGAAGATGGCCCCGCGGGACAGGCCGGTGGCCTCTTCCAGCCGGCGCACGGTGGCGCCTTCGTACCCGTGGCGGGCGAAGCAGGTGCGGGCGCCGTCGAGGATCTGGCGGCGCCTGGCCTGCAGGTGATCCCGACTGACCCTCGGCATTGGGTGATCGTCCCAGGATCACGGGCCGGGATGCAATCCGTACGTACGTATTGTTGGCAACCCCCGACCAAGTGCGGAAGTATCCCGCAAAGACATTCCGGATCCCCACGGCACCTCGCACGACCAGAGCCCGCAGCGCGGCGGTGCTCGCCCGGCCGGACAGCTGCGCCAGGGTCCGGCCGCCAGTAGCGTCGGTGACCGGACCCGCGGCAGGTGGTGATGACCAGCATGACCGTGTCGATCGATCCGCAGACCGGCGAGCACCCGCCCGCAGCGGTGCCGAACTCCCGCATCCGCACCCGCGCAGACGCGGAGGCGTACGTGGCGTCGGTCTGCTTCAAGTGCGGGCCTCCCCGGCTGCTCGGCGTCGAGCTCGAATGGACCGTCCACCACGCCGACGATCCCCGCCGAGCGCTCGACGCCGAGGCGCTGATCCGCGCGCTCGGCCCGCACGCCCCCGACTCCCTGGTGCCGGACTCGCCGCGGCTGCCGCTGCCGAACGGCTCCGCGCTCACCGTCGAACCCGGTGGCCAGGTCGAGGTCTCCAGCCTTCCCGCGACGTCCATGCGGGAGTTGTTCGATTCCGCCTCCGCCGACGCCGAGCACGTCCGCCGGCTGCTGGCCGCGCACGGACTGGTGCTCGGCGACCGCGGCACCGATCCCTGGCGCTCCCCGCGGCGGGTGCTGCACGTCCCGCGGTACGCGGCGATGGAGTGCGCGTTCGACCGCATCGGCATCGGCGGCCGGTTGATGATGTGCAGCACCGCCGGGGTGCAGGTCTGCGTCGACATCGGCGAGCCGCACCGGGTGGCGCACCGCTGGGCCGCGCTGCACGCGCTCGGGCCGGTGTGCATCGCGGCGTTCGCGAACTCCCCCGAGCTGTTCGGCGAGCCCACCGGCTGGGCCTCGGCCCGCACCCGCTCGCTGCTGCGCACCGACGCGCCGCGGATGCGGCCCGGCCCGGCGACGGCGGACCCGGCCGGGGACTGGGCGCGGCGGGTGCTGGACACCGCGCTGCTGTGCCGCCGCAGCGACGGGGCGGACTGGCGGGTGCCCGGCGGGGTCACCTTCGCCGAGTGGATCGGCGGGGCGCTGCCGGTGCCGCCGACCTACGCCGATCTGGACTACCACCTGACGACGCTGTTCCCGCCCGTGCGGCCGCGCGGCTACTTCGAGGTCCGGTACCTCGACGCCCAGGGCGGGGACGCCTGGATGCTGCCCGCGGCCGCCCTGTTCGCCCTGATGGCGAGCGAGGACACCGTCGACGAGGTGCTGGAGCTGGCCGCGCCGACCGCCGGGCGGTGGGTCCCCGCCGCCCGCGCCGGGCTGGCCGACCCCGCCCTGGCCCGCACCGCCGCCGCGGTGCTCGGGCTGGCCTGCCGATGTCTCGACGGGACGCACCCCGAGCTGGCCGCGCGCCTCGCCGAGACCGTCGAGCGCAACCTCGCCGCCGCAGGCGCCTGAGCGTTTGGAAACCGGCGCCCCGGGGCAGCGCGTGACCGAAGCCCGGGTGCGTTCCCGCCACGATCTGGAGGTGTCCCGGTGACCACCGGAATCCCGAACCGCAGCACCGATCGAACCGACCTCACCGAGCTGGGCGTGGAGCAGCTGCGCTCCCGCGCGGCCGCCGAACTGGACCGCACCCGCCGCCGCAGCGCCGAGCTCACCGACAGCGTCGGCGACGAGGACCTGGTCAAGCAGCACTCCCCGCTGATGTCGCCGCTGGTGTGGGACCTGGCGCACGTCGGCAGCCAGGAGGAGCAGTGGCTGGTCCGCGACGTCGGCGGGCGCGAGCCGATCCGCCCGGACATCGACGACCTCTACGACGCCTTCCAGCACGCCCGCTGCGACCGCCCCGAGCTGCCGCTGCTCGGCCCCGCCGAAGCCCGCGCCTACGTGAGCACCGTGCGGGAGAAGGCCTTCGACGTGCTCGACCGGACCCGGCTGGAGGGCCGCCGGCTGGTGGACCGCGCGTTCGCGTTCGGCATGATCGTGCAGCACGAGCAGCAGCACGACGAGACGATGCTGGCCACCCACCAGCTGCGCAAGGGCGATCCGGTGCTCACCGCCGAGGACCCGCCGCCGGCGTCCGAAGTGGACGGACTGCCCGCGGAGGTGCTGGTGCCCGGCGGCCCGTTCTGGATGGGCACCTCCGCCGAACCCTGGGCGCTGGACAACGAGCGGCCCGCCCACCAGGTGCACGTCGACGACTTCGCCATCGACACCACCCCGGTCACCAACGCCGAGTACCTGCGCTTCGTCGAATCCGGCGGCTACGACCAGCCGCAGTGGTGGAGCGCGGACGGCTGGGCGCACCGGCAGCGGACCGGGCTGTCCGCGCCGCTGTTCTGGCGCCGCGACGGGGACCGCTGGGTGCGGCGCCGGTTCGGGCACGTCGAGCCGGTGCCCGGCGACGAGCCGGTGGTGCACGTGAGCTTCCACGAGGCCGAGGCCTACGCCGCCTGGGCGGGCAAGCGCCTGCCCACCGAGGCCGAGTGGGAGAAGGCCGCCCGCTTCGACCCGAGCTCCGGGCGCTCGCTGCGGTACCCGTGGGGCGATGCGGACCCGCTGCCCGAGCACGCCAACCTCGGCCAGCGGCACCTGCGTCCCGCCCCGGCCGGGGCTTACCCGCGCGGTGCGGCGCCGTGCGGCGCGCGGCAGCTGATCGGCGACGTGTGGGAGTGGACCGCCAGCGACTTCCGGCCGTACCCGGGGTTCGCGGCGTTCCCGTACCGGGAGTACTCCGAGGTGTTCTTCGGGCCCGAGTACAAGGTGCTGCGCGGCGGTTCGTTCGGCACCGACGCGGCCGCCTGCCGGGGCACGTTCCGCAACTGGGACTTCCCGGTCCGGCGGCAGATCTTCGCCGGGTTCCGCTGCGCCCGCACGCCCCGCGAGCTCGCCTGATGTGCCGGCACCTGGCCTACCTGGGACCGCCGACGAGCCTGGCCGACCTGCTGCTGCACCCGGCGCACTCGCTGCTGGAGCAGACCTGGGCGCCGCGGGACATGCGCGGCGGCGGCACGGTGAACGTGGACGGCTTCGGCGCCGGCTGGTACGCCGACGGCGAGCCGGAGCTGTTCCGCAGCGCCGTTCCGATGTGGACGGACACCGCGTTCGCCGGGCTGGCCCGCAGGCAGCGCGCCGGGGCGGTGCTGGCCGCGGTCCGCTCGGCGACCGTCGGGATGCCGGTGATCGAGACCGCCTGCGCGCCGTTCCGCGACGGGCCCTGGCTGTTCAGCCACAACGGGGTGGTCGCCGGCTGGCCCGACTCGCTGGCCAAGGCCGCCGCCGAGCTGGACGTGATCGACCTGATGACGCTGGACGCGCCGACCGACTCGGCGGTGCTGTGGGCGCTGCTGCGGCAGCGGCTGCGCGCCGGGCAGGACCCGGCCCTGGCGGTGTGCGGCGTGCTCGACCAGGTCGCCGCGGTCCGGCCGGACTCGCGGCTGAACCTGCTGGTCACCGACGGCCGCCGGATCGTCGCCTCGACCTGGACGCACGCGCTGTCGGTGCGCCGCACCGCCGACTCCGTGACCGTCTCGTCCGAACCGTTCGGCGACGACGCCGAGTGGACCCCGGTGCCGGACCGCCACCTCGTGGTCGCCGACACCACCGACGTGCGCATCGAGCCACTGCCCGAGGGGGAGCACCCGTGACCGGACCCGAGCTGACCGTCCACTTCACCGCCGAGGACGCTGCCCGCGAACTGCGCGCCGACGTGCGCGCCGGGCTCACCGACAGCCCGAAGTGGCTGGTGCCCAAGTGGTTCTACGACGCCGCAGGCAGCGAGCTGTTCGAGCGGATCACCGAGCTGCCGGAGTACTACCAGACCCGCGCCGAGCACCGGATCCTGTCCCGGCACGCCGTGGAGATCGCCGAGCGCGCGCCCGCGGGCACGCTGGTCGAGCTCGGTTCCGGCTCCTCGGAGAAGACCCGGCTGCTGCTGGAGGCGCTGCGCAAGACCGGCTCGCTGCGCGAGTTCGCGCCGCTGGACGTGTCCGAATCCGCGCTGCGGTCGGCGATCGAGCTGATCGCCGCGGACTACCCGGAGCTGGTGGTGCGCGGCATCGTCGGGGACTTCACCACCGAGCTCGCCGCGGTCCCGCCCGGGCGCGGCCGGATGGTGGCGTTCCTCGGCGGCACCATCGGCAACCTGCTGCCGCACGAGCGGGCCGAGTTCCTGTCCGCGGTGCGCGGCGCGCTGCAGCCGGGGGAGTGGCTGCTGCTGGGCACCGACCTGGTCAAGGACCCGGACCGGCTGGTGCGCGCCTACGACGACGCGCAGGGCGTGACCGCGGAGTTCAACCGCAACGTGCTGCGGGTGCTCGACCGCGAGCTCGGCGCCGACTTCGACCCGGAGGCGTTCCGGCACGTCGCGCTGTGGAACGCCGAGCAGGAGTGGATCGAGATGCGGCTGCGCGCCACCCGCGCCATGCGGGTGCGGGTGGCCGAGCTGGACCTGGAGGTGGAGCTGGCCGAGGGGGAGGACCTGCGCACCGAGATCTCCGCGAAGTTCCGCCGCGAGCGGGTCGCCGCCGAGCTGGCCGCGGCCGGGTTCGAGCACTCCCGGTGGTGGACCGACGAGGCCGAGGACTTCGCCCTCTCGCTGGCCACCGCGATCTGATCCCCGCCGCGCCGGTGGCCTCCGCACCCCGAACGGCGGCCTATCCTGTTCGCCGGACGGCGGCGGGGTGCCGCCGGACGCGGCCGGTGGTCGCCGGCGACCGGCGAGGTCGAGCAGAGCCGGGAGGTCGGGGCAGTGGCGGAGACGAGGACCGGCGGCGCGCGCCCGCGCAACCGCCGGGAGCTGATCACCGCGGCCGCCTCCCGGCTGTTCCACGAGCGCGGCTACACCCGGGTCGGGGTCAGCGACATCGCCGAAGCGGTCGGCGTGGGGCCGTCCGCGCTGTACCGGCACTTCGCCGGCAAGCAGCGGCTGCTGCGCCGGGTGGTGCTCGACCACCTGCACCCGTTCGAGCAGGTGCTGGCGGCCCGCTCCGAGGACCTGGACGCGGTGGTGCGGGAGCTGGCCGCGACCGCGCTGGAGCACCGCGAGCTCGGGGTGCTCTGGCAGCGCGAGGCCCGGCACCTGCCGCAGGACGAGCGCGCCGAGCTCAAGGCCCAGCTGCGCGTGGTCGCCGGAGGACTGGCCGCCCTGGCCCGGGACCGCCGCCCGGACCTGGCCGAGGAGGACGCCCGGTTCCGAGGCTGGTGCCTGTTCAGCGCGCTGACCAGCCCGTCCTACCACCGCACCGAGCTGCCGCGGGCCGAGTTCGAGGCGCTGCTGCGGGACGTGGTCGTCACGATCACCGGCCTGCCGCCGCTGGTGTCCGGCCGCGGCAGCCGCCCCCCGGACGCCGACGAGCTGCTGCTGCAGCGCGGCGGGGCGTCCCGCCGCCGCCAGCTGCTGTCGGCGGCGACGCGGCTGTTCGCCGAGCGCGGCTACGCGGCGGTGACCACCGAGGAGATCGGCGCGCGGGTCGGCATCTCCGGGCCCAGCGTGTACAACCACTTCGCCAGCAAGCAGGAGCTGCTCAACGCGGTGATCACCCGCGGCTCCTCCTGGCTGGAGATCGACCTCGGCCGCACCCTGGTGCGGGTGCCCGAGCCGGAGGCGGCGCTGGAGGCGCTGCTGTGGTCCTACATCACCTTCGCGCTCGACCACGGCGGGTTCATCGACATCCTGGTCGGCGAGGTCGGCCACCTGCCCGACCACGAGCGCCACCGCGCCCGCCAGACCCAGCACGAGTACGTCACCGAGTGGGTCTCGCTGCTGCGCGAGGTGCGCCCCGAGCTCGACGCCGGGGCCGCGCGGGTGCTGGTGCAGGCGACGCTGACGCTGGCCAACGACATGGCCCGCACCGGCACGGTCCGCCGCCCGGAGGCGGTGCGGCGGGTCGGCGCGGCGCTGATGTTCCGCGCCGGCGGCGGCTAGACCTCCGCTATGGGCCGTTCACTTCTCGCTGCCGGTACCGCGGTTTTCTAGGTGTTTCGGCGCTGAGCGGAGGGTATTGCGGGCTCACTTGCGAGTTGACTGCGCGGTTGTGCGGGAACTAGCCTGCGCCGACGGGGACCAGGTGATCGCCGCGCGCCCGCGCGCGACGGCGACCGGCCCCGGAGACGGTCACGACGGCGCGGAGTCGCCCACGACTAAGGAATGGCGGGGTCGCAACAGCGATGAGCAGCGCGACGGAACCGGTGGGCGAGCCGCCGGCCCAGGAGCCGGACATCCACACCACCGCAGGTCGGCTGGCGGATCTCTACCGGCGCAACCACGAGGCGGTGCACGCGGGCTCGGAGCGCGCCATCGAGCGCCAGCACGCGAAGGGCAAGCTCACCGCCCGCGAGCGCATCGACCTGCTGCTGGACCCGGGCTCGTTCGTGGAGCTCGACGAGCACGCCCGGCACCGCTCCACCAACTTCGGCATGGACGCCAGCCGCCCCTACGGCGACGGCGTGGTCACCGGCTACGGCACCGTGGACGGCCGCAAGGTCTGCGTGTTCTCGCAGGACTTCACCGTCTTCGGCGGCTCGCTGGGCGAGGTGTTCGGCGAGAAGATCGTCAAGGTCATGGACCTGGCGCTGAAGACCGGCTGCCCGCTGGTGGGCATCAACGACTCCGGCGGGGCGCGCATCCAGGAGGGCGTGGCCGCGCTCGGGCTCTACGCGGAGATCTTCAAGCGCAACACCCACGCCTCCGGCGTCATCCCGCAGATCTCGCTGGTGATGGGCCCGTGCGCGGGCGGGGCGGTGTACTCGCCGGCGATCACCGACTTCACCGTCATGGTCGACCAGACCTCGCACATGTTCATCACCGGGCCGGACGTGATCAAGACGGTCACCGGTGAGGAGGTCACCTTCGAGGAGCTGGGCGGGGCGAACACGCACAACTCCCGCTCCGGCAACGCGCACTACCTCGCCGGCGACGAGCAGGACGCGATCGACTACGTCAAGGAACTGCTCGGGTACCTGCCCTCGAACAACCTCTCCGAGCCGCCGGTGTTCGAGGCCGAGGCCGACGCGGACGGCGGGTCGATCGCCGAGGGCGTCACCGACTCCGACCGCGAGCTCGACACCCTGGTGCCGGACTCGCCGAACCAGCCCTACGACGTGCACGAGGTGCTGTCCCGGGTGCTCGACGACGGCGAGTTCCTGGAGGTCTCCGCGCTGTTCGCGCCGAACATCGTCGTCGGCTACGGCCGCGTCGAGGGCCGCAGCGTCGGCATCGTGGCCAACCAGCCCACCCAGCTGGCCGGCACCCTCGACATCGACGCCAGCGAGAAGGCCGCGCGGTTCGTGCGCACCTGCGACGCGTTCAACATCCCGGTGCTGACGTTCGTGGACGTGCCCGGGTTCCTGCCGGGCACCGGGCAGGAGTGGAACGGCATCATCCGCCGCGGGGCGAAGCTGCTGTACGCCTACGCGGAGGCGACGGTCCCGCTGGTGACGGTGATCATGCGCAAGGCCTACGGCGGCGCCTACGACGTGATGGGCTCCAAGCACCTGGGCGCCGACATGAACCTCGCCTGGCCGACCGCGCAGATCGCGGTGATGGGCGCGCAGGGCGCGGCCAACATCCTCTACCGCAGGCAGCTGGCCGAGGCCGAGCAGAACGGCGAGGACGTCGAGGCGCTGCGCGCGCAGCTGCAGCAGGAGTACGAGGACACCCTCTGCAACCCCTACGTCGCGGCCGAGCGCGGCTACGTCGACTCGGTCATCCCGCCGTCGCACACCCGCGGCTACCTCGCCCGGTCGCTGCGGATGCTGGCGGACAAGCGGGAATCGCTGCCCGCCAAGAAGCACGGCAACATCCCGCTGTGAGGAGCCGCATGAGCAGCTCGCAAGACGGTCCGCGGCTCGACGTCGTGGACGGCGCCGACGACGGCACCGGCGCGCAGCAGCGCCCGGTGCTGCGGGTGGTGCGCGGCAACCCGAGCGACGTCGAGCTGGCCGCCATCACCGCCACGCTCACCGCCCTGCGCGGAACCGCCCCGGCCGCGGAGCCGGAGCGGCCGGTGTCGTTCTGGGCGAACCGCGCCGACCGCCTGCGCCGCGGTCCCGCGCAGTCCCCGGTGCGACCCGGGCCGGGCGCGTGGCGCTACTCCCTCCGGCCGCGGTGAGGCGGGCGGAATGACGATCTCCCGAAACGAGAACACTGCGGACAGGGATGGTGTGCACACCATGGGGTTGAAGAAGGTTCTGGTGGCCAACCGCGGCGAGATCGCGGTCCGCGTGGTGCGGGCGTGCCGGGACGCCGGCATCGCGTCGGTGGCCGTGTACGCGGAACCGGACGCCGACGCGGTGTTCGTGCGGCTCGCCGACGAGGCGTTCGCGCTCGGCGGGCAGACCGCCGCCGAGTCCTACCTGGACATCGAGAAGGTCGTCGCGGCCGCTGAGCGCGCTGGGGCGGACGCGGTGCACCCCGGCTACGGGTTCCTGTCCGAGAACGCCGACTTCGCGCAGGCCGTGCAGGACGCGGGCCTGATCTGGATCGGCCCGAACCCGCAGGCCATCCGCGACCTCGGGGACAAGGTCACCGCCCGCCGCATCGCGCTGGAGGCCGGTGCCCCGCTGGTGCCGGGCACCAAGGACCCGGTCGCCGACGCCGACGAGGTCGTGAAGTTCGCCGAGGAGCACGGGCTGCCGGTGGCGATCAAGGCCGCGTTCGGCGGGGGCGGCCGCGGGCTCAAGGTCGCCCGCACCCTGGAGGAGATCCCCGAGCTGTTCGACTCCGCGGTGCGCGAGGCCGTCGGGGCGTTCGGCCGCGGCGAGTGCTTCGTGGAGCGCTACCTGGACCGCCCGCGGCACGTCGAGGCCCAGGTGCTGGCCGACCAGCACGGCAACGTGGTCGTGGTCGGCACCCGCGACTGCTCGCTGCAGCGCCGGCACCAGAAGCTCGTCGAGGAGGCGCCCGCGCCGTTCCTGTCCGAGGCGCAGCGCGAGCAGATCCACACCGCGGCCCGCGAGATCTGCCGCAAGGCCGGCTACCACGGCGCCGGCACCGTCGAGTTCCTCGTCGGCGTGGACGGCACGATCTCGTTCCTGGAGGTCAACACCCGGCTGCAGGTCGAGCACCCGGTCTCCGAGGAGACCACCGGCCTGGACCTGGTCGACGAGCAATTCCGCATCGCCGCCGGGGAGGAGCTGCGGCTGGACGCCGACCCCACCCCGGTCGGCCACTCCATCGAGTTCCGCATCAACGGCGAGGACGCCGGCCGCAACTTCCTGCCCGCGCCGGGCACCGTCACCAAGTTCACCGCGCCCGCCGGCCCCGGCGTGCGGGTGGACGCCGGAGTGGAGGCCGGCAGCGTCATCGGCGGGCAGTTCGACTCGCTGCTGGCCAAGGTGATCGTCACCGGCGCCGACCGGCCGCAGGCCATCGCCCGCGCCCGCCGGGTGCTCGCCGAGATGGAGGTGGAGGGCCTGGCCACGGTGCTGCCGTTCCACCGCGCCGTGCTGCAGGACCCGGCCTACGTCGCCGAGACCGGCGCCGAGTCGTTCACCGTGCACACCCGGTGGATCGAGACCGAGTTCGACAACACCATCGAGCCGTTCACCGCGACCGTCCCGCCGGAGGAGGACGGCGGTGCGCGGCAGACCGTCGTGGTCGAGGTCGACGGCCGCCGCGTGGAGGTCACGCTGCCGGCCGAGCTCGGCGCGGCCGCGGCCCCGGCCGCCGGTGGTGCGGCGAAGAAGAAGCCGCGCAAGCGCTCCGGCGGCGGTGGCGGCCCGGCCGTGTCCGGCAACGCGGTGACCGCGCCGATGCAGGGCACCCTGATCAAGCTCGCCGTCGAGGAGGGCCAGCAGGTCGCCAAGGGCGAGCTGATCGGCGTCCTGGAGGCGATGAAGATGGAGAACCCGGTCAACGCGCACAAGGACGGCACCGTCACCGGGCTGAAGGTGCAGCCGGGCGACTCGCTGTCCCAGGGCGCCCCGCTCTGCGAGCTCGAGGACTGAGCCGCAACGACGCCGCCCGCACCAGCCCCGGTCCACAGTGGACGGGCTGGTGCGGGGGCGGTGGACCGCGAGGAGGGAACGTGGACGCGTTGTGCACCTGCCTGTGCCGCCAGGCCGGGCATCACGGGATCTGCCAGGACACCCCGGAGCCGGGCCTCCGGCTGCTGGCCCCGCAGCTGACCATGACCTCCACCGGCGAGGTGTGCCGGGCCTGCTACCAGGCCACCGTCACCACCGGCCGCCCCGCCCCGCAGCCGCAGCCCGCCTGACCCCCGTTCCCCCGTTCGAGCGGTGACGGGGGACTTTGGCCCGTGTGGTCGCGCCGCCCGCGCCCGGCATCGTGGATCGAGCGATGTCGATCCGCGCGGAGGGGGTGCGCACCGATGGTCACGAGTTCACCGTTCCCCGCGGCGCTCGGCCTGGCCCCGGAGCAGGTCGCCGAGGTGGTGCGGCTGGCCGGGCGGGCGCCGTCGCTGCACAACCGGCAGCCGTGGCGGTTCCGGATCACCCCGGAGCTCATCGAGCTGCACGCCGACCCGGCGCGGCGGATGCCGGCCACCGACCCGCAGGACCGCGAGCTGCGCCTCGGCTGCGGCGCGGCGCTGTGCAACCTGCGGCTCGCGCTGGCGCACCTGGGGGTGCGGCCGCTGGTGACGCTGCTGCCCTCGGCCTCCGATCCCGGGCTGCTCGCGCAGGTCCGGCGCGGCGGCTCGGTGCGGATCGGCGCGGAGCAGTCGGCGCTGCTGCGGGCGATCCCGGAGCGGCGCACCAACCGCCGCCCGTTCCTGCCGAGCCCGGTGCCGCGCAGCCACCGCAACCGGCTCGTCGGCGCGGTCGCCACCGACCACGCGTGGCTGCACGTCGTGGAGCGGGCCCAGCGGGCCGAACTGCTCGGGCTGGTGCGGCGCGCGCACGACGAGCAGCTGGCCGACGCCGAGTTCCGCCGCGAGATGGCCCGCTGGACCGGGCTGGACACCACCGCCCGCGAAGGCGTGCCCGCCCGCGCGGCCGGGCCGCTGCCGGAACCGCAGGACGAGTGGGTGCGGCGGGACTTCTCCGGCGGCCGCGGCCGGAACCGCGTGCCCGGCAAGGACTTCGAGGACGACCCGCTGACCGCGGTGCTGTGCGCCTACGGCCAGGACCGGCAGGCCGACCTGGAGACCGGGCAGGCGCTGCAGCGGCTGCTGCTGACCGCGACCTCGCTGGGCCTGGCCGCGTCGTTCCTGTCCCAGGTCGTCGAGGTGCGCGAGACGCGGGTGCAGCTGCGCTCGATGCTCGGCGGGGTGCTGGAGCCGCAGGCGGTGCTGCGCATCGGCTACGGCACGCCGGTGCCGGAGACCCCGCGCCGCGACCCGGCGGAGCTGCTGATGAACGCCGAACCGGCGGTCTCCGGCTGAACCCCGGCGGAATTCCCCGGGAATTCCCGGGCGAATGCGCGAAGCCTCACCTTCTTTGCGGTCGGCGGGTCCGCGAACTAAATTCGGTCGCATGGTCGCCGATCAGTCCGGGGAAATCCCGTCCAGCACCGCAGGTTCGTCCGAAGTCGGCCACACCCACGCCGACCTGTCCGGAGGCTGGCTGCGGCCGGCCGTGTTCGGCGCGATGGACGGGCTCGTCACGAACATCGCCCTGGTCGCGGGTGTGGGAGGCGCCGGGGGAGACCGGCACATGCTGGTGCTGTCCGGCACCGCGGGGCTGATCGCCGGGGCGTTCTCGATGGCGCTGGGCGAATACGTGTCGGTGGACACGCAGAACAATTCCGTGCGCTCCGAGGTCCGCAAGGAGCGCGGTGAAATGGTGCGGGATCCCGACGGCGAGCGCGCCGAACTCGCCGGCATGTACCAGGAGGACGGGATGACCCCGGACACCGCCTGCCGCGCGGCCGAGGAGATCCACCAGGACACCGACCGCGCGCTGCGCACCCACGTGGTGCACGAGCTCGGCGTCGACCCGGACGAGCAGCCCTCGCCGTGGACCGCGGCGATCTCGTCGTTCTGCTGCTTCGCCGTGGGCGCGCTGCTGCCGCTGCTGCCGTTCCTGCTCGGGGTGCAGTCGCTGCTGCTGGGGCTGACCGCCGGAGCCGCCGGGCTGTTCGTCTCCGGTGCGGTGGTCGCGCGGTTCACCACTCGCCCCTGGTGGTGGAACGGGACCCGGCAGCTGCTGTTCGGCGCGCTGGCCGCGGGGGCGACATACCTGGTGGGCGGTCTGATCGGGGTCTCACCGGCCTGACGGAGGGTTCCGCGGGGCGGTCCGCGGCCGGTAGAAACCGGGCATGCCCGAGATCGGCACGACCGCCCTGCTGCTGCCCGTCCCCGGTGCCGAGGCGCTGCTGCGGGAGGTGGCCGCGGCGCACCCGGCGGCGGTGCGCGCCGGGGTGCCCGCCCACGTCACGGTGCTCTACCCGTTCCTGCCGGTGTCCGAAGTGGACGATGCGGTGCTGGCGCGGCTGCGGGGCCTGTTCGCCGCCGCGCCGCCGCCGGAGGTCGCGTTCGCCCTGCCCGCGCCGGAGGGCGGGTTCGTGGCGCTGCGCCCGGAACCGCTGTCTCCGGTGCGCCAGCTCGTCCGCCGGGTCCGCAGCTGCTGGCCGCACCTGGTGCCCTACCGCGGTGAGCACGGCCCGGACGTGGACCCGCACCTGACCGTGGCGATGGACCTCGATCCCGCCGAGGCCCGCGACCTGGCCGCCGGGCTGTCCGGCCGGATGCCGCCGCCGGCGCGGCTG
>Ga0164243_10001317_pt1 | contig 42377 bp, 36 predicted proteins | sample OricompcompostOP_FD_108781 | JGI IMG/M metagenome (GOLD analysis project Ga0164243, IMG submission 108781) | Organic Plus compost microbial communities from Emeryville, California, USA - Original compost - Organic plus compost (OP) | ecosystem: Engineered > Solid waste > Mixed feedstock >... | reverse complement strand
GGCAGCCACAAAGGCGCCGCCGTCCGTCAGGCCATCCGCGCGGCCGGGGCCAAGCTCTTGTTCCTGCCGCCCTACTCGCCCGATCTGAATCCGATCGAGCAGGTCTTCGCCAAGCTCAAACTGACCAAGTGGAGGAGCTCGCTCGAACCATGGAGGCCGGTCGGCCCAAATAGAAAGGTGAAACCTAGCTACGATGCCCGCGCGCTCTGGTTGTGCCTTGGCGCGTGGGTAAATGGCGAACTTCCCCGAACAGAAGAGGACTCGATATTATTAAGTAACTATTTGATATAGTTAAGTAATATCGATTGGATTTTGCTCCGTGGCACAATTCGTGGCCCAAAATATTTTTATTGGAGCGGTTCGAGTTCTAAAACTCGTTGGGACACTATGAGATTATATCTTCTGAGTAGACAGCGCAACTGTCCTCATCGCGATGTTGGGGGCTTCGGATAGCGACGGCGAGTGGCGGCCGCTCAGATCGATCCGTAGTGTGCTACGCCTTTGATGCGGATCCCGATCACACGCCCCGTCGCGCCGAGAGAGACGTCACATTACGCTATATGACCTTTGCGAGGAAAGCGTGGCTGCCTCTATGACGTTACGCCTATGAACCGAAAGGCAATGAAGGATATCGCCTCCACGCTTTTATGGGAGGATCTCCGGGTCGTTAAGGCGATCGGCGAGCATGGCGGATTGAGCGGCGCTGCCAGCCTGCTCGGCGTGAACCATTCCACCGTGGCCCGTCGCTTGTCGGCGATCGAGGATATCCTTGGAGTTCCGCTGTTCGAGCGCCGTCGTACCGGCTACCAACCCACACCTGCCGGCATGGAGATCATGGCGCTCACCGGACGCGTCGAGCAGGATATCATCAGCGTCACGCGGCGGGTGGCGGCCGATGCGGAGCGGCACACGGGCGAACTCAGGATCGCGACGAGCGATGCATTGTTGTACGACTTCCTGACTCCGATCATCGCCGACTTCCAGCGTGCCAATCCCGAAATCCGTGTCGAAGTGCTGGTGGGAAATCCGCCGTTGAATCTGGCGCGAGGGGAATCCGATATCGCGTTCCGAGCGACGCTCGCTCCTCCCGAAAATCTGTTCGGGCGGAAGGTCGCGCAGGTGGCCTGGGCCGTCTATGGCCGCAGAGACGATTTCCTCGGTCAGCCGGTGCCGCAACTCGAAGAGCTGTATCAACATAAATGGGCGTCCTACGGTTCGAGCCTGTCGGGCCTCCGAGCATACAGCTTTGTCGAAGAACGAGTTGCCAGCTCCAATATCGTCTACCGGGCGGATTCGGTGCTCGGGGTCGCGGCGGCCCTTTGCGCCGGAACGGGTATCGGCTTCCTGCCGTGCATGCATGGCGATCTGGTGCCCAGCCTGGTGCGGATCAGCGCGATCCAGCCCGAAGTGTATGACGAACTCTGGATCCTGACCCATCCTGACATTCGAAAATCCGGCCGGGTCTATGCGTTCATGACCCATTGCGCCGAGGCGATCATGAAACGCCGTACCTACATTGAAGGCCGCGAGGTTTCGATGGCCCGCAATCCTGCCGCGCTACGCGAGCAAGATTTCCAGTCCTGGAAAGCTGGGGACCATACGCCCGGTCCATCCGCGCCCAAGCTCTCACGGGATTATTGATCGGCATTCACAAGCGATCGCCCGCCGACGCCATGGGAAGCCGCCCAGCCGAGAAGCCCCGGCAAACCTGGGAAACCGACCAAGGGGCAAGACCGGTGCTTAGTATCCGGAAAGCGAAGCTGGGAATGGCAATGATTGGTGGATTGGAGATCGCCTGCTTGCGGCGTAAAGGAACTTGAATGCGGACGTTACGTCCTCGATGACCGCCGTATCCTAACGGCGGAGTAGATATGGCAGGACATGCTTGGGATCGCGTGCCGATCGATGCTCAAAGTATCGAGGCTCCGCTTTCGCAGGCGGCGATCTTTCTTGTTGTCGGCGTGAGCGACGGCGCGGATGCCCTCGCCAAGATTCGCGATGTGCTCGGCGGCCTCGACGATCTCGTTAAGACGGTTGGGTTCCGCGATCTCTCCGCTCGGCTGTCCTGCATTGCCGGGATCGGCAGCGCGCTGTGGGATCGCCTCCGCGTGCCGATGAAGCCTCGCGAATTGAAGCCCTTCGCTGCGATTGAGGGAGTGCCGCACAAGGCCCCGTCGACGCCGGGCGACATCCTCTTCCACATTCGCGCCGAGCGACCGGACATCTGCTTCGAGTTCGTGCGGATCCTGCTCCAGACCCTCGGCTCCGCGGTGATGATGATCGACGAGGTTCCGGGCTTCCGATATTTCGATGCACGCGACCTGCTCGGCTTCGTCGATGGCACCGCCAATCCGGCGGGCCACGAGATCGGCATCCTCCGCGCTCGTCGGCGAGGAGGATGCCGAGTTCGCTGGCGGCAGCTATGTGGTCGTGCAGAAATATCTGCATGACCTCGCCGCCTGGGGCCGGACCTCGACCGCGCTTCAGGAGGAGATCATAGGCCGCACCAAGATCGACAATATCGAGCTCGACGATGACGCCGCCCCCCGCAAATCACACAAGACGCTCGCCACGATCGTCGATGCGGACGGCAACGAACACGACATCCTGCGCGATAACATGCCCTTCGGCCGCACCGGCCATGGCGAGTTCGGCACCTATTTCATCGGCTATACCCGGCACCTCTGGGTGATCGAGAAGATGCTGGAGCGCATGTTCATTGGCGAGCCAAAGGGTGCGTATGACCGGATCCTGGATTTCTCCACGGCACACACCGGCACGACCTTCTTCGCTCCTTCTCGAACGACACTGGCGAAGCTGGCAAGCGGCGGTTGATCTTCTCCTATCGAGAGAAAAGTCTGGAACCGCTGAGCTGGAGCAGCCGCGATCGGACGCCGAGCGGGTGCAGTCTATTACGGGATTTTTGCCATTTTTGCGCGGCTATGCACGCAATCATGCGCAATCGTTTCCGCAGAAATGCCGATTAAGATGCCGCTTCATTTTTGTCAGGAAGGCCAAGAAACGACCGATTGAGATCAATCAAATCGAGGGAGACGTCCGGTGACCCGCTATAAGATTGGATTGATCGTCGGCAGCTTGCGTAAAGAGAGCGTCAACCGGAAGATCGCACTGTCGGTTGCGGAATTCGCGAGCCATAAGCTCGATTGTGAGATCATCGAGATCGGCGATCTTCCCCTCTACAACGAGGATGACGACGCCAATCCGCCGACGGTCTACAGCCGCTTCCGCGAGCAGGTCGCGGCCGTCGACGGCATCCTCTTCCTGACGCCGGAATATAACCGGAGCGTCTCCGGCGCGATCAAGAACGCGCTCGATGTCGGTTCGCGCCCCTATGGCCATAGCGTGTGGGATAAGAAGCCGGCGGCGATCATCAGCGCGTCGCCGAGCCCGATCGGCGCCTTCGGCGCCAACCATCATTTGCGCCAATCCTGCGTCTTCCTGAACATGCCGCTGATGCAGCAGCCGGAAGCCTATCTGGGCCAGGTCACCGCCGACAAGTTCGACGCGAGCGGCCGCCTTCTCGATGGGCCGCTGAAGGACGTCGTCACCGGCATCGCGAACGCCTTTGCGAGCTGGGTGGATCTCATCGAGCACGGCAAGCGGCAGATCGCCGAAGACGCCGCGCACGCTGGCCGGACGTAATAGCTCGCCCCTGCACGATACTCCCGTCGCCATCCTCGGTGTGGGCATAGCGACAACCGTTTCAACGCTGTCGAAATGGAGCTGCTGATGATCACGCTGAAGTCCTTGGGCCTCGCAGAGGCGACCGCAGTCATCCAGGCGGGCATTGCCCGCGCTGCCGAGATCAATTCGCCGAGCACGATCTGTGTCGTCGATGTCAGCGGAACCGTCATCGCCCAGGCGCGGATGGACGGCGCGTCGGTATCGAGCGTCGAGCTCGCCTATGACAAGGCCTATACCGCCGCTTCGGTCCGCCTCGCGACGAGCTTCATCACGACGATCGCCCAGCCGGGCGGCGATTTCTACGGGATCGCCAATGGCCTGGGCGGCCGCGCGATCATCTTCGCGGGCGGCGTGCCGATCAGCGTCGATGGGCAGGTTGTGGGCGCGGTCGGCGCCAGCGGCGGGAACGGCGCACAGGACGAGGACGTGGCGACCGCTGCGGCCAAGGCCGTCTCGAACAACTGATCTGGCCCGGGAGACAAGTCCATGACGACCATCATGATCACCGGCGCGGGCAGCGGCCTCAACAACGGCGCGGCGATTGAGCTTGCCCGCCGCGGCCACGATATCATCGCCTGCGTCGAGAACTACCCGCAGCTGCGCGCGCTTGAGATCCAGGCCAAGGACGCGGGCGTCGCGCTGCGCATCGAGAAGCTCGATGTCACCCATGAGGGCGATCGCAAGCGCGCGGCGGCCTGGGAGGTCGACGTGCTCGTCAACGGCGCCGGCATCATCGAGGGCGGCGCGCTCATCGATATTCCGGACGAGAATGTCCGGCGGCAGTTCGAGGTCAACGTCTTCGGCCCACTGCAGCTCACCCAGGGAATCGCGCGCAAGATGGTCGCTCGCCGCAGCGGCAAGATCATCTTCATGTCCTCGGTCGTGGGTATCCTGTCAGGTCCGTTCGTCGGAGCCTATGGCGCATCGAAACATGCGCTCGAAGGGATCGCCGAGACCATGGCGATGGAGTTGCAGGAGTTCGGCGTCGAGGTCGCGGTCATCAATCCGGGTCCCTATCTCACCGGCTTCAACGACGCGGGCTTCCTCGCCCCGAAGACCTGGAACGACGATTCGTCCCAGCGCGTGTTCGACTATGACAAGCTCTCGTTCCCCTTCGAGCAGTTCGAACCGGCGGCGGTGTTCAATGCCATCGCCGACGTAATCGAGGGCAAATCGCAGCTCTTCCGCAACGTGGTCGCGCCCGAGCTTGCCGATGGCGTTCGCGAGCAGTCGCTTCAGGCCTGGACGCGCAAGACCACGGATGGCCTCGGCGCCCGCTTTCCGCTGGTGCAGAGCTCCTATGATCTGGAGCCCGAGACCTTGGTCGGATCGCGCTGACGCGGCACGCCACGGGGGAATTCAGGCGGCATCCTTACGCGCCGCGGCGAGGCGCAGGATGCGCTCGAAATCCCCCGGCGGCTGGCCGCCCGAGATCAGATAGCGGCCGTCGATGATGATCGTGGGCACGGACTGAACACCCCGTGCTTGCCAGAGCGCTTCGGCGGCACGCACCTCCTCGGCATAGGCACCGGAGCTGACCACCTCCCGCGCCGCTTCACCGTCCAGACCCGCAGCCTCCGCAGCCCGAACCAGAACGTCGGCGTTGGAGACATCCTCGCCAAGGGTGAAATGCGCCTCGAACAATGCGCGCTTCAGGTCGAGCTGGCGTCCCTCGATCGCTGCCCAGTGGATCAGTCGATGGGCGTCGAAGCTGTTGTAGAGACGCCGGGTGTCGAGCGCCGCCATGTCGAGCCCCACGGCGGCCGCACGCTCGCGGATAATGGCACGATTGCGCGCCGCTTGCTCGGCCGGGAGACCATATTTGCGCGCGACATAGGCGGTGCCGTTCTCGCCGCCAGGCGGCATGTCGGGATTGAGCTCGAAGGGCTGAAAGACGATCTCGGCCTCGATCTCGGGGCGCGTGCGATCCAGCGCTTCCAGTAGGCTGTAGAGGCCAACGGCGCACCACGGACACATGACGTCCGAGATATAGTCAATCTTCACCATGCGGCCTCGCGGCGCGCTGAAATCGCCCGTCGCGATCGGATCGCTGGCGGGAAAGGTCTCCTCCAGCGCTTCATCTAGCTTTGCGTCAGCCTGCAGTTGGTCTCCCGCGTCGGATTCCCGTGAGCCGACCACAGGCTCTTTGTCTTCGGGAGCTGTCATTTTCCTTCTCCTCCACCTTGGCGAGGCAGGATTAGGGGCTCGCGCCGATAGGGGACATCCATCGAAACCGCAGGATCCGGACATTGGCACGTCCAATCAGGCCACCGCGCGGACATCGGCTAGTCCTCTTGCGTCTCGTGCACGTCGCTATGCTGAAAGCTCGCGCGATATTGATTGGGCGTGACGCCAAGCCGCTCCGTGAACACCACGCGCATATGATCCGGCGTGCCGAAGCCGCAATCATAGGCAATGGCCTTGAGGGCAAGGCTGGTTCCCTCCAGCATCCGCCGCGCTTCATCGATACGGACCCGCTCCACAAACTCGCGCGGCGTGATGCCGGTCTCCTGCACGAAATGCCGCGCGAGATTGCGCGAGCTCATCCCTGCTTCACGCGCCAGCGACTGGAGCGTGTGACGCGCCGTCAGGTTGAGCATCACATGATCCTGGACTCGTGCAATCGGCGATTCCGGGTCAGCCGGCGCAGTGAGATAAGGGCTGAACTGCGACTGCCCGCCTTGCCGCTGCGCGGCCACAACGAGACGCTTCGCCACCGCTACCGAGACGCCATGGCCATGACGTTCCGCGACAAGCGCCAGCGCGAGATCGATTCCGGCGGTGACGCCGGCAGAGGTGACCAGACGGCCGTCACGGATATGAATCCGGTCGCGCTCGACCTGTGCGGCCGGAAAGCGCTCGGCCAGCCGCTCGGCGTTCTGCCAGTGTGTGGTCACCCGCCGGCCATCGAGCAGCCCGGCTTCACCCAGCAGGAAAGCGCCGGTGCAGACGGAACCATAGATGCTCGCGCGCCAGGGCGCGTGACGCAACCACTCGAGAAAGACAGGATCCGTCGCGCTCTCCGGCAGCGCCGGACCGCCCGCAACCAATAGGATGTCGAAGCCGCCATCCGCTTCCTCAAACGTCAGGTCGGCGGCGAGCTTCATGCCATTGGAAGCGCGAACCACATCGCGCGAGGCACCGACCAGCAGCGCTTCATATCCGTCCCCAGCCGCGACGAACATGTTCGCCTCGGCGAACACGTCGACCGGACCGGCGACATCGAGCGCCTGCACACCGTCGTGAATTGCGATCGCCACCCGCTGGACCGTCATAACCCGAAAATCCTGTTGTCTCGATTTCCCGTGCCGCTGTCCTGATTCCGAGGCCCACATCCATTGAGCCGCCGAGGAAGTCGCATGCATAAGAATCGCGAGGAGCGGGCCGGCTTTCTGCTCAATGCTCTCTGCTTCCGACACGCTGGTCCGCTCCTCAAAGCTGTACCGCCAAGGCTTTCCGCGTGCCGGTTCGCGCCGCGGCGGAGCCTTGCCTGGAGGTAACCGATGCCCGAGATTATTGCCGATATCCGTGTTCCTGACAGCGCGATCGCGCGCGCCGCCACCCAGCTCGTCCGCGACACCGAGGATGATCTGCTCTACAACCACAGCCGCCGCGTCTTCTTCTGGGGCGCGCTGACCGGCGGGCGGCGCCGGCTGAACTATGATCCCGAGCTGCTCTACCTTGGCGCCATGTTCCACGACATGGGCCTGACCGAGCGCTATTCGAGCCCGGACCTCCGCTTCGAGGTCGACGGCGCTAATGCCGCGCGCGACTTCATGAAGAGCTATGGCGTGGCCGAACGCGACATCGAGGACGTCTGGGCGTCGATCGCGCTCCACACCACGCCCGGAATCCCTGAGCATATGCGGCCGACCATCGCGTTGGTGACCGCCGGCGTCGAGATGGACGTGCTCGGTATCGCCTATCATGATTTCACGCCGGAGCAGCGGCATCATGTCTGCGATCACCATCCGCGCGAGGCGAATTTCAAGGAATCGATCATCGATCATTTCGCCAATGGTATCATCAAGAAGCCGGAGACCACCTTCGGCAACGTCAAGGCCGATGTGCTCGCGCTGAAGGATCCGGAGCATTTCGTGCGGGGCAATTTCTGCTCCATCATTCTCGGTTCTGCTTGGCCGAACTGATTAGTCCGCCAAGGCATCCGGCGGAGGCTTCACCCATCGGTGATGCGCTCCGCCAAGCTGAAAATCACAGTGCAAAAGTGCCGAATCGATTGAGCGTAAATGCCGATCGCTTGAGCCACGCTGGTTATCGATGGCGATCGTGAAGTCGACGTCTCTGAAAGGCGATTACCCGCACAAAAGGAGAGTCACGCATGGGGTCTTCGGATACCGCGGAACCTATCCGCTCTCGGGTTTTTCTTGCTGCTTGCGAGCAGCGACCATGACGGTGCCGTTCATCATCGAAGCAGTGGTCGCCGCGGTCAATGCCGGTGACCGTGAGCAATTTCTGGATCTCTTCATCGCCGATGGCGTCGTCGACGATTGGGGCTCGATCTACCAAGGACGCGAGGCGATCGCCGAGTGGTGCGATCGGGAGTTGATCGGCGCCGAAGCGCATTTCACGCTGCTCGAAAGCGATCAGCAGGGAGATGTGGCGAGCATGATGGTCGACGTGGACGGCAACGGGTTTGTCGGGCCGAGCCGCTTCACCTTCACGCTGGCGGATGATCGTATCGAGCGGATGCGGATCACGGCCGACTGAGTTAGACGCAGTAGCGTCTGGCGGGCAGTCGTGACCGAAAGAATTGATCGTTTGCCAAGAAGGATGAGAGCTCGGCCTTGCTGCCGCACCGGCCCTGGCTAGCGCAGCCGTCCGTCCGATTCAGTCCCGTTTTGCCCGCAGGCCTTGAATCCAATCCACCAAAGCGAGGAAAACCGGCTTGAGCGCAGTGGCATCACCGGTCAGCGCATAGTCGACCCGCGGCGGAATCTCCGCATAAGCGGTGCGCGTAATGAGCCCGTCGGCTTCGAGCGCGCGCAACTGTGCGGTGAGCATATGTTGCGTGATTCCCGTCAACGCCCTGCGCAGCTCTCCGAACCGCTTCGGTCCGTCCATCAACACCCATAGGATGTCGATCTTCCAGCGGCCCATCACCATGTTCACCGCCCGCCGGAAATCATTCAGATCGGTGAGAGGTGGCGGGCAAGCGTCGTGCGATGCAGCCGTGACAGGATGTTTTTCCATACTAGTCTGCTTTTTCATTCTACTTGCTCAAGCCGATATTATAGCCAGTTTCCATACCATGAAAGTTGGTCAGCTCGATGGTTCGGCGAGCAGCGCTCGCGGGAAATCGTGAATGCGCACGCCGTCGATCAGTCTGGCCGCTGGCAAGGTAAGGTTTTGATGCACAAGAACGCGTTCACGCCCGAAAACACAGCGATGCTGCTGATCGATCATCAGGTCGGCACCATATCATGGGCGAGCTCCCGAAACTCCGCTGAAGTTAAGAGAAGCGCGCTTGCGTTGGCGCGTATCGCGACAGCGTTCGACATGCCGCTGGTGCTTTCGTCGAGCATGGAGGAGAATATTCAGGGGCCCATGCTGCCGGCTTTTGAAAAAGTCGCCCCGGTCGCGTTTTCCCGGCGGATCAGGCGTGCCGGCATCGTCAACGCGATGCATGACAAGACCTTCAGCGATGCGGTCAAGGCAACTGGCCGGAAAAAGGTGATCGTCGCCGGGATCACAACCGAGGTCTGTGTCGTATTTCCGGTGCTGCAACTGCTCGATGAAGGCTACGAGGTGCAAATGGTCACCGATGCCTCAGCCTCTCTTACCAGGCTCGGCGAGGAGGCTGCGCTGCGTCGCATGGAGCAGGCTGGCGCCGTTCTCACGTCCACATCGCAGGTGATCTCGGAACTGGCCCTGGACTGGACGACGCCCAAGGGGAAAGAGCTGCAAGATATCCTGGTACGAGGACAGCCCTTCACTCGCCTCGCCAGTGTGGGGTTAAGATGGCTCGCCGCCATGACGGGATACAGGATCGCAAGAATTTTTCGGGTGCATCGAGGGGCGCCTCGCGCAGCCCAGGATTGATCATTCGGATTGTTGGGCGGTGCTTTGCCGCGAATGCAGACAAACCGCGCCGATCAGCCCGATCAAGGCTCCGACAACCGTGTCGACGAGGCGGGCCTGCATCAAGGCCGCGGTGTTCACTGCGGCAAGGTTGCTGCTTTCGGCGAGCAGTATGGCCAGCGGCGTGAAGAACACGGCTGCGAATGCATAGTGCCGGACGATCGTCGTTTCGACGAGGAAGGTCAGGATCGCGACGGCAGCGGCGACCGACCAGCTGTCGGTCAGCATCGGCGCCAGCGACCCGGTCAGGCCGAGCCCGATCACCGTTCCGAACACCCGGTGGATGTTGCGGCTGAGCGAGGCTCTGAGTGTCGAGCCTTGCATCACCGCCACGCATGTCACCGCCGCCCAATAAGGCTTCTGAAGCTCAAGCATCGAGGCCACGCCAACGGACCCGACGACAAACAGGCCCGTCAGGAGCGAGGTGGTCGCCCAATTCATCCTGCGCGGAACAGCGGGTAGGGCCTGCTGCTGAGCGTGTCGGGAGACGACGGCGAGATAGATCGCCGAAACCGCGCACGACCAGATGCAGCCGATGACGAACTGGGCGAGGGATAGCGCCGCGATGGACGCATTGACCGGCGAGAAGGCACCGATGGCGGCCGCTATGACCATGAACAGCGGTCCCGGCGGCGCGAGCCGGTTAAACTGGCAAAAGCGAAACCCGGCAGCGGCGACACAGCCGATCAGGATCGGCGCAACCGCTGGCGCGGCGCTGCCGACCAAGCCGAGCGCGTAGCTCGCCGTCATGGCAAGCGCGGACGCCAGGACGATCACCATGGCATGCCGTGAACCGGTGGCTGGCGTATAGAGGAACGAGAGGCCCGCGACCGCGCCGAGCGCGCCCAGTTTGGGCAGCTCCAGCAATGCCCCGACCGCCATCGGCATGCCGCACGCAGCGGCGGCCGCGAGCGGAAATTGCCAGACCCGGTCGCTCTGCTGAAGGGCGACCAGCGCCCGGATCTCCTTGCGCGCGAATTCGCCCAGCGACTGCCAACGGAATATTTGCATCTGAGATCGGTGCTGAGCGCCGGTCGCCTGATTGGCGACCAGGTGGTGAAGGAAAGCACCCGCTAAGATTGCCTGATGGCAACCCCGGCGGGTGCGTTGGACCAGAAGTTCGAGAGCCTCAGGCGATCTCGGTGACCTTGATCAGCTTATGGTTGAGGAACTCGCCGATGCCCAGCTCCGACAGCTCGCGGCCAAAGCCGGAATTCTTGACGCCGCCGAAGGGCGTTTCCGGCGCGTCCATGAAGCAGGTGTTGATGTAGACCATGCCGCTATCGATCTGCGCCGCGACCTCCTGAGCATGGCCGACATCGGCATCGAAGACATAGCCGCCCAGGCCGAACTTCGTGGCGTTGGCGAGCTTGATCGCCTCTTCCTCGCTGTCGACGACGTAGAAGGAGAGCACCGGCCCGAACGCCTCCTGGTTGAACAGCGGGTTCTCCGGCGTGATGTTGCTGAGGATCGTCGGCTCGAGGAAGAAGCCGGGCCGATCGACACGCTTGCCGCCAAACTCGACCTGCGCGCCTGCCGCCGTCGCGGCATCGATCTGCTTCAACAGCGTCGCCAGCGCGGTCTCGCTCACCACCGGACCGATATTGGTCGCCTCGTCGGTGGGATCGCCGACCTTGATCGCCGCGAACCGCGCCTTGAGGTTGGCGAGCATCTCCTCGCCGCGCTCCTTGCCGACCACGATCACGCGCTTGATGTTGACGCAGCCCTGGCCGGAATTGAACGTCCGGCCCATCACGATCTGCTCGGCCGCATAGTCGAGCGGCGCGCCCGGCAGGACGAGCGCGGGGTCGCTGCTGCCGAGCTCAAGGATGACCTTCTTGAGATTGCGGCCGGCACGCTCGCCGACCGAGATGCCGGCACGATCGCTGCCAGTGAGCGCAACGCCGCGCACGCGGAAGTCGTCGATCAGGTCGGCGACCTGCTCGACGCTGCAGAAGAGGTTAGTGTAGGCGCCGACGGGCGCGCCGGCCTCCTCGAAAAGCCGAGCGAAGGCGAGCGCGCATTGCGGCACGTTCGGCGCATGCTTCATCAGCACGACGTTGCCGGCGACAAGCTGGGGACCGGCGACGCGGGCGAGCTGGTAATAGGGGAAGTTCCACGGCTCAATCGCGAGGATCACGCCGGTCGGCTCAGCGAAGACGGTGGCGCCGGGCGCGTCGGGCAGCGTCTTCGGGGCCAGGAACTGCTCGGCATTCTTGGCATAGTAAGCGAGAATGTCGGCGGCGAGATCGACTTCCATATAGCCGAAGCGCGTCACCTTGCCCATCTCGAGGGTCAGATAGCGCTGATATTCGTCCCGCTTCTCGCGCAGGATATCGGCGGCACGGCCGACGATGCGCGCGCGCTCGGCGATCGACCGCTTGCGCCAGTCGTCATGGAAGCAGTGGTCGGCCGTCTCCAGCGCCGCGAAGACTTCGCTGTCCGAGAGAAAGGGGTATTCCGGTCCGGGCTCGCCGGTTGCCGGATTGATCGTCTGGAAGCTCATCGTCTGCTCCTTGGTTTGCATATGGGAAAAGTTGATCACTGGCCGGGCCGCAGCACGGCCCTGAAGCGCACCTTGCTGGTCATCATTCGCTCGTAGGCCTCGGCCGCGCGGGACAGCGGGAACTCCTCGATCATCGGCCGCACGCCGGACAGCGCGCTGAAGGCAAGCGTCTCCTGGGAATCCGCCGCGGTGCCCGAGGGCCAGCCCTGCAGCGAATTGCGCCGCATCACGAACAGCGGGATCGACACCTCGACCGGCTCCTCGGCCCACCCCACCATGATCAGCTTGCCGTTGATGCCGAGACCGCCGATCGCGGCGCTCATTGCCTTGGCACTGGGTGCGGTGGCGAGGATCACCCGCGCGCCGCCCATCGCCATCAGGGTCTCGGCGACATCCTCGGTCTGGGCGTCGATATAGTGATCGGCGCCGAGTTGCCCGGCGAGCACCGCCGTCTCCTGGCCGAGCCCGACCGCCACCGCCCTGAAACCCATCTTGTGCGCGAACTGGATGCCGAGATGACCGAGGCCACCGACGCCCAGGATCGCGACCGTATCGCCCGCGCGCGCTCCACTGTTGCGGAGCGCGTTGAAGGTGGTGATGCCGGCACAAAGAAGCGGCGCGGCTTCGGCGTCCGACAGATCGTCCGGCACGCGGACCAACGCTTCCTGCGGCGCGACCATATAATCGGCGTAGCCGCCGTCATAGCTGATGCCGGGAACGCGCAGATAGGTGCAGAGCACGAAGTCGCCGTGGCGGCAGTTATCGCAATGGCCGCAATGGCCACCGTGCCAGCCAACGCCAACGCGCTGGCCGACCGCCCAGCCCTCCACGCCCGGCCCAACCGCATCCACCACCCCCGCGACTTCATGTCCGGGAACGCGCGGATACATCAGGCCGGGCCACTGGCCGTCCTTGGTGAGGGAGTCGCTATGGCAGACGCCGCAGGCCTGCACCCTGATCCGGACATGGCCGGAGGTGGGTTCGGGTATCTCGCGCTCGACGACTTCGAGCGGACCTCCGGCTGCCGTCACCTGCACTGCCTGCATCATCTATATCTCCTTTTCGCGCTACCCGAAATCGATTTCGAGCCGTGGCGAGAGATCTCGGCGATATCGTCGCCGTTAGGACGCGGGCGGCGTCTGCGCGAAGCGCGCTTCTGCGACCGGCGCGAACCATGCGGCAGCATGGTCAGTGTAAATCTCAAGCTGCGGCTTGATGGCTTCGACGCTATCGAGCGTGCCGGCCTTCACGATGGCGATGCCCGGCATGTTCTCGGCCTTGGTGAAGATCGGCGAGCCGCACTTCGGACAGAAGTGTCGATAGGACGGCAGGCCGCTATCGCCATGATCCACGAAGAAGCTGGTCTCCCCGTGCAGGTCGAAGCCGCTCTCCGGCGTGAGCAGGTTGACCGAAAAAGCGCTGCCGCTCTGCTTCTGGCAATGCGTGCAGTGACAGATCACCGTCGCCTGGGGTTCGTCCTTCAGCACATAGCGAACGGCGCGGCACAGGCAGCCGCCTTCCTGGTTTTGCACGATTTGGTCCTCACGACTCAGTGTGTCGAAAACGTTTTCGTAAATTATGTAGGGCTCCGCGCAGCGTCAAGGGCGAGGCGCTGTTTCAGGCCTGACGCGCGGTATCCACCGTCGTGCCGTGGGAGGATCGAAGGATCAGCTCGGGCGCCCAGATTTCCTGCAATTCTTGCGGAGGGCGGCCGTCCATCGACGCCAGCAGGAGGTCGACCATTTTGCGGCCCGCGTCGAACGTCGGCGCGGAGAAGGTGGTCAGCGGCGGGTTGAGATACGGGCCGAGCGGATGGTTGTCGCAGCCGATGATCGCGACGTCAGCCCCAGGGCGTTTTCCGGTCTCGACGATCGCCTGCATCGCTCCGGTCGCGATGAGATCATGCCCGCACATGATCGCGGTGGGCGGATCCTTCAGCGCGAGAAGCTGCTGGGCGCCGGCGAGGCCGCCCGCTTCCCCGAACTCCACCTCGATTAACAGATCGGGATCGAACGCCAGGCCCGCGGCAGCCAGAGCCGCACGATACCCATCCTGCAGATAGTGGCTCATCATCAGATAGCCCGGCGTGCTGAGCAGCCCGATGCGGCGATGACCGAGCCCGATGAAGCGCGCCGTGCCGTTGCGACCGGCGACTGTCCGGTCGATGTCGACGAAGGGGAATGGCTCGCCTGTCTCGCTCCGGCCCAGCGTGACGAACGGCACGCCTCGCTCCCGAAGATATTCGATGCGGACATCCTCGCGGCGTGTGCGGCCGAACATGACCGCATCCACACGCTGCCTCTCGACCAGGCGACGGAAGCTTTCCAGTTCGGCATCCCGCGTCCGTGCGGTGACGATCACCAGCTGGAACGGCGTCGTTTCCAGGCCCCGATCGATGCCCATCAGTAAATCGAGGAAGAAAGGGTGTGCGAAGTGGCTTTGCGGAGGTGACAGGACGAATCCGATCGTCTCGGAGGTCTTCGTACGCAGTCGTCTTCCGCTCGGGTCAGGCGAGAAGCCGAATTCCTGGGCCGCGTTCCGGACGCGCTGCTTGGTGGCCTCACTCACATCCGCGCGGTCATTGAGCGCCTTTGAAACCGTGGACACCGACAGCCCCAAGCGCCGGGCGAGTTCCACGATGTTGATTTGTTGCGCCATCTCTGTCCTGTCTTCACGCCGATCTAGGCGTGGGTATCACTTTCGGGCGAATTGCCGAAATCGTTTTCGATAGCGCGCCTCGATGGGGATTCGGATTGTCGCCGCTTAGGCGACAGACTGTCGCTTGGAGCGCTATTTATCCGATCAGAAGCCTCCGCGATCTGACGACGCATGTCGCCGCGACGCGGATGGAGAGAATCGAGATGTCGGACCTGGTGAAAATCGTGCGCTTCCACAAGACCGGCGGTGCTGACGTGCTCAGCATCGACGAACTTCCCCTACCCGAGCCGGGTCCGGGAGAAGTCCGCCTTCGCGTCAAGGCGATCGGCCTCAACCGGGCCGAGATCATGTTCCGCGAAGGCCAGTATTTCCTGGAGCCGAACCTGCCCTCGAAGCTCGGCTATGAGGCATCCGGCATCGTCGAGGCGGTCGGTCCCGGCGTCGATCCCGACCTTATCGGAAAGGTCCGCTCCACCGTCCCGGCCTTTCCGCTCAATCAATATGGCGTCTATGGCGAGGTGGCGATCGTGCCCGCCGGCGCGATCGCGGCCTATCCGGAGAATCTGTCCTTCGAGCAGGGCACCAGCATCTGGATGCAGTACATCACCACCTGGGGCGCGATCGTCCATAACGGGCGCGTCGCCAAGGGCGACTATGTCGTGCTGACCGCCGCCACCAGCTCGATCGGCATTGCCGCGACGCAGATCGTCAAGGCCGAGGGCGGTATCGTCATCGCGACCACGCGCGGCGCCGACAAGCGCGACGAACTCCTCGCCGCTGGCGCCGATCACGTCATCGTCACCGACGAGGAGAAAGATATCGCCGGGCGGATTCTGGAGATCACCGGCGGCGTTGGTGCGAAGATCGTGTTCGACGCGGTCGCTGGCTCGGGCATTCTCAAGCTCGCCAAGGCAACCGCGCGCGACGGGCTCATCATGATCTACGGCAACTTGGCTCCTGAGCCGACCCCGTTTCCGATCTACGAAGCCTGGGGGCAGGGCGCGCAGGGTAGGCCCTTCAAGATGATGGGCTACACGATGTTCTCGATCACGGGCGACCCCGAGGCGCTCAAGAGCGCCGAACGCTATCTCTACGAGAAACTCGAGAGCGGCCAGCTGAAGCCGCGCATCGACCGCACCTTTCCGTTCGCGCAGATCGCGGACGCGCATCGCTACATGGAAAAGGGCCAGCAGGTCGGCAAGATCGTCGTCACGCTCTGACCCGACAGCCGCGAGGAATTGCTCATGACCTTCACCGGACGCGAATTGCGATCCCTGATCGACGAGAATGGGAAGCTCACCCTGTCGCTCGAGACTGTCGAGTTGGGTGAGCCCGGTGACGATGAGGTGATCGTCCGGGTCGAGGCGACGCCGATCAATCCGAGCGATCTCGGCCAGCTCCTCGGACCGGCGGACCTTTCCACGCTGGAGGAGTCTGGGAGCGCGGACGCTCCCGAGCTGACGTTGACAATCCCGGAGGCCCGCCGTGCCGCCGTGAAGGCGAGGCTCGGTCAATCGCAGCCGGTCGGCAATGAAGGAGCCGGCTCCGTCGTGGCTGCGGGCCGCAACGTGACCGGTCTTCTGGGCAAGCGTGTCGGCATGTTCGGCGGGGCGATGTATGCCGACTATCGCAGGATCGGCGCGGCAGACGTGATCCCCTTGCCCGAGGGCGCGACCGCCGCTCAGGGCGCGTCGATCTTCATCAACCCGATGACCGCGCTCGGTTTTGTCGAAACCGCGCGCGCCGAGGGGCACAAGGCGATCGTCCATACGCCCGCGGCCTCCAATCTCGGCCAGATGCTGCAACGGATCTGCCTCGCCGACGGCATACCGCTGGTCAACATCGTGCGGTCCGAGGAACAGGCCGCGATCCTGCGCGATATCGGCGCGACCCATGTGCTGAACAGCAAGGACGCCGACTTCTTCGAGCAGCTGACCAACACGGTTGCCGAAACCGGCGCCACGATCGCCTTCGACGCGATCGGCGGGGGGGCGCTCGGCAGCGACATCCTCCAGGCGATGGAACGGGCCGCCGTTCGGAGAATGCCCGAATATAATCGATATGGCTCCGACCTGTTCAAGCAGCTCTATATCTATGGAAGCCTCGACAGCGCGCCGACGCTGCTCAACCGGGCAGCGTTCGGGTACGAGTGGGACGTGTCGGCGTGGTTGATTTTCCACTGGGTCCGCAAGGCCGAGCCTGCCGTCCGCAACCGGATGCGGCAGCGCATTGCCGATGAGCTGACGACGACCTTTGCCAGCCATTATACCCGCGTCATCGGTCTGGCCGAGGCGCTGCAACCTGACGTGCTGCGCGCCTATGAGCGCAAGGCCACCGGGGAGAAATTCCTGATCGATCCCACCCTCGGCTGATCGAAGTCCGTCAGTCGGCGGCCCTGAGCACCGTGCTGAGATGTTCGAGAACCACCCGCGTCTTGGGCGGCATTCGCCGGCCGGCGGGAATGAGGGCATGGACGGGAAGCGCCAGCACGTCGAAAGCAGGCAGTACCGGTACAAGTTCCCCGCTCGCCACGAAGGGCGCAGCCACGCGGTCGAACAGCTGGCCGATGCCAAGACCGGCGCGCAGAGCGTCGATCATCGTGCGGCCATCATGAGCGATGACCGTCGTGCGTGGCAGAAGCTCGATGGGCTGTTCGGCGCCCTTCACCAGCCATGGCCGCAATTGGCCCGAATGGGTCCGGTAGAGGACGCCGTCCTGCTCGCGCAGATCTTCGACCGATCGGATCGCCGGGCGCTGCGCGAGATAGTGCGGCGAGGAGTAGAGGCCGTTCCTCAGATCGCAGAGCTTGCGAACGGTCATGTCGCCGCCGGCGGCGAGGCCGCCGATCCGCACGACGATGTCCCAGCCGTCTTTCAACGGGTCGCTTTGCCGGTCGCTCAGCGACAATTCGAGAGTGAGCCTGGGATAGTTCGCGCGGAGTTCGGGAAGCGTGGGCATGATCGCCATGCCCAGGCTCGCCGCGATGTCGATCCGAACCCGGCCAACCGGCACCTCCTGTCGAGACGCCAGGATAGCCTCTGCCTCCTCAAGACCGCCAAGCGCCGCGCGTGCAGCTTCCAGATAGATCCGGCCGTCCTCGGTGAGTTGCACGATCCGGGTCGTGCGCTGAAGCAGCCTGGTGCCCAGCCGCGCCTCCAGTCGCTGGACGGCCTTGCCGACGTTGGACTTGGTTGTCCCGAGTTGCTCGGCGGCGCGCGTGAAGCCGCCGTTCTGCGCAACCGCCACGAAGATCGCGATATCCTGGACCGGAGGAGATGCCCTGCTCATTGTCGTCCATATAGACACGAACGGGCGAATGCCGGGCAAGGGTCTGCGTGGCCGACTTCGACGTCGATCGGAAGATCAGGATGCAGTGCCCACGGCCTCCGGGCGTCGGTTCCGCCTTTCGAATTCAGCCGCGGTCCAGTCGAGGAAGACGCGCACCCGGGGCGAGAGTTGGCGGCTGCGGGGATAGAGCAGCGACACGGGCGCGGAGGGCGGTGGCGTCGCGGGCAACAGCTCGACCAGCGCGCCGCTGGCGAGATCGCGTTCGATGTGGAAGCGCGGCACCTGGGCCAGCCCCAGCCCGAGCTGCACGCCCTGCAGATAGCTCTCCGGCCCGGTGACCGAGAAGGGCGCGGGCATTTCGATGCGGCGGAGCTGCCCGTCGACCTGGAACTCGACCGGCGTGAGGCTGCCGCTGCTCACCAGCCGGATGCCGACGATCCGGTGCCCGGCAAGATCGTCGATCGTCCCAGGCGTTCCATAGCGCTCGAGATAGGCCGGCGCGGCGCAAGTGATGCGCTCGAGGGTGGCCACGCGCCGCGCGACCAGATCGCTGTCGGGCAATTCGCCATAGCGCAGCACGCAGTCGACTCCTTCCTGCACCGGATCGACCCAGCGGTCGCGCTCGCTCATCGTCAGCTCGATGCCGGGATAACGCGCGAAGAAAGCCGGCAGCGCAGGCATCAGGAAGTGACGCGCCAGCGTACCCTGCACGTCGATGCGAAGCATGCCCTTGGGTTCGGCGCCACTGAACGCGCCTTCGGCATCCTCGAGGTCGTCGAGGATCGCGAGGCATCGGCGATACCAGGCCTCACCATCGAGGGTCGGCCGGACGGTGCGTGTCGTGCGCTGGAGCAGCCGCACGCCCAGCCGCTCCTCCATCTGCTTGATGATCGTCGTCACCGTCGAGCGTGGCACACCGAGATCGTGCGCGGCTTCGGTGAAGCTGCGCCGCTCCACAATCCGTGTGAACAGCCGCATCGCGTCTAACCGGTCCATCCTATCCTCATTGTTCGTCAATGTGGAACAACGATGCCTGATCTAGAGCGATTATCTTTACGGTTCCAGATGGCACATCGCTCCCGTCGCCACGGTGGCGACGACAACCAGGAGAAGCATCATGACGAGTGACAGCGACAAGGTCGCTATCGTGACCGGTTCGTCCCGCGGTATCGGCGCCGCCATCGCCGAGCGTCTCGCAGCCGACGGCTATACGGTGGTGATCAACTATGCCGGCAAGGCCGAGGAAGCCGAGGCGCTGGCGGCGAAGATCGAGAAGGCTGGCGGCCGCGCGCTCGCCGCGCAGGCGGACGTGAGCGATCCCCAGGCCGTGGCCCGCATGTGGGACGCAGCGGAAGCGGCGTTCGGCGGGGTCGACGTGCTGGTCAACAATGCCGGGATCATGCGCCTGGCGACCCTTGCCGAGGGGGATGACGCGCTGGTCGACAGCCAGATCGCGATCAACCTCAAGGGGCCGATCAATACCATGCGCCTGGCCGCCCAGCGGCTGCGCGACGGCGGCCGGATCATCAACCTGTCGTCGAGCGTGGTCGGGCTCTACCAGCCGACCTATGCCGTCTATGCCGCGACCAAGGCCGGCATCGAGGCGCTGACCCATGTCCTCTCGAAGGAGCTGCGGGGCCGCAGCATCACGGTCAACGCCGTGGCGCCGGGACCGACGGCCACCGCGCTGTTCCTCGACGGCAAGCCGCAGACGGTCATCGACAATCTGACCAAGCTCGCCCCGCTGGAGCGGCTCGGCCGGCCCGAGGACATCGCCAACGCGGTCGCCTTCCTCGCCGGCTCCGACGGCAGCTGGATCAACGGCCAGGTGCTGCGCGCCAACGGCGGGATCATCTGATCATCGCCCCTTCATCCCAACCATTGCGTCCGCCCTGACGCGGACAGACCCGAAAGGAATTTGCCATGAGCAAGAAGATCATCCTCGTCACCGGCTCCTCCAGCGGCTTCGGCCGGCTGACCGCCGAATCCTTGGGCCGCGCCGGCCACACCGTCTACGCCTCGATGCGCGACGTCGCTGGGCGCAATGCCCAGAACGCCGCCGAACTGTCGGCCATCGCTGGCAGCGACATCCGCCCGATCGAGCTGGACGTGCAGTCCGAGCCGTCGGTCGACGCCGCGGTGGAGAAGATCATTGCCGAGAGCGGCCGGATCGACGTCATCGTCCACAATGCCGGCCATATGATGTTCGGGCCGGCCGAGGCCTTCACGCCCGAGCAGTTCGCCCAGCAATATGACGTCAACGTGCTCGGCACGCAGCGGGTCAACCGGGCGGTGCTGCCGCACATGCGCGCCCGCCGCGAGGGTCTGCTGGTCTGGGTGTCCAGCTCCAGCTCGGCCGGCGGCACGCCGCCTTACCTCGCGCCCTATTTCGCGGCAAAGGCGGGCATGGACTCGCTCGCGGTCCTCTATGCGCGCGAACTCGCCCGCTGGGGCATCGAGACCACGATCGTCGTGCCGGGCGCCTTCACCAAGGGCACCAACCACTTCGCCCATTCCGGTCGTCCGGCGGACGAAGCGCGCGCTGTCGAATATGAGGCGGGCCCCTATGCCGGGTTCGGCGAGCAGGTGCAGGAAGCGTTCGCAGCCATCGTCCCCGACGACGCCGATCCCGCGCCCGTCGCTGAGATGATCGCCGAAGTCGTCGGCACCCCGTTCGGCGAACGGCCGTTCCGGATCCATTATGATCCGACCCAGGACGGCGCCGATGTCGGCTTCGCCGTGCTCGACCGCCTGCGCGCCGAGATGCTCCACCGCGTCGGCCTGTCCGACCTGCTGAAGCCGGCCAAGCTAAACTGAGGCCTTCAACGAAGAGGGGCCACGGTCATGTGGTCCCTCTTGCGTAGCCTGGCGAAGTTCGAATGAAGCTCGGGAACGCGAAACTGACCTTTCCCGCTCTGCTTTCACATTTAGGCCGAAGGCGGAATGACGGCTCCGGGGCGGCAAAACGCGAAAGCCGACATCGCCAATCGTGTTCGCTACGAACCGATTGATCATCGACGTCGTATTGCGAGCGACTCGACGACGTGCAAACATCCAAGATAATTTGGAGGGGGAGAATTATCCTTGGGATTGCCGCGCGTTCGCTTGCTACAAATCGGCGATCTTCATTTGCCAACCGCCGCGCGGACTGAGCGAACGGTCGATCAGAAGGATCGAACCTTCTCGGTGGAGCTGCGCAATGTCATCTCCCGACAGCCGATTAAGGCCGTCTTCAAGCGCATCTACCGGATGTGCGAGGACAAGAGCGTCGATGGCATCCTTCTCATGGGTGACATGACCGACTTCGGAAAGCTCGACGGATATAAGGCTGGTCTCGCCTATGTCGCCAATGCTCTTCAACTGGGCGGCAATCGCAGAAACGCGTCAACCTTCTGCGGCATCGTTCCCGGCAATCACGACATCGATCGCGCTTTGGCGAAGAAGCCAAGCATGCTCGCGAAGTTCAAGCCGCTCAACGCTGCGCTGAATGCGGCCGGTCTCGGTCAGATACCGGTGGAGAGCTCGTTGGTCAGCCACGTTGGACCGCAAGACGCACAGTGTGCGGTCATTCTGATGAACAGCTGCTGGGGCTGCGGGGCGGTCGAATACATACCGGCTGAGTTTCGCGATAGCGTGGGCCCGGCGATCGAGGCCGCCATAGCAAGTGGTGACCCCAAGGTTCTCAGCGCTTACTACGATCGCCAGTTCGACACCCCTGCCTTTTCGGATGCCAGCATTTCACATCTCGTCGAAGTTACGGACACGCTGCCCCGCGAGCAGCAACTGGTGGTCGTGGCGCATCATAATCTGTTGCCGCAGCGATTGACTCGCCTCGCCCCGTACACCGAGTTGGTCAATTCGGGAACCGTCAGAGCGTCATTGATGGAGGCCCGTCGCCCCATTCTATATCTGCACGGTCACATCCACACCGATCCCATCGAGGTCCTGTCGGTGCCGGGAGGAGACGTCCTTGTTTGCATTTCGGCTCCAGCCGCCGAAGCCGGGTTCAACGTCATTGAGGTCGTGTTCACCCGTTCGGGCAACCCGCTTGTGGGTCACATCCTTCCTTGGAGGTTCGACCAGTCCGGCGTTCTTCGCGAAGGTGCGCGGTTGACGGTCCCCTTGATCGGCAAGCGGCGGCGATCGCTCGATGACGGGCTCGCGAGGGTCTATGCCTACCTGTTAGGCGTGCGTCAGTGCTACTGGTCGGACCTTCTGCACAACTGCGGACAACATTTCCAAGTCGACGCCGACAGTCAGCTTCTGGAGTGCATCGAGTTGCTAATGGCGGACCAGTCGATAACGGTGGAGAACTACGACGCCAGACCCGACAGCTGGATAATGGAAGCGCGGATATGATGGCCGGCGCGATCAATCCATTCCGTCCGACGCGATGGGAGCACCACGTCGACGGGCGTCCGTTGATTTGGTTCACCGAGGAGGCGGAGGAGTTGTCGGCGGAGAAGTCGACCTACATTCACGGCACCCGTGGCACCGGCAAGACGACCCTGCTCAAGGGAATCTGCTGGGAAGATCTGTGTTTCAACGAATCGCTGCGAATGCAGAGAAAGCTTGCCGACTTCAAGAACATCGGCATATACATTCGCTTTCCCGATCACATCTCGGCGTCGATGTCGTTCACTGACTGGGCCGCGATCTTTCCGATGGTCCAGAACCCGGAATATGAGTTCTACGCCTTCTTCACCGCAGCTGTGGAGGCGATCTGCATCGAGCGCGTGGCCGACGCGTGCCACAACTTGCGCGAGCTGGGCGAGATTGAGATCGCCGCCGTCCAGGAATTACAACTGGTCGCCGACTTTATCGGCGAGTTCCCCGCGATCAGTCGCTTTGGATCGCGCGCCCCAACCACCTTTCTCGACCTCTCGCGGTGCCTCAGACTTATGGTCAGCGCCATGAACCGGGCTTGCGGCCGTGGGACTGTCGGCGAGCTTGTCCGCGATCTGCCAGATCGGGAGCCGTATCGGATGCTCTCCTATTTCGCCGAGCGTGCGAGCGCGGCGATCCGGCTAAAGTCCAGCTTGGGACCGCAGACGGTCGGGTTCAAGTTCTGCCTCGATGATTGCGAGGTGCTGAGCGGCCTCCAGCGCAAGAGCATAAACAGTCTGGTTCGCCTGAGCCGCGCCCCCTGCTCGTGGGTTGTGAGCTCGGTGGGCGGCGGTCGGGATGATAGCGAGACGTTCATCGAATCCCAGCCGCTAACCGACGCCGACCGCCGCGTCATTTCACTAGACGGCCGGGATGAGATCGCCTTTCGTCAACTGTGTCAGTCGGTCGTCAGCCTGCGCTTGATCTTTTCTCTGCCTCAAGATTCGCGACCAACCCTGAACCAGACCGAGCTATCATCCTTCTTCGATCTCCAGCAGCGTCTCGGTCGGTGGGACGTGAACGACATGATGGGCAATCTCGTCAGTCGATCGGCAAGACCGGCAACGGTCATTCTCGAAAGAGGCGCCCGGCAACTGCTCACGCTGATGCGGAAAAAACGGAAGAGGGTTCCGACGCGCTACAACGACGAGGAGGGCCGCCTGCCCTTCTACGAAGCATATGTGCTCATGCTTTGGCGCGGTCGCGAAGAGTCCTTCAAGACAAGCTTGGAGCCGTCCGACGTCGAGAAGCTCGCGACCTTCGTTGATAGCTTTGGTCAGCCGGCTTTCGAAGCGTGGCTTCGCCGCAAGCAGCGGGGCGCCTTCCTGCATTTCGCGACTTCGCTCGGGGTTCGGCGCCTGCCTTTGGCTGGAGCCAACATCGTGGTGTCGCTGGCCGACGGTTCGATCCGCGATTTTCTCGAGATCATGGGGGAAATCTACGAGGCGTATGTGACGGCGCAGAAGTGGGATCCCAAGGAGTCGGGCAATCTCGCTCGGTTTACGGCGAGCCGAACGCCGATTTCCAATTCGATCCAAACGAACGGTATCTATGCGGCAAGCGAATCCTACTTCGAGGGAGTCAGTCGGCGATCCGAAATCGATACAGACGTCATCTCTCGGCTGCTTGCTGGCCTGGGCGAGTACACCTCCACGCTGCAAACGAACCCGAATGATCCGAGAACGCTGAGCACGACGGAGAGAGGTGTCTTCTATGTCGACTATGCATCCTTGATGGGGAGCGAGGGACTTTCCGTAAGCGCGAGGTTCGTGAACGCGGCGATCCGGCAGGCCGAGCTCGCAGGCTACCTACGACCAGTTGAGATCCGTCGGCACCAGTTGCGGCACATCGATGGCCAGTTCCGATCGGTGGCCTTCAGACTTCATCGCCGCTTCTCGCCGAAGTTTCGATTCTCCTATCGCGGCGCCTACGAGGGAGTTCCGCTCGATCCGCAGGATCTGGCGGTTCTCTGCCTCGAGGGCGCGACGGTCACAGCAAGGGACTGGGCAGCCAACCTAGTCGCTAAGATCCCAGCATCGGCCGCTCAACTGGAGCTTCTGAACATCATGGAAGCCGACCATGATTGACGAATTGGCGATTGGCGACTTCGTGTTTCGACAGCGCAAGGTCGAACAAGGGGAAGCGCTTCCGCGCGCATACGACGCAGTCATTGCCGGACTCAGCTGGGAGACGAGAGGTCCGACCGCGCTTTCGAGACTAAAGACCGTCGGGCCGGAACTGACTCTGTTCAAGTTCGCGTCGCGTTCCCAAGAGATCGAAGACGCTAAAGCTTCGCAGCTAAAGACGTTTCTTACGCTTCAGCCCAACTTGACGATCAAGGACCTGGAGGCATCGACCGAGGCAGAGAAGAACTTCAGGGCCCTCAAGGCCTGGCTGCAGGACCTCTACGCGAAGGCGGGGCGTCCGCTGTCGATCCTGCTCGACATCACCTGCGTCCCGAAGACCTATGTCCTCTATCTCATCGGACTGGGTTTTTCCGACGAGTTGGTTGCCCGGCTCGACTGCCTCTACACCCCCGGGAGGTATGACCTCGTTTCCGGAGGGGCTGCGACTCCGCCCGCGCTCACTGGTCCCCGCTCCTTGCTCTCAGAAGGCGAATGGCATTCGCGGCAGATTCCATATCTGGAGGCGAGCGAATACATCGCAAACGATGCTGATCTCCTTGTGACGCTCGGGGGGGAGCTTGGACTATCGGTGCCGTTCATCGAACGTTTCGAACCACGCCGACTGGGACTGATCTGCATCGAGGAGACGTCCCCCAGCGGCAATGTTCCGATGCTGCCGAGCGAGCGGATGGCCTATGATGAGCTGCTGCGCGAACCGAATGCCGTGCAGGAGGATATCAAACTCTGCGACGCCGTCGGCGTGGCGCGGCATGCCACCTCCTTCATCGAGAATTCGGCCGCTCGCGGTGCGACGATGATGGCCATCGGCTCAAAGCCCCACGCCATCGGAATTGCCTTGGCGGCGCTGTCCGATCCTCGTGTTGAGGTCGTCTGCCGGACGCCTGCCTCCTACCGCGCCATCGACGTCCATCCCTCAGCAGAACCCATGTTCTACGAGATCGAGGACAGGTTCGATCCGGCCAGCTACATCGCGTCACGTCAGCGGGTTAGTTGAACGGGGTCGTCGGGCCCGAGCCGTCCAGAATTCCGACGCTTCGGACCGCATGCTCTTCAGGGGAGAGACGCGCGGCGAATATCGGTTGCCGAGACGCTCTGGAGGACAGGGAGCATGACCGACTTGCCATACTCAATCTCGGAGAAGTCGTTCATGACGGCTGCATTGCGAAGCCAGAGGGACCGGCCCCTGATGATCTTCATCGCGGTCTCGGCCGTCGTGTAGTGGGCCAGGAGGCTCTTGCGATCGCCCATCTCCTTCGTCCGCTTGCGGTCGTAGCAGAAGAAGACCTCGAGTATCCTCCTCGTTCTTTCGTCGGTCGACAATTTCGCCCGCCCCTCAATCGTTGCCTTGATCATAGACGGGAGATGCCAGGCGTGCGCTTCGCCCCTGCATGATCGCTCGGAATGATGAGCCGGGCGGCGCTGGCACAGGTCGCGAACGGAGCCATCGTAGACCGGATCATGCCTCTTACTCCTCGACGGGCATCATGGTGATGGCGTCGGAGACAAGGGCTACGCTCGCTACGCGCTGTTAGGCAGATAGGCTAACGCCAGAACGCGAGACATGAGGCTGACCCCGACGGCGTCAACATGAAGAACGCGATCGTGGTTGCCAGGGCGCCGAGACCCAGGATGATCCCGATCGTTATCAAGGCGCCTTCATGCCACCGGACGCGCTTGTCGAGGTCCTCGAACACGTCGCTGAACTGGTTAGCGACGGATGCGAAGTCATCGTTGAGCCGGGTCTTCTGCCGCTCGACCTCGTTGGAGATGACCTCGAGCGTCTTCCACTGGTTCAGTCCGGCGATCCCCAGCATGCCGACGAAAACCCATGCTCCAACAAGAACCCCGAGATTGGTCCAGAAGGTCACGTCGCAGCCAACGGGCTTCTTCAACTGCGAGACGACGACAATGGTCGCGACGGGAATGCCTAGCAGTTGTCCCTGGATGTCGACGATGGTCTTGTGGATTTTCCCCACGAACTCGAGACGCGCCGTCTCCACGTCATTCCGGATCTTGGAGTAGGAGAAGCTGGAGATGAAGAGGCGGTAGCCCTTCTCGACCTCATCGGCGAGGCGCTCAAGATTGCGAATGAGGAAGCCGAAGCGGATTTCAGCCCGGAGGCCGCCCACCATTTCGATGAGGGTGGTTTGGAGGATGGTCCGCTTCTCATCGATATGGAGTTCCTCGGCGAAGAGCCTGGTGAGCCGCTCGGCCTTCTCGACGACGTCGCCCTTGAGGTCGCTTTCGGTGAACTGGATGGGGAGGATAACCTTTTCCTTCCCGAGGAAGACGAGCTGCCGCTGGGTGTCGTCGAAGAGAGAGGCGCTCTCCTTGAGGATGGGGAGCACCTCGAGCACGGCCCGATATCGCAACAGGATGTCTGGGACAGGTTGATCGCCGGAGGCATATCCTGGATTCTTGACATAGTAGCGTTCGGGTTCGGCGATAAAGGCACGAGGGGAACGGAACAGGTCATCAAACGTGGCGACGAGTAGGCCCATGGTCGAGGCGTTAGGCTGGCCGACGCTGATCCTGACCTCTGCACCGACGTTGGGTTCAGCGTCTCCGTCGATCGTGATCTGCGCGTCGTTGTAGACATCATCGACCTCCATCGCCCTAAGGGTCGATGCCATGTTCTCATTAGCAATGGTCAGCATGCCACCGTCGGGCCCGTCGAACCGCATGGCGCGGTATATCTCGACGAGGTCAGCGAAGGTGACGCTAGTCACTGATCATTCCCTGCTCGCGCATTTGGTCGATCAGGGCGTCGGGCACACCAAGGAGAACGAGGGACTTATTGCTCGGGTCGAAGCGCACGATGCTCTTGTCAACTGCCTCCCGCGAGAAATCGACTGTCCACATGTCGGTCTTCGCTGTAAGTCGGACCAGCAGCTTGATGGCGCTCGCGTTCGGCACGAAGCCCTCGTTGAGCTGTCGGTCGGTGTGGGCCAAGAATGCCGATAGCCGAGTGGGATCATTCGGCATCAAGCGATTGGCCATTGCCGCGAAGTCGACGGGCTCCCTAGCCTTGTTCGCGCGACCGAGATAACCGCGGGCATCCTCCAGAAAGGCGGTTGCCTCGGTCTCCTTCATCTCCGCGGCGACCGTGAAGTCCTTGAGCGCTGATACGAGATTGAGGGTGTCCTTGCGTTCAAGGATAGCCGAATCACATCCGAGGAAGTCGCGGAAGTAGTCAGATATATTGCCCTTGCCCTTGAGGAAGCTGAGATAGCGGTCCTGACTCTGCGCCCATGCCGTGAGATTGATGCGGCCGGCGAACCGGAACCCCTCGAGATCGAGATGTTCGACGTCCTTCATGTCGCCACCGGTCAGTGCTGCGCTGAGCTTATCCGTTATGATGGTTACGAGGAGGAAGTCGCTTCCTTCGCGGCGAAAGTGCGAGAAGAAGACGTGCCCACCCTCCGACGCCGCCTTTTTCCCCGCTTCTCGCGCAAGATGCTCCATCATGCGGGACGTGAGGCCGATGAAGTCCTTCTCTTCCGATGTAACATAGTCGCGGACCTGCCCCTCGGTGGGGGATCCCTCGGCGGTGGTGAAGCGGCCGTGGGACTTGGACGTGCGGCTATTGTAGAGATCGTAGATCGTCGTGATGACGCGTTCGGCGGTATCACTGATGGGGAGAGGTTCAGTTGCTAGGGTGACGGTATATGCGTTCTCCACCCGCTTCAGATCATGAATCGCCAATGCAATGATTTCGTTCAACTGGCATCTCCCCCGGTGCCCAGAAATGACTAGAGGCTGTCTAACCTCGCAAGCCGTCGACTGAAACAGAAAATGGCTCGTCGCGACCTGAGCGCTTCAAGTTCTAAAGCTGCGCTAAGCCATCCCAAAGGCATCGCATTAGCGCCTGCCGACTAATCAGCGGACCTCTACGCCACCGCTAGTTCTGAAAAAATGAGCGGACTTTGTGGAGACACGGCAACCGCATTCGTGGCTCCGAGACGCATGTCACGACTGTCCGACCTATTGGACGTCACCTGCCCTGCTGAACAAACGACGGCTTCACGGCTATAGCAACCGAGAGCAGACAGTACGGAACGTCCGGCATTCCAGTTGTCGGGAAAAAGCTCAATCAACGTCCGCTTTCAGGCGCGCGGCGGTGGGGCTTCGACGACCGCTTGTGGGGCGCGTTGCCGACCGGCAGCTCACACCGACACCCGCCCAGCCGCTCCTGGGCCGGTTGCGGACTCGCGGCTTTCGGATTGTGGAGCGTGGAAGCGGACCTTCGTTCAGCTGGATGATTTGGGTAAGACCCCGTTTCGGACAACCACGGATGGCAAGCATGACCAGCGTTCACGTTGCCTTTGGGTTCAGCCGAGGGTCAGCGCGTTGAAGCGTCCACTGATCGTCTATCTCGACACCCAGGACCTGTCGCGCTTCGGCGACGTCCTGCGCGGCAAGGGAGATGCGCAGCACGAAAGACTCTTCAACGATCTTGAGGCCCGGAAGCTGGCCGGTGATGTAGTATTCCCTGTTACCATGCCGCTCATGAGCGAGCTGTTGCAGTATGACGCGACCTATCGCGAAACGACACTCAGGAAGGCGGAGGCCGTCGAACGGCTCTGTGGCGTCCATGCGATGCTTCCAACGACAAGGTTGGCCGCCATGGAGGTAGCGCGCAGCGCGTATCAGTCCGGCCTCATAGCCAGCGTTCCGCGCGTCGAGATCCTTTCTGATGACCGTCTGTGGTTCCCGTCCCTGACGGACACGCTGCACGATCTTCGAGCAAGCATGCATGCCGCAGCGCGGCAGTCGCTGGCGGCGACCCTTCCCGACCTGGCGATGCGCCAGCGCGCCGAGCAGATACTGGAGACTGTCGACTGGGGTGTCGAAGTTGCGGCCCTAGCGCCGAAGATCGCGGAGGAGGTCGGCCTCCCAACCGAGGCGGTGCTGGCCTCGGTGGCGCCTTTCCTGCGAGGCGAGATATCACCAGCGGAGGCGAGCCGGCGCATGCTCTCCGGAATTTCGGAGCCGTCCGTGTTCGTGAACATGTATTTCGAGCGCTGGGGGCCGATGGGGGCACTGCCCAGCTGGATAAGCGCTGCCAGCACAACGGTATCTCGCTACCTCAGCGCCGTACGGGACAACATTGGCCGATTGCGGATCGCGAAGGACAGGAAGCAGGTTAGACTGCTCGTGTCCCGCCTGAAGCCGGCCTTCCGAGCGATCAGCTTCGAGCTCGCCCGGATGTCCGCCGCCGAGTTCGAGCTCAGCGATGAGATTATCGACTCGATCGCGGCGGACGGGGATGCGGCGTCGGCGATCCCGTCGGCGGAGATCGCAGCAGCCGCGCTCGAGACCTACACGCTCCAGATAGTGGGCGTCACGACCGGTGGCTCAAGGATCGAGGGTAGCGTCGGCGGCGACGTCCTCCACGCCTTCTACCTACCGTATGTCGATCTGTGGAGAGGCGACCGACGGTTCAGCGCCATGCTCCGGCAAGCGCTTCCCAACTACAGGGACCGGATCAGCGGACCGCTGGCTGAACTGCATAAGGCAATCGAGACGAAGCTCGTTTCTAGCTCGGTCAAATGACTTGCTGTCGCCAGTTCGGCTAGGGCGCATCGACGCCCCGCAGGTTGCGCCGAAATGGTTCAGCGCCTCTTGGGCCGATTGCGGCCGGCAGTTTTGGGAGGCGATCTTGCGATAGTTACCATTCCCAACCGAAGTCCCAAAGGATCAATTGGCATCGTCAATCGGCTTGCCGCTTGCCAGCTTGGAAAGGGGAATCCGGCCAGCTTTCTCATACAAATCGCGAAACAGATTGCCCTTGATGGCAGCTTCCTTCTGCCCATAGCGCCATTGCACGAACTCAAATTTCAGGCCCAGAAGCACTTCATAAGTGTTGGCAATTTCCTCAAAGAAAGCTTCAACCTCGGCAGCAGGGACCTCCTTTTCGCCAGTCAGTTTCAGTTGCCACCGGCCTTCCTTTTTCTGAACGGCAGCCTCATCCTTACCCCTGATGAATTTGACCATCTGACCGGCCTCATTCTTCTCCCATAGGTCGTGGATGAATCTGTTGCGCTTATCTTGAAGCTCGGCCTTTAGCGCACGAACCTGACCGTCGACGGCATTGAACCAATCGCTGTTCGGCCAACGGACATGGGCGACTTTCCGCAGGATATCCAACTGACTCCTGAACGACGTTTCGCTGAGGACAATCTGTTCGATCTCAGGCGCGTTGGCATCCTCCATGACCACATCACGGAGGAAGTGACGGACCATATCCTCAACCATGCCCCACATGACGACCACGCTACCCAAGGCCATCATGAGGCGGTTGAACTCGTCGCTTTCTTCCTCAGCCATCCAATCCCTCCAAACCGAAATCCTATGAGCTTGGCCCAAAAAATATCCGGCAACAATCAGGGACCGGTCGCTTCTGCGGCAGCGGCCGGGCGGATTTTGGGCCGGGACCCGGAATGGCAGGTTTCGGATAAATAAGGTGCGGAAGCAGACGTCCCAAAGGGGCATCTCGTTACGCCGAGAGGATCAAGAGTCAGGCGACTTAGCACTGGCAGGTTTTGAGCTATCGCACGCGTATGCGCATTCCAACTAAGTGGGAGGGACACGCGCAGCCCTCGATCACACTTTGGCGATCCATGGGGTCGTGCTAGTTAGTCTCTTGGGGAAGCCAGATCAGGGGGGCGTCACGAAGTTGTTCGATTTTCGAACGAAAATGGTGAGCATGCTTGTTGCGGCAGCAAAGCGACTGGAGCGGCCGCCAGAAAAAGTAAACGCCCCGTCCAGGTTCGTCGATCTTGCTCCGACAGACAATGCGGACGCACGAGGCGTTTACGCGGCCGCGCTGACTGAGGCGACCGATAACCCCCGCGTCATGAACATCGCGCTCACCGGCCCCTACGGATCCGGCAAGAGCAGCATCATCAAGTCCTTCTTGAAAGGTTACTCGCGGGACGTTCTGCAGATATCCTTGGCGGCCTTCCTGCCCGAAGCCATCTCCACCGGTGGCGAGGTAAGCAGACAGGAGATCGAACGCAGCATTCTCCAGCAGATGCTGTATGGTGCCGATGCCAACAGGCTACCGCTCTCCCGCTTCAAGCGGATCCAGTCACCCGGGCAATGGTCGAAACTCGTATCCCTGTTCATCGTGGTTGGCATCGTCGCTTGCTGGCATCTGATCGAGAAGCGCGACGCAATCATGACCGGCGCCTTCTTCATTCCGCTCGATTGGACGAACTGGTTTAACTTCCTCATCCTCGGGATAGGGGGAGTCTTCCTCTGGCTCGTCTTCCACCAAATCTACATCGCAAGCTTCGGCATATCCCTGAAAAGCATATCGCTGAAGGATATCGAGATCACGCCGAAGGCGGCGACTGAGGAATCGATCCTGAACCGGCACCTGGACGAGATCATCTACTTCTTCCAGTCGACGAAGTACGACCTGGTCGTCATCGAGGATCTCGACAGGTTCAATAACTCCGACATCTTTGTTACACTTCGTGAGATCAACAGCCTCATAAACGCCAACTCCGGCGTTAAGCGGTCGGTTCGTTTCCTCTATGCGCTGCGTGACGACATGTTCGTGAACACGGACCGGACGAAGTTCTTCGAGTTCATCATCCCAGTCATCCCGATCATCAACAGCTCGAACTCGATTGACAAGATGCTCGAGCAGGGTAAGCGGCTATCGCTGAACAGCAGGCTTAACCCGCAGTTCCTGCGAGAAGTTTCGCGTTATCTCAACGACCTCAGGCTCATTCAGAACATCTTCAACGAATATGCTATCTATGTCGGCAACCTCGAAACTGAGGACGAGACCAACCTAGACGCGAACAAGCTGTTGGCGATCCTGATCTACAAGAACGTGTTCCCCAGTGACTTCGAGAAGCTGCATCGTGAGAAGGGCAACCTCGCGGAGGTACTGCGTGGTCACGACCGCTATGTCGCGGCGAGCGAGGCCCAGTGCAAGGCCGAGATATCTCGCCTCGAGGGTATCCTGGATGCGAGTAATCGCCAACTGCCGCACGACCTTCACGAGTTGCGCAGCATATACGCAATGGCAATCTTGGAATTGTTGCCGGAAGGGTCGAACAGAATCCGCCTCGATCGAAATACACCCATCCACATCACCGCCCTTGCCAATTCTGACCAGTTGGAGGCGATGCTCACCTCCGACCAACTTCACTACATAAACGCCAACAATTACTGGCAAACTCTGCCGGTAAAGGGGCTGATGGGGAAAATCGATCCGAACAAGACATTCTCTGAGCGTAGGGACGAGATCGAGAGAAAATCGGCGTCCTTTAGGGACGACACGCAGAAGAAGGTGCATGCGCTCAGGGAGAAATTGAGCGCGCTGCGGATGATGAAGTTTAACGAGATTATCCGTGAGAACTCGGAAGACCTGGACGATCTGTTCGCCAGCTTTGGCGACAGCAAAGAGCTCGCTCGGTTCTTGGTGCTAGAGGGCTACCTCGACGATACATATTATCAGTATACATCACTATTCCACTCAGGGCGTCTATCACCTAACGACAACAAGTATCTGATCCGCATACGCGCCTTCAGCAATCCGGATCCTGATTTTCAGATAGACAATCCGAAGGAGGTCATCGCCGCCATGCGCGACGAGGACTTCAGCCGGAGCTACGTTTTGAACGTGAATATCGTGGACAGCCTGCTAGCCGACCCCGCAACGTATGCAGCCCGCACCACGCAACTGTTCGACTTCATCGCATCCGACTTCGACGGTAGCGAGACCTTCCTCGTAGCTTACTACGAACGGGGAACAGCCGTCGAGGGATTGCTGACGGGACTGGTTTCCACATGGCCGGGATTCGTCACGGCGGCGATCGCCAGCCCAGCAAACCTCGCCCATGCCGCTAACCTCATCAGTCGGCTCAACGACCGGAACCTCGAAGCTCTAGCCGAAAAGCACCCCGCCCTTGCGAGCTTCGTCTCGGAGAGGCTGTCCGACATTCTGGCCCAAGGAGCCACCTTCCCTGCAGAGCGGCTGAAGCTGCTCGACATCGAAGCCGCGGACTTGTCGACTGTGGCGCCTTATCCGGGCTTCATACGAACGCTGTTCGAGTCTGGCCTGTACGCGCTCTCCATCGATAATCTAGAAGTCATTTTCCGCGAGGTGCTCGGCATCGAGGATGGCGCGAAGCTCCGTGAACGAAATTACACGATGGCGCTGGGGGTGGAGTCCGCGCCTCTCTTGGAAAAGATTGACGGCCAGTTCGGAGAGTACCTCGAGAACGTGATCCTCCGCTTGCCGGACAATCGGCACGAAAGCATCGCGGCCATCAAAGAGATAGTGCGTAGAAAGGACGTCGACCATGATATGGTCGTGCGCTTTCTCGAGCGGCAGTCGGCCTCACTCCCGAACCTCGAGCAGATCCCCGACAAGCTACACCCCGTGGTCTTTAAAATCGGAAGGATTGATCCGACCTGGGAGAACTGCCTATCGTTCCTCGAGAGCGAGAGCTACGATGCTGAAACCCTCACCGAGTTCCTGAACCGACCTGCGACGGTCGCGGTGCTGGCGCACCACATGATGCCGAGTGAGGCACCGGCCGCTTCGCTGCGACATTTCATCATCGGTAACGACGCGTTGAGCGACGATGCATACGCAGCATACATCAAGGCCCTCCCGAAGAGATTCGAGACATTTCCCAGCCCTCTCAGCGCAGAAAAGACTCGTCTGCTGGTGAAGCAGAACAGCATCGAATTCTCCGCGTCCAACCTTGCCCACCTCGAGGACGACCTCCCGACAAGCATCGATTTCGTAGTGAAGAACATGGAAGAGTTCTTCGATCCGGAAAACGAGTATGACCTAGATGACGACTTCCGGGAGCAGCTGTTGCGGGCGGACGTAAGCGATGGGGATCGATTGAAGATACTCAGCGCCATGGACCTGGGCAGCCTCGCTGGCATGCCCGCCCGCGCAGCGATCGTCGGAAGCATCATCGCGCGTACAGGGCTTAAAATCGATAACCTCGGCGTAGATGGTGCACGCGAGGTCGTCATCCATTCCCGCTCGCTCGACACTCAGATCTCGTTATTGAACATGCTCCACGAGAAGTTCGATGATCAGCAGGTGCGCGAGATACTCCAATTGTTACCACAGCCACTACGAGACATTGGCCCAGGGTGGGCGACCCCGAGGTTGGAGGGCAACGACGCGAACCTGGAGTTGGTCACTTGGTTGAAGCAGCGTGGCTTCATCTCGTCATGGACCAAAGGAGGGTTCTTCGACGACGACATCCGAATGCACATGTTTAGGAAAAAATGAGGCTTTCAAGGCGCGATCGCCGATACTTGCGGGGCGCTGCGTTGCATAGGCGGGGGCGAGATCTTTTTGAGCAGCGTATGGCTAGTATCACCGGTGCAGTGGCGCGCAGTTTGACCTGCCCGTCGTCAAGCGGCGCGTTTTGAGTCCAAGTGACTCCGGCACGCGACGAACGGAGGCGCAACCAATTGCCGCCCTGTCGTTAGCCAGGTACGCCTGAAAACGGCGGGAAGCGCCGGAACACGCTTCTGCTCGATCGCCGCGCGCGTGACAGCAGCCGAGCGGATGGTTGCCCATCGGATGGTGGCCTATCGACTGCTCGGTGACAGGAAGTCCGGGGCCCGCCACCTAATCCCAGCAATAGCCAAATTGTTCGAACATCGGGCGATCCCCAATCGGGATTTCTGCCTGATGGCGAAAGGGCACCCTTAAAAGCCCGAAGTCTGCCGCAGCGCGCTGACTCGGCGCCTTCGCCACGCGCTTTCGCAGTTCGAGGGCTGGCGTGATCGTGAAAGCCGGCGACAAACTGTCCGCGCCCTGGAGGAATGCACTCGCCGCGATATCTGCCAGTTGCAGGCCGGCCAACATGCTATGTGATCTCACTTCGCACAGCTGAGCATCGAGCACCTCCGGCACAATCTCACGAGCCTTCAAAAAAGTCGTCCCCGCGTTGGCCTGCATCTTCAGCATGTCGATGTAGGCTTTGAGATGCGAGTAGTCGTGGCCACCGCGCTCCGAAAAGACCAGACGAGCGGGCTCGATCTTTCGACCAGCCTTGATAGAGCGGTTAGCGCACCACCTCGTTACGCGCTCTAGCAGCAGCCTGAGACACCAATTATAAAATTCGCCGCGTCCGAGTGCGCTGCCCATACGCTTGTTCTGATGGCCCCGCATGTTCGTCTTGTGGGAGGCGACCGCGAAGATCCGTACGTCTTTGGTAGCCAGCATCCGGCATACCCGAGCTTGGTTGGGGGGCGAGAGCTTGCGATAGTGCAGCGGAACACGCGACTGTGCTCGGACCGCCTCCCGCATGTCTCGCACCCAATCGACCGTATCCCGATCACGAACATCGCTTACCACGACTGCAGCAACGACAAACCACTCGGATGCCCCTGCAAGCGCAGTTGCAGGTTTTTGCTTAATCCCGGGATCCCCCGCTTCATCGATATAGACCACGTACCGTGGGGTCGGAGCAGACATGCCTCTTCTTAATACTTCACGGCGACGCTCGCGAGTCCATCGATGTTGTCGAGGGTAAGGAGATGACGCTCGTCTTGGAATGGCGTGACGGCAACGGGCTTTGTGTGATCCCCGGCACTCGTTTTTCGCCGAAAGACACACTGAGTGCTGATCAGGGTAGCCAACGGCAGCTTTTGGATTCTCGGCTCACCCTCGCGAACGTCCGGACATAGGGCGCAAAGCAGAAGCCAGACAGTATGTATCTGTCCCCGTTTAGCGCACGGCTCTTTTAGCGAGGCTGGTCTTCATCGCCTCGATCTCCTTGGCAACGGCCGCTCCCCGATAGACCAGGGATGTCTCATGACGCGCATAGATGCCGTCGCGCGCGGCGCTGAACCAGTTGAACGAGCCGGCGCAGAACAGATCGTCGTCGGCCATGACGATCTTGCTGTGCACGTCGCGCACATCCACCAGCACGATGCCGAGACCCTGGAGCATCCCGCGCGCACGGGCCAGTTCGTCCTGCACGCCGGCCTCGCGCGCGCGCTTCGTGTTGAGCAGGCGATCGGTATAGACTGTCAGTTCGATGCCCCGGCCGACGGCGGCGGATAGCAAGGGGAGCAGGCCGCTCTCCTCCAGCGCCCGCTGGCTGAGCCAGGGCGTCACCACCTGCGCGGCATGGCGGCAGCGCTCCAGCACGTCGCGCAGGAACGCATCATGCTCGGCCGCATCGCGCAGATGCTCCACCCGCCCATGGCGGACCAGATCGCGGCGCGGCACCTGGGCGAAGTCCAGCGCATTGCCGTCGCTGGCGAACAGGCGCGCGGCCAGCAGCCCGCGCGGGCTGCCGCGTGGCGTCGCCGAGAAGCAATCCATGTCGCCGAAGACGAGGAAGCTGTTCATCGCGCGCGACACGGCGACGTTGAGCATGCTCGTGCTGCGGTCGATGAACTCGCCGTCGGCATGCTTGGAATAGGTGGGCGAGAAGATCATCACCGGCCGCTGCCCGCCCTGGAAGGAATGGACGCTGCCGACCAGCACGGCACGGCCCTTCCCCATGTCGATCCCCGCCTTCCCCAGGGCGGCGCGGATCGCCTCCGCCTGCGCCGCGAAGGGCGCGACGATGCCCAGTATCTGGGCCAGCGTGAGGCCGGGATAGCTCTGCTCCAGCGCCGCCTTCCGGCCCGCGACCCAGGCGGCGATGGTCTCGGCCTCGGCCAGATTGCGGCGGCTGCCGCCCCGCAACTGCTCGCATAGGCCGTCGACCTGCAGATAGCCGAGCGCCGGCAAGCCATCTGCGCCGGCTCCCACGGCATCGGCCTTGCGTCCCCGGAGCGGCTTCAGCTTCCCGTGATAGCAGAGGTCGTTGCAATAGCCGATGATCTCGTCGAAGCAGCGCCGATGCTCGGTGAGCATCAGGCCGCGCGCCAGGTCCGGCTCCTGATGATAGCGCGACACGGTCTGGGCGACGCGCATGACGCTGCCGGAGGCGGCGGCGCGCCCGCTTTCGACGAAGGCGTTGCGGTCCGTCCGCTCCTCGCCCGTGGCCAGGATGCCGGCATCGCGCAGATTGCCCCGGTCCACCCGGCCGGGAATATTCCAGATCGGCTCGATCTGCGCCGTGTCGCCGATGACCAATGCGCAGCGCGCCAGCGCGAAGGCGGCGCCGCCGACCTCGGGCGGCACCTGCCCGGCCTCGTCGACGATCAGCAGATCGATCGTGTCGTAGAGATAATCGTCGACATAATCCTCGCCGTCGCGCCGCCGGACGCAGAGCAGATCGGGCAGGACATAGAAGGTGGAGACCGCGCACGGCGTCAGCATCATGCGCCGCCGCCAGCGGGGAACGACACTGGTCCGGCCCTTGCGCCGCTTCTCGCCCGCCAGGTTCTCGATCGAGGCCATGTCGAGCAGCCAGCGTCCTTCCCAATAGTGCGTGGCCGTGAGGAAGATGGGGAAGCGCAGATGCCGGTCGGCCAGCGGATCGCACGCCGCGAGCGTCAGGTCGCCGGCATCGGCCGCGGCGATGCCCAGTTCCGCCACGGCGGCGCGCCAGCGGTCCAGGCAGGCCCGCTCGGATTCCCGCAGCGCGTCCGCCTCGGCCAGGCTTGCCCTGCACGCGGCGATCCGGAGGCGCGCGGCCTCCGCGATCCGGTCCATGGCGGGCCCGATCTCGCGCACATGGCGCCAGTCGGGCAGCGGCTCCGGCCAAAGGGGACGCAATGCGATGCGCGCGCCGGCAAGGCGCTTTCCCGCGACCGGAGGCAGCCATCCGAACAGGACGAGGAACAGCGATTCCGTCGCCTGATGATGATCCCAGGCCGCCCGCAGCGCCTGCGCCTGCCGTCCGGCGGCCTCCGCTGCCTCGACCGCCGCGCGCCGTTGCGCCTGCACGATCGCCGGATCATCGCCGAGAATGGCGCGGCCGCGTTCCCGTGCCGCGGCCAGCGCCTCCCAGGCCGCCTCGATCCGGGCGAGGGCATCCGCCTGCGCCCGGAGCCGGCCGTGCAGCGCCTTCACCACCGTCTCGACACGCATGTCCTCGAGGTCGGGGAATGCGGCGGCCGCTGCGTCCAGGAACGCGGCCTCGGCACGATCGAGATAGTCGGCATCCTCGACGCGATTGAAGAAATCCTGGGTCAGATAGCGATCGGCGACATCCTTCTTCTTGCGGGCTGCCGGGAAATAGCTCCCGAAGCTGCCCACGTCCGGCAGCCAGCGGCCGGCGAACGGTCCCTCGCCCGATGCGAAGTCGGCCCCGAAGGCGTCGATGATGTTGGTGACGGCCTGGTTGTTGGTGGAGGAGGCCAGGATGATCGGCGGCTCCCCTTCGTCCAGCGCGGCCTTCGCCCAGAGCGAGGCGACGACGGACAGGAGCAGCGTCGTCTTACCGGTGCCGGGCGGGCCGTTGACCGCGACGACCTCCCCATGTTCGGCCACGACGAGGTGGCTGAGCGCGCTACGCTGCGCCTCGGCCAGGGCATAAAGCGGGCTTGAATGCCCGAGCCGCGCCGCAAAGCCGGTGGCGGGCGGCAGGCAGGGCTCCGTCTCGCTGAGGGGCTGGGCCGCGAATGTGGCGAACAGCGGCGCGTCCGGCTGCTCTTCCTCAATATGATCGTAGAGGGCGCGAATGGCCCGGCCGCTGCCTGCCTGGTCCCGCGCCTCGATGAAGCCGCCGTCCGCCAGCTCGAAACGGTCGTCACCGGCGAGTTCCGGGAACACCGCCTGCGCCAGCTTCTCGCAATAGCGGCGATAGGCATCCCAATCCACGGGCGGCGGGCCTTCTCCCTCCTTTTCCTCGAGCGCGATGCCGGGGCCGGGATGGAGCGTGAGGAAGTCGTCCAGCGCCTCGACCGTGCCGATGGCATGCGCATTGCGATCGAGCGGCTCCAGCACGTCGCGGGGCACGACGGTCTTGGCCGGCACGGAAAGCCGACCGTCCCTGTAGAGCGTTGCACTGCTGACGATGGGCGTCAGCACGTCCGAAATTGTCGTGTATCGCCGCCCGTGCAGCGTGCGTGCGCGATAGATGACGGGGCGCAGCAGAACCGTCCGACTGTCCGCCTCGGCATATTTGCCGCTGAACAGGACCGCGAGCGCATCGGCCCCGATATGCCCTTGTCGCAGATCGCCGCTTTGAACGTGCACGAAGTCCGCGACGTCCTCATTCCTGAAGCTGCCCCGGCCAAGCTCGGCATCGGCCAGCGCATTCCGCCAATAACGGGCGCAGATCAGGGCGTCGCGCTTCACTCGTCCATCATGCAGCATGCGCGGCCGGGAAGTGCAAGCGCTCGCGGAAACTCCCGTTCCTCGCATTGGCCAAGGTGCTCCCGACTCAAGCAGCTCGCCAGCGCATCCGCGAGGCGGATGCAGGAGTTCAGACGCACGCCGTTGGCGTAAGAAGTGTAATGGACCTTACGCACGGGTGCTGCTGGGATATTCTGCCAATATATCAATACGATGATCGTGTGATCCATGTATCACAGAATGTCGTGCATTTGTGATACGCGGCACACCAGATCAGCCGCCATGCTGCTATTCACCTGAAATCACGTGATCTTTTTTGTACTACACGTAGTACAGGGATGATCTGTCCGTGACTAGGTGCGCCTCCTTGTGAGGCGCCATCGCCTACGCTAAACTGCGGCTGCTTCATGACACTGCCTTGAGCGCCTCTGCGAGGAGTGTTCGTCAGTGCATGTAAGCGGTCGTCTTTCCCGAGCGCCGCCGTCTCTCATCAGCCCTCTCCAGCTATCCTGGAGATCGGGCGTATCCCTTCGCGCCCCGTTGCCGCTGCTCGCACGCAGCGCGGGCCAAGCGCGCCGAAGTCGGCGCCAACTTCCAGAAACGGATCTACCCCATGCACAACAAAGACCGTATCATTCGCCTCAAGGCTGTGCTCGCCCGCACCGGGCTCTCGCGTTCCACTCTCTACCGCAAGATCGGCGACGGGACGTTCCCGCGGCAAATCCCGATCAGCGCCCACGGCGCTGGATGGCATGAATCCGCCGTCGATCGCTGGGTCGCCGATCCGGCCGGCTTTCGAGAGGAGGCCAACCGGAGCTGACGAGACAGGCTAGGCATGCGCTCGCCTCGGCTCGTGCTGCACTGTTGCTTCCCGTAGCGCGTCGAGATGGTCGCTCCACCACTGGTGCATCGCGACGCGCTCCTCCCAGTAGCGGCCACGGTTATAGATTCCGCGAATGGTGTTCGCGTCTGCATGCGCGAGCGAGCGCTCGATGGCATCGGGGCTCCATTGGCCGCTCTCGTTGAGCAGGGTCGACGCCGTGGTCCGCAATCCGTGAGGCGTCACCTCGCCGACCGAATAGCCCATGCGACGGAACGCCTGGTTGATCGTGTTCTCGCTCATCGGGCGCAGGGAGGTGTGAAAAGCAGGAAAAACGAAGCCTTCCGGTCCGGTGAGGGGTTGCAGCTCCTCCAGATAGGCGAGGACCTGCCGGGACAGGGGAATGGCGTGTGGACGACGCATCTTCATGCGCTCCGCCGGGATTTTCCAGACTGCACCATCAAGATCAAACTCCGGCCATTGTGCCATCCGCAGCTCGCCGGGGCGGGCCATGACGTGCGGAGCGATCTGCATCGCGATCCGGGTCACCGTATGGCCGGAATAGCCGTTGATCGCCCGAAGCAACTCACCGACCTGTTCCGGCTCCAGAATCGCGGCATGATGCGTCACCTTGGGCGCGATCAGCGCGCCGCGCAGGATGGAGGTTGGATCGGTCTCGCCGCGTCCCGTTGCCACGGCATAGCGGAATACGCGGCTCGCGAAGGAGCGGCAGCGCCGCGCCGTCTCATGCTTGCCCTTGGCCTCCAACCGCTTGAGCGCCGCAAGCACATCGATCGGCTTGAGGTCGGCGACTGGCCGGGAAGCGATCGGCGCCAGTTGCTCCAGCAGCCAATTTGCTTTGGTGGTGGTCGTGTCGGCGCGACCCTCGGCCACCATCTTGTCGATATATTCCTTGGCGACGTCGCCGAAGCTGTTCGCAGCCTTGAAGGCCGCGATCAGCTTGTCGCGCTTGCGCTCGGCGAGCGGGTCGCTTCCGGTCTCGAGCTTTCGCCGGGCATCATCGCGCCGCCGCCGCGCTTCAGCGAGGCCGACATCTGGATAGCGTCCCAGCGCCAGCCGTTTCTGCTTGCCCATGTGGCGATATTTGTAGCGCCATAGCTTCGAGCCGTTCGGATGCACCTCCAGGTAGAGGCCCCGCTCATCGGTGCACTGATAGATCTTGTCCGCCGGCCGGAGGCCACGGATCTGGAGTTCCTTAAGCGCCATCGACGATTCTCCTCGACTGGTTCGGGGAGTGCCGGGCCGGTGTCGGGGGCCATGGTGCCATCGGATTTTCGCATGGGGCCATATCCCCCTGCTCATGGCACCTCGTGGCCCCGGATCGCCTGAAATCGCCTGGAACGCTCCGGGAACGTTAAGGCCTCAAAATGGCGTATTTCCGCCATTTTGTCGAGGTTTCGGGGATGCCTTGGGATAGGTAAATGGTGCCCAGAAGAGGACTCGAACCTCCACGGCCTTGCGACCGCCAGCACCTGAAGCTGGTGCGTCTACCAATTCCGCCATCTGGGCACGGGGTAGGCGGCGCCCTCTAAGTGGAGTGTG